>Ga0315284_10006828_pt1 | contig 16270 bp, 17 predicted proteins | sample YL17G09_16_MG_FD_203696 | JGI IMG/M metagenome (GOLD analysis project Ga0315284, IMG submission 203696) | Sediment microbial communities from Yellowstone Lake, YNP, Wyoming, USA - YL17G09_16 | ecosystem: Environmental > Aquatic > Freshwater > Lake > Sediment | place: USA: Wyoming | collected... | reverse complement strand
AGGGAAAGCTAAGGGCGCGATGCGAGGGGGCAAGGATCGGGACAGCGCGCGGGCGAATCGGAGACCGTCACAGCCGGACTATGACTTCCCGTAGTTGTGCGATGGGCGTGCGCGGCACAGGTTAGCGCGTGTGCCGGGAGCAGCGCCGTGCAGGTACTCGGCGATGAGACGCTGCGGGCGATCGCCCGGGAGCTGGTCGCGACGGTCCGCGCCAACGTGACGATCGACTGGACAGTGCGGGAGAACGTGCGGGCCCAGCTGCGCGTGCTGGTCAAGCGCATCCTGCGCAAGTTCGGCTACCCGCCCGACAAGCAGGAGAAGGCGACGCAGACGGTGTTGGAACAGGCGGAGGTGCTATCCGAAGGGTGGGCGCAGGCGTGAGATCGTGGCGCTCGTACGGAGCCATCGGCGCAGTGTCCCTCGCCGCCCTCGCCGCACAACCAGCGCCGGCGCAGCAGCCGCTCCTCACCCAGCCCCTCGACAGCGGCGCCGTCGTCCGGCTGCGCCTGCGGGACGGCTCGCGCGAGGGCGCCAAGCTCCTCGCCCCCTTCGCCCCCGACTCCCAGTCCTTCTCCTACTGCCGCTGGCCCGCGCTCCCTTGCGTGCGAGGCGGTGAGCGCTACGTGACGCGCCCCGCTCGCGATGTGCTCGGCGTTGAGATCCACCGCGGCTCGCAGTGGAAGCTCGGCGGCATCGTTGGCGCCCTGGCTGGCGTGCCGATGGGGTTCGAGTTGATCGCCCTCTCGGAGTTCATGGGAGAACAATCCCTCTCGGGGTCCGAGCGTTTCCGGGCGATCGCAGGCAGTGTGGTCGGCTGGGCGCTGTACGGCGCCATGATCGGGGAGTTCTTCCAGCGCTGGGGCCCAGCGCCCTGACCGGCCGGCCGATCACCATCTCGCTGCCTTCGCCGCCGCAGCACGGACGCGCCGGCGCCGCGCCGCCAGCCCCCCGCACTTGACGCCGGTCGCGCCCCCTGACCATTATCCGTTCGTGACCTCGACCTCCACCCCCGACCTGCGCAGTCAGCGCACCGCCTCGTACTGGTGGTGGCTTCCCTCGCGCGTGGAGGTGGCCGTCGCCGGTCGTTAGCGTTCTGATCAGCTAGCTCACCAACGAAGACCCACTTCCAGGCGCCTGGGAGTGGGCCTTTTTGCGTCCCGCAACAGCAGGAGGAATGGGATGCAGTCGCCGTTCGACATCGCCGCGGACCTCGACACGCCGGTCTCGGCATACCTCAAGCTTCGAGCATTCCGCCCGCGCTTCCTCCTCGAGAGCGTGGAGGCCGGCGAGCAGTTCGGCCGCTACTCCTTCCTCGGCTTCGGCGAGGCCCTCGAGGTCCGGCTGCAGGGCGACACGCTGCGGGTGGACGGCTCCGCGAGCCCGGCGCCCGACACCGCTGCGGCGCTGCTCTCCGCCCTCGCCTCCGCCCTCGAACGCGCGCCGCGCCCCGGACCCGCCCTCGCCGGCGTCCCGTTCGCCGGAGGCCTCGTCGGCGTCGCCGGCTACGCGATGGCCCGCCGCCTCGCCGGTGCCGGCGCTCCCGCCGCCTCCGGCGCCGCCACCCCCGCCGTCTCCGCCGTCTCCGCCGTCCCGCGCTCCGCGCCGAGCGAGCCCGACGCCCTCTACCTCGCGCCCCGCTCCCTGCTCGTCTTCGACCACCTCACGCGCCGCATCGCACTCCTCCACGACGGCGGCGAAGCCGAGTCGCGCGCCCTCCGCCGCGAGGTGATCGCGGCCCTGCGCGCGGGCCTCCCGGAGCCGAGCGGCCGCGGACGCCACGCGCCCCCGACGGCGACCCTGGGCGCGCGCGACTTCGGCGCCGCCGTCGCCACCGCGCAGCGGCACATCACCGCCGGCGACGTCTACCAACTGGTCCTCAGCATCCGCTTCGCCGGCGCGTGCGACCTCCCGCCCTTCGAGGTGTACCGCGCCCTGCGGCTGCTCAATCCGTCGCCGTACCTCTACTTCTTCGATTTCGGCGACCTCGCCCTCGCCGGCTCCTCGCCCGAGGCGCTGGTGCGGCTGCGCGGACGCGCGGCGTCGCTGCGCCCCATCGCGGGCACACGGCCGCGCGGCGCCGACGTCGCGAGCGACCGCGCCCACGAGGAGGCGCTCCTCGCCGACCCCAAGGAGGCCGCAGAGCACGTGATGCTCGTGGACCTCGCCCGCAACGACCTCGGCAAGGTCGCCGCCACGGGCACGGTGCGCGTCGAGCCGTTCCGCAGCGTGGAGCGCTACAGCCACGTGATGCACCTGGTGAGCGGCGTGCACGGCGTCCTCGCCCCCGGCGCGGGGCCCTTCGACCTGTTCGCCGCCGCGTTCCCCGCGGGCACCGTCACCGGCGCCCCCAAGCTTCGCGCGATGGAGTTGATCGACGCCCTCGAGCCCACGCCCCGCGGCTGCTACGCCGGCACCGCCGGCTACTTCGGCCACGGGGGCGCGATGGACCAGGCGATCGCCATCCGCACCATCGCCTTCCAGGGCGGCGCCTACGCCTACCAGGCCGGCGCCGGCATCGTCGCCGACAGCGTGCCGGAGCGGGAGCACGAGGAGGTGCTGGCCAAGAGCGCCGCCCTCGGCGCCGCCCTCGCCCTCGCCGAGGAGGGACTGTGAGGGCGCGCGTGCTTCTCGTGGACAGCCACGACTCCTTCGCCTGGAACCTCGTCCAGGCATTCGGCGTCCTCGGTGCCGAGGTCGTGGTGCGCCAGAGCGACGCGCTCGACGCCGACGGGGCCGAGGCGCTCGCGCCCACCCACGTCGTCGCGGGGCCCGGCCCCGGCCGCCCCGAGGACGCGGGCGCCCTCCTCGCCATCCTGCGGTGGATGATGCCGCGCGTCCCGGTGCTCGGCGTCTGCCTCGGCCATCAGGCCATCGCCGCCGCCCTCGGCGGTACCGTCGGCCCCGCCCAGTCGCTGGTGCACGGCAAGGCCTCCCCCATCTACCACGACGGCCGCACCATCTACGAGGGGCTCCCCGTCCCCTTCGCGGCTGGGCGCTACCACTCCCTCGCCGTCGCCGAGGAGGCGCTGCCGCGCGAGCTGCTCGTCACGGCCTATACCTCGGACGGCGAGATCATGGGCCTCCGCCACCGCACGTTGCCGGTGGAGGGCGTGCAGTTCCACCCCGAGAGCGTTCTCACGCCGGACGGCTCCCTCCTCCTCCGCAACTTCCTCGACCTCGCCCCGAACGGAGGCCACGCGTGAGAGAGACCCTCGAGCGCCTCCTGGACGGCACGCACCTCGACGAGGGCGAGGCCTCCGACCTCCTGCTCGGCCTCACCGAGCGCGCGGTGCCGCAGGCAATGGCGGGCGCGGTGCTGGCGGCGCTGCGCGCCAAGGGGGAGACGGCCGACGAGGTGCGCGGCTTCTCGACGGCGATGCGGGGCCTCGCGCGCCGCCCCGCGCTCCAGGGCGGCCGCCGCCCGGTGGACGTGGTGGGCACCGGCGGCGACGGCTCCCACAGCCTCAACCTCAGCACCGGCGCGGCGCTGCTCGCGGCGGCGTGCGGCCTGCCGGTCGCGAAGCACGGCAATCGCTCCGTCTCGAGCCGCTGCGGGAGCGCCGACGTACTGGAGGCGCTCGGGGTGCCGGCGCAACTCGACGAGCAGGCGGCGGGCTCGTGCTTCGAGCAGACGGGATTCACGTTCCTGTTCGCGCCCTACTACCACCCGGCGATGGCGGCGCTCGCGCCGGTGCGCCGCGCCCTCGGCGTGCGGACCGTCTTCAACCTCCTCGGCCCACTCACCAACCCGGCGTCGCCCCCCTTTGGCGTCCTGGGCGCTTTCTCGACGCGGGCGGCGGAGCTGCTGGCCGAGGCCCTCGCCGGCCTGCCGATCGAGCGGGCGTTCGTGGTGCACGGCGCCTGCGGATGGGACGAGGCGACACCCATCGGACCGTTCCTCCTGTTCGACGTGCGCCCGGGTGCGGTGACGCGCACGGTCCGCGACCCCGCCGACATCGGCCTCGCGCGCTGCCGGCCCGGCGACCTGGCGGGCGCCGACGCCGCGGAGAACGCGCGGCGGCTCGAGGCGGTGCTCGACGGCGAGCGGGGACCGCACCGCGACGCACTGGTGCTCGGCGCCGCGCTGGCTCTCGAGGTCGCTGGAGAGGCGACACCGGCGGAAGCGGCGGCGCGTGCCGGCCAGGCCCTCGACGAGGGCGCGGGGAAGCGGCTCCTGAGCGCGCTGCGGGGCTTCCCCCGTGCGTGACTTCCTCGCGGCAATGGCGGAGCGGAGCGCCGAGCGCGCGGCGGGCCTGCGGCGCAGGGAGAGCGAGGCCGCGCTGGCGCGGCGGGCGCTCGCGAGTCCGCCGCCGCGTCCGCTCCGGCTCAGCGACGAGTGCTTCGACGTCATCGCGGAGATCAAGCGCCGCTCCCCCGGCGACGGCGTGCGCTTCGACGGCCTCGGCGTGGCGCGGCGCGCCATCGCCTACGGGGAGGGCGGGGCGGCGATGGTCTCCGTGGTGACGGAGCCGTCGGCGTTCCGCGGGAGCCTGAGCGATCTCGAGGACGCCGCCCGCGCCGTGCCGGTCCCCGTGATGCAGAAGGACTTCCTCGTGGATCCTTACCAGGTCCTCCTGGCGCGCGCCGCGGGGGCGGGGGCGGTGCTCCTCATCCTCCGGCTCCTCGACGACGCGCGCCTCGCCGAGATGCTCGATGCGGCCGCTCGGACGGGGCTGACGGTGCTCGTCGAGGCCTTCGACGTGGGCGACCTCGAGCGGAGCTCGGCGGTCACCGCGCTCGCCGGCCGGCTCGGCGTTCCGCTCCTCGTCGGCGTGAACGCGCGGGACCTCGACACGCTGCGCGTGGACCATATGCGGCTCGATCGGCTCGCCGAGGCCCTCCCGGGGGGCGTCCCCGCCGTCGCCGAGAGCGGCATCCACACCGCCGCCGACGCCGGCCGCCTGGCGGCGCGCGGCTACCGGATGGCTCTGGTGGGAACGGCGTTGATGCGCACCGCGAACCCCTCGGGGCTGGTGGAGGACCTGGTGCGGACAGGCCGGGACGTGGCGAGGGGCCGATGCGCGTGAGGGTGAAGATCTGCGGGCTACGGACGGCGGAGGCCGTCGCCGCGGCGGTGCGGTGCGGTGCCGACGCGCTGGGTTTCGTCTTCAGCCTATCGCCGCGCCGGATCGCCATCCCCGATGCGCGGGCGCTCGCGGCCGAGATCCCGCCGTTCGTCGCGCGGGTGGCGGTGCTGTGGAACCCCGACGCCCAAGGGGTCTTGCGGGTGTGCGAGTCGTTCGGGCCCGACGTGGTGCAGTGCGAGCCCGATCGCCACGGCGCCGCGCCGCACTTGGGGAGGGCCGCGTTCCTCGCGGTGCTGCACGACGGTCCCGACGTCGCAGTGCACGCGCACGCCCTTCCGGCCGGGGGCGCCGTGCTCCTCGACTCAGCCGGACAGGGTGGACGCGGCGTGGCGCCGGACTGGCGCAGGGCCGCTGCAATCGCGCGGACGCGGCCGCTGGTGCTGGCAGGAGGCCTGACCCCGGAGAACGTGGGTGGCGCGATCCGGACGGTATGCCCCTATGCGGTGGACGTCAGCAGCGGCGTGGAGTCGAGCCCCGGCGTGAAGGACCCGGCGCTCATCGAGCGGTTCATCGAGGCGGTGCGGCGCGCCGGCGACGCCACCGACGGAGGTGGCGTCACGTGGTCCAGCGTCCTGGGATGCTGACGGAGCGCGAGACGGCGGCCCTCGCCGACGTCCCGCTCGGAGGGCCCCCCGACGAGCGGGGCCGCTTCGGGCCCTTCGGCGGGCGCTACGTGCCGGAGACCCTCGTCGCGGCGCTCGCGCGGCTGGAGCGCGCCGCGCGCGAGGCGCTGGCCGACACGGAGTTCCTCGCCGCGCTGGACGGCGAGCTGCGCTCCTGGGCGGGACGGCCCACGCCCCTCACGGAAGCGCGCCGCCTCGGCGCGGCGTGGGGCGCCACGGTCCTCCTGAAGCGCGAGGACCTGGCCCACACCGGCGCGCACAAGATCAACAACGCACTCGGCCAGGCACTCCTCGCCCAGCGCCTCGGCGCCCGGCGCATCGTCGCCGAGACGGGCGCGGGCCAGCACGGCGTGGCGGTCGCGGCCGCCGGCGCACGCCTCGGCATCCCGTGCACCGTGTACATGGGCGCGGTGGACCTCAAGCGGCAGGCGCCGAACGTCGACCGGATGGCGTGCTTCGGCGCGGAGGTGCGTGCCGTGACAAGCGGCGACCAGACGCTCAGGGCGGCGATCGACGAAGCGCTGCGCGCCTGGGTGGCCGACCCCGACGGCACCTACTACCTGATCGGTTCGGTGGTGGGGCCGCACCCGTATCCGTGGCTGGTCCGGGAGTTCCAGGCGGTCATCGGCCGCGAGGCACGCGCACAGGTGCTGGAGCGCGGGCCGCGCCTTCCCGACGCGCTCGTGGCGTGCGTGGGCGGGGGGTCCAACGCGATCGGGCTCTTCCACGCGTTCGTCCACGACGAGCGGGTCGCGCTGCTGGGGATCGAGGCGGGCGGGACGGGCTCCGAGCCGGGGCGCCACGCCGCGACGCTGGCACACGGCTCCCCCGGCGTGCTCCACGGCAGCTACTCCCTCCTCCTCCAGGACGCGCACGGGCAGGTGCTCGAGACGCATTCCATCTCGGCGGGGCTCGACTACCCCGGCGTGGGTCCCGAGCACGCCCTCCTCCAGGCGGCGGGCCGGGCACGCTACGAGACCGCGAGCGACGCGGAAGCCTTGGCGGCTTCGGCGGAGTGCTGCGCGCTGGAAGGCATCCTCCCCGCGCTCGAGTCCGCGCACGCGCTGGCGGGGGCGCGGCGCTGGGCCGCGGCGCACCCCGGCGGAACGGTGCTGGTCGGCCTCTCGGGCCGTGGCGACAAGGATCTCGGGGTGCTCGCCGCCGCCGGCGGAAGGACGCGATGACCGGCGCCGAGCGCATCGAGAGGGCGGTGCGGGACGCGGCGGCGCGGGGCCCGGCCCTCGCCGCCTTCGTGACGGCGGGCTACCCCTCGCGAGAGGGCTTTGGCGCCCTGGTGGACACCGTGACCACGGAGGCCGACCTGGTGGAGGTCGGCGTCCCCTTCAGCGACCCGATGGCCGACGGCGTCACCATCCAGCGTGCGAGTCGCGCGGCCCTCGCGGCCGGCGTCACGCTGCGGTGGATCCTCGACGTGCTCGGCGAGCGCGAGCGCGGCGCGCCGCTGGTGCTGATGAGCTACCTCAATCCCCTCCTCGCGTTCGGTATGGAGCGGCTGGCGGACGAAGCCGCAGCCGCGGGCGTCGCGGGTTGCATCGTCCCCGACCTGCCGTTCGAGGAGTGCGGGCCGCTGCTCGCGGTGCTGGACGCCGCCGGCCTCGCGCTGGTCCAGCTCGTCACGCCGCAGACGCCCGCCGAGCGGATCGGGATGCTGTGCGCGACGAGCCGCGGCTTCGTCTACGCGGTCACGGCGGCCGGCACCACCGGCGGCGCGACTACCTGCTCCGACGGTGTCCTGCGGTACCTCGACCGCGTGCGGGCGGCGTCGCACCTTCCCGTGCTGGCGGGCTTCGGCGTGCGCGGGGCAGACCAGCTCCGGGCCCTGGCCGGCCACGCCGACGGCGTGATCGTCGGCAGCGCGCTGGTGGAAGTGCTCGAGCGACGCGGCGACGCGGCCGCATTCCTGCGCGGCCTCCGGGCGGGCGCCGCCACCGGGAGCGTGCGGCCGTGATCGCAGTCCTCAAGCCGGGATGCACGACCCGCGTGAAGGCGGAGATCGTGCGGTTCGTGGAGCAGGCGGGCCTCCGCGTGGCCGTGAGCGAGCACGATGGCCGCTGCCAGGTCGGCGTCGTGGGCGAAGGCGCCGAGGCGCTGGCGGCGGAGCTCGCCGCGCTCCCCGGGGTGGAACAGGTGCGGCCCGCGGGCGCGCCGTACCGGCTCGTCTCGCGGGAGCAGCGCGCCGAGCCGACGCGGGTGAAGGTGGACGGCGTTTCCGTCGGAGGCCCGGCGATCGCCGTCATCGCGGGGCCGTGCGCGGTCGAGTCGCGCGAGCAGCTGGCGCGGCTCGTGCCCGCGCTCACCGCCGCCGGCGCGCGGATGCTGCGGGGCGGCGCCTTCAAGCCGCGCAGCTCCCCCTACAGTTTCCAGGGCCTCGGACGGGAGGGGCTCGAGCTGCTGGCGGAGGCGCGCGCGACCTACGGGGTCAGCGTGGTGACGGAGGTCCTCGGCCCCGAGGACGTCGCGCTCGTCGCGGAGTACGCCGACGTCCTCCAAGTCGGCGCGCGGAACATGCAGAACTTCCGGCTCCTCGCCGCGGTGGGCGAACAGCCGCGCCCGGTTCTCCTCAAGCGCGGGATGATGGCGACGATCGAGGAACTGCTCCTCGCCGCCGAGTACGTCGCGGTCGCCGGGAATCCCCGCATCATCCTCTGCGAGCGAGGCATCCGCACCTTCGAGCCCACCACGCGCAACACCCTCGACGTGGCGGCGGTGCCGGTGCTGAAGGAGCGAACGCACCTGCCGGTCCTCGTGGACCCGAGCCACGCCGCCGGGCGGCGGGAGCTGGTGCCGGCGCTCGCCTACGCCGCCGTAGCGGCCGGCGCCGACGGGCTGATCGTCGAAGTACACCCCGACCCCGACCACGCGATGAGCGACGGCCGGCAGAGCCTCACGCCCGAGGGGTTCGCGGCGATGATGGGGGTGGTGCGACGGGTGGCGGCCGCCGTCGGGCGGACGGTGGACGGATAGGGTGCGCCGCGGCGGCTACGGCGCCAACAGCCCCTTCACCACCACCAGCACGCCCGCCACGGCGGAAGTCACCAGCACGATCGCGCGGGTGTGGCGCTTGTCGAGCCGCGTGGCCGTCCACGCCGAGAGAACGAAGCCGGCCACGATGCCGGGCAGCAAGAGGGTCGCGAGCTTCACCTCGGTCCACCCGAAGCGGCCCGCGACCGTGAGCCCGCCCATCGAGAAGATCACGCCGATGGTGAAGAACGCCGCCAGCGTGCCGCGCAGGCGCGGGCCTTCCTCGTTCTGATAGAGCAGCGCCATCGGCGGGCCGCCGATGGAAGTGATCGTCCCCATCACGCCGGCGAGGGTGCCGGCCCCGAAGAGGGTGCGCCGGTTGAGCGGCAGGCGCGGGCCGAAGGCGGTCAGCGCGACGGCGAGCAGCATGAAGAGGCCCATCGCGAGCTGGAACCGCGAGGCGGGGACGGCGCGCAGCACCCAGACGGCGATGACGGTGCCGAGGAGGCGGCCCGGCACCGACCAGCCGAGGTCCGCGAGCCGGACCCACTTCCACTCACGCACGGCGACGAGGACGGTCAGCAGCAGCGCATCGAGGAGTATCGGACCCGGCACCAGCCGCGGATCGATGAGCAAGAGGATCGGGGCGCCGAAGACGCCGAGCCCGAAGCCCACCGAGCCCTGGATCGCCGCGCCCGTCGCGATGATGGACACCGCGGCCAGCCAACCCCACACGCTCACGCGCGGAAGCTACCCGCGGCGGACGAGCGGACAAGCGGACCAGCGGACCCCGCGGCGGCAGGGCCGAAGCCAGGGAGCGAGTTGCCATACGGCACGGCGCGTGTAGCTTCGCCCCTATGCAACGGGTCAAGGGCGCGGTACTCAAGTCGCGGCTCGCGTTCGTCACCGAGCACGCAGGGATGGATGGGCTCCAGGCGGTGCTCGCGAGCCTCGCGGCCGAGGACCGCAAGAGCATCGAGGCGGTGCTGACCATCGGCTGGTGCCCCTTCGAGCTGGGCAAGAAGCTCGACGACGCCATCGTGAAGGTCGTCGGCGGGGGCGACCCGCAGTTCTTCCGCCGGTTGGGACGGGCGTCCGCCGACCGGAACCTCACCAGCCTCCACAAGGCCTTCCTCACGCCCGGCGACCCGCACGCCTTCCTCGCCAAGGCGCAGCAGATCTACGGGCTCTACTACCAGACGGGGCGCAGGGAGTACGAGCGGACCGGGGAGCACTCGGGCATCGTGACGACGCGCGACGCCGAGACCTTCAGCACGCCGGACTGCCTCACGGTCATCGGCTGGTACGAGCGAGCGCTGGAGATGTGCGGCGCGACGCGCCCCACAGTGGTCGAGGAGGAGTGCCGCGCGCAGGGCGGCAAGGTGTGCCGCTACAGCGTCCGCTGGGAGTAGGCCGACAAGCGGACACGCGGACCAGCGGATCATCCCACCGGTCGTCCGCTGGTCCGCTCGGCCTACCGTCCGCGTGGGAGCTTCTCCGGCAGGTCCGCCACCACGTAGGCCATCACCGCCATCGCCGCCACGCACTGCGCCATCTCGCGCGGGTCGAGCTTGTCGGGGGTGTCGGCGTTGGTGTGGTGGTACCAGAAGTACCGCGGCCCATCGGTTTCGAGACCCATCGAGGGCACGCCGAGCGCGGTGATCGGGCCGATGTCGGTGCCGCCGCCGCCGCCCTCGATCGAGTCGGCCCCGATGCGACGCAGGAGGCCGCCGATCTGGCGGATGATCGCCCGCGCGGAGTCCGAGCCGGTGAACCCGAAACCGGTCGGCCGGAACACGCCGCCGTCCGATTCGATGGCGAGGACGTGGTCGGCGAGCTGGTCCCGGTGCGCGTCGCGGTAGGCAAGTCCGCCCCGGGTGCCGTTCTCCTCGTTCACCCAGCCCACCACGCGCACCGTGCGCCGCGGCCGGAGGCCCAGCCGCCGCATCAGCCGCACCGCCTCCCACGCCACGGCCACTCCGCCGGCGTCGTCCATCGCGCCCGATCCCACGTCCCACGAGTCGGTGTGGCCGCCTATCACAACCACCTCGGTGGGCCGCTCGGACCCCACGATCTCGCCCATCACGTTCTGCGACGGCGAGTCGGGCAGGGTGCGCGCCTCCATCCGGAGCGTCACGACGACGCGCTCACCGCGGTCCCGCATCCGGTGCAGCATCGCCGCGTCCTCGACGGTGAGGGCCGCGCTGGGGATCCGCGTGACGCCGGAGTCGTAGTGCATCGCGCCGGTGTGCGGTGTGCGTAGCGGGAACGGCGTGACCGAGCGGATCAGCGCCGCCACCGCCCCGGCTCGCGCCGCCGCGTTCGCCGCGTTGCCGCGGTACTGGACGGTGGGCCCGTAGCCGCGCCACACCTCGTCGAACAGCACGATCTTCCCGCGCGCGTCCGCCGCGCGCCGCTGCAGCTCCTCGAAGCTCGACACCACCAGCACCTCGGCGGTGATGCCGCGCCGCGGGGTCCCGACGCTGCCGCCCAGACCGAGCATCGGCAGCGGGGCGCGCCGCGGCTCGACGAGTTCCGCCGATTCGTTCCCGCGCACCCAGTGGGGCACCATCGCCGGTTCGCCGCGCACGTTCTCGAGGCCGTCGCGGCGCATCTCCTCCAGCACCCAGTCGAGGGCGCGCTCCAGGGCCTCGGAGCCCGCGAGCCGGTGGCCGAAGCTGTCGGCGAGTCGGGCCATCCTCTGCCACGCCGCGCTGTCCGCGAGGGCGGCGTCGATGAGCCGATCGGCGGCGGCGCGGTAGCGCGCCTGGAGCGGCGTGTCCTGCGCCGCGGGAAGGGCCGCGGCCTGTGCCGCGAGGATCCGGGGGGCAGCGACGAGAACGGCGGCGAACACCAGGGCGGCGGGACGGATCATAGGGCGCTGGCCGGGGCACGGATGGGATAGCGCACCCGCACGAGAGACACCTCGGCTGCGGGCGCCGGGGACGGGCTACAAGCTGCAGGGTCGCCCGGCTCCACGGCAAGCGGGAGTCCGGCGCCGCGGGCGGCCTCCCTTGCCCCCGCCCAGGCGACCGGTATCTTCGCGCACTCGTCCCCGCACCGTCGTCCGCACCGCCCCGGAGGTCTCGATGGCACCTCGCCGGTTGGTCCGCGCCCTCGCTTCGGCCCCATCCATAGCGCTGATGTCGGCAGCCCTCACCGCGAGCGCCGCGATTCCGCTCGTCGCCCAACGGCCGGCGCGCCAGCCGGCAGCCCGCGCCGCCCAGCAGGTGCCGCCGGAGCGGGTCGCCACCGTGGAGGGGATCACCGAGTATCGCCTCCCCAACGGCCTGCGCATCCTGTTCTTCCCGGACGCGTCCCGCCCGTCCACGACCGTCAACATCACCTACTACGTGGGCTCGCGACACGAGGGCTACGGCGAGAGCGGGATGGCGCACCTGCTCGAGCACCTGATGTTCAAGGGCACGCCGACGCACCTGAACATCCCGCAGGAACTCACCGAGCACGGCGGTCGCGCCAACGGCTCGACCTGGTACGACCGCACGAACTACTTCATCACGTTCCCGACCTCCGCCGAGAACCTCGAGTGGGCCATCCGCTTCGAAGCCGACCGGATGGTGAACAGCTTCGTGCGGCAGCAGGACCTCGCGTCCGAGATGACCGTCGTGCGCAACGAGTTCGAGGCCGGCGAGAACAACCCGATGGGCGTGCTGCTCCAGCGCACGCTCTCGACCGCGTTTCTCTGGCACGGGTACGGCCGCTCGACCATCGGCGCCCGCGCCGACATCGAGCACGTGCCGATCGAGCGGCTCCAGGCCTTCTACCGCCGCTACTACCAGCCCGACAACGCCATCCTCGTGGTCTCGGGCCGCTTCGACGAACCACAGACCCTTCAGTGGATCGCGCGGGACTTCGGCGCCATCCGCCGCCTCGACAGGACCGGCGACCTGCGGCTCTGGGGCACGTACACCCGCGAGCCCACACAGGACGGCGAACGCCAGGTCACCGTCCGTCGGGTTGGCTCAGTGCAGTACGTGATGGCGGCGTACCACGTTCCTCCGGGCGCGCACGAGGACTTCGCCGGCGTGGACCTGCTGGCCCACGTGCTCGGCAACGCCCCGTCGGGGCGCCTGTACCGGGCGCTGGTGGAGTCGGCCCGTGCGGCGCGGGTCGCGGTGGCGCCGTTCCAGCTGCAGGAGCCGGGCGTGCTGCTCGCCTACGCCGAGGTGCGCGCGGACCAGGCGCTCGACTCGGTGCGTGCGATCCTCGTCCGGACCCTCGACGACCTGGCGGCGAATCCGCCCACCGACCAGGAGGTCGAGCGGGCGCGGGCGGCGCGGCTCCGCGATATCCAACTCACGATCAACAACTCCGAGAGCGTGGGCATCGGGCTCACCGAGTGGGCCGCGACCGGCGACTGGCGCCTGATGTTCATCCATCGGGACCGCATTCGCGCGGCCACGACGGCGGACGTGGGCCGAGTCGCCCGGACCTATCTACTGCCCGCCAACCGCACGATCGGCCTGTTCGTCCCCGATTCGCAGCCGCGGCGGGCGGAGATCCCGGACGTGCCGGACATCGCGGCCGTGGCCGCGGCCTACCGCGGCACCCAGACGGTGAGCGCCGGGGAGGTCTTCGACCCGACGCCCGCGAACGTCGAGGCCCGCCTCCGCCGCCTGGAGCTGGCCAACGGCTTCCGGATCGGCCTCCTGCCGAAGCAGACCCGCGGCGGCACGGTGTACCTGCAGTTCGCCCAGCGGATGGGCACCGAGGCCGAGCTGATGAACCGCGGCACGCCCGCCACCCTGGCCGGCGCGATGCTGATGCGCGGCACGGCGCGCCGCTCGCGCCAGGAGCTCATCGACACGCTGGCCCGGCTCCAGGCGCAGATGAGCGTCTCCGGAGGCGCCGCCATCGTGAGCGGCAGCATCGAGACGACGCGCGCCAACTTGCCGGCCGCGCTGCGGCTCCTGGGCGAGGTGCTGCGCGAGCCGGCGTTCGATGCGGCCGAGTTCGAGACCCTGAAACGCGAACGGCTCGCCTCGCTCGAGAGCCAGCGCACCGAGCCGACGATGCTGGCGATCGTGGCATTCTCGCGCCACATGAGTCCGCGGCCCCGCGGGCACGCCCAGTACACCGAGACGCTGGACGAGGGAGCGGCGTCGCTTCAGGCCACCACGCTCGATGACGTGCGCCGGTTCTACCGGGAGTTCTACGGGACCGGCTCGGGTGGGAACCTCACGGTCCTGGGCGACTTCGATCCGGCCGAGATCGAGGCGCTCGCGCGCCAGCTCTTCGGCGACTGGCCACGCCAGCGACCCTACGTGCGGATCGGGTCCCCGTACCAGGACGTCCGCGATACGGTCATCACGATCGAGACGCCCGACAAGCCGAACGCCTTCATGATGGCCGGGCTGAACTTCGAGATGCGTGACGATCATCCGGACTATCCGGCGCTGCTGCTCGGCGGGTACATGCTGGGCGGCGGGTTCCTCAATTCGCGCCTTGCCGCGCGCATCCGCCAGCGCGAGGGGCTCAGCTACGGCGTCGGCGCCGCGATCTCGGCGCGACCGCTCGATCGGTCGGGCAGCTTCACCGGCAACGCCATCTTCGCGCCCCAGAACGCCGACCGGCTGGTGGCGGCGTTTCGTGAGGAAGTGGAGCGGGCCGTGCGGGACGGCTTCACGCCCGAGGAGGTGGCGGCGGCCAAGCGCGGCTGGCAGCAGCAGCGCGACGTATCCCGCGCGACCGACGCGCAGCTCACGTTCACGATTCACAACGGGCTGTTCCTCGGTCGCACGCTGACGTGGGACGCCGACCTCGAGGCGCGCGTGCAGGCCCTCACGCCGGAGCAGATCAACCAGGCGATGCGGCGCCACATCGACCCGGCGCGGATCACCATCGTGAAGGCGGGGGATTTCGCGAGACGTGGGAACTGAAGGCTGAGCCGATGCTCCACGAGCATCACCTCACCGTCGAGCGCACCGCCCGGTACTTCACCATCGAGCCGGGCGACGGCGGCGCGCGCGAAGTGTGGTTCTGCTGCCACGGCTACAGCCACTTGGCCGAGCGGTTCCTGCGGCAGTTCGAGGTCCTCGACGACGGGTCGAGGCTGCTCGTCGCGCCCGAGGCGCTCTCCCGGTTCTACCTGCGCGAGGAGCCGCAGCTCTCGGGCGCCGGCCGCACCGGCGCCTCGTGGATGACGCGCGAGGACCGCCTGAGCGAGATCGCCGACTACGTGGCCTACCTCGACGCCCTGGCGCGGCACGTCTTCCGGCGCGTCGAGCGCGCCGGCGTGACCTTCCGCGTCCTCGGCTTCTCGCAGGGGGCCACCACCGCCACGCGCTGGGCGGCCCTGGGCACCACGCGCGTGGACCAGCTCATCCTGTGGGGCGGCCACCTGCCGCCCGAGCTGGACTTCGCGGCGACGCCGATCCTCGGACGGCTCCCCGTGCTGCTGGTGTGGGGCGAGAGCGACCAGTACTACGACCGCGCCAGGGTGGCGGAGGACGAGGCGCGGCTGCAGCGAGGGGGCGTGCCGTGCAGGGTCGTGACGTACGGGGGCGGCCATCACGTGAGCCGCGAGGTGCTGGGCGAGATAGCCGCGGGGGTGAACTCTACAGCCTGATGCGCCGCGCCTTCGCGTCCACGGCACGGACGTGGCCGCGACGCGCGTAGTCGAGGATGCGGCGGTCGCGCGTCACGAGGGGCCACCCCAGGACCCGGGACGTGGCGACGAGGATCCGATCCACGGGATCGGAGCGGAAACCGTCGGGGAGCCGCGTACTGGCGACGGCGACCGCGGGGTCGAGCGGCGCCAACTGAATGCCCGGGGCCGCGAGCGCCGTGGACACCCACTCTCCACACTCCCGAGACAGCGCGATCCGCCCTTTCGCGTCCAGCATCGCGATCTCCCAGACCGAGAACGCCGAGACGCGCAGCCCGCTCCCGCGCGCCGCCTCTACGAGCACCTCCTTGCACGCCGCCGACACCTCGGCGTCGGCTCCTTCTTCCATCCACAGCCAGACGTGCGTGTCGAGCAGCAGGGGCTCGCCGGCCATCAGTCCTTCATCGCCTCCCACTCGACGTCGATGGGCGAGATGACGTCCCCGTACCACAGGACCGTGCCCTTCATCCACCCCCACGCCGTACCCAGAGGGGCGTCCGCGTCGTTCACAGGAACCAGTTTCGCCACCGGCTTGCCGTACTTGGTGATCACGATCTCCTCCCGCCGGTCCCGCACCCGGTCCATCAATTCGAGGCAAGTGGCCTTGAACACGCCCGCCGGCACCGCTCCGGCGGGCAACACGGCCGTTTCCCGCACCACGGCGGGCGGGGGCGGATCGCCGGGCTTCCGCGCGCCCCGCCGCTTCCCTGCGTCCGTCTTGCCCTTCCCAGTGCGCGCCGCCATCAGAGTGCTCCGGACGAAGATATCACCATAGTCATATTACCATGGTCATGACACAAAAGCAAGCGGGGAGCGAGGAGCAAGGAGCGGGGAGCGGGGAGCGGGGAGCGGGGAGCCGATAGCCGGGAGCCGGTACGCTAGTTCGCGCGCAGCCGCCGCGCGAGCCACGCCGCCAGCACGTCCAGCACCTCCCGGTTCACCGCCGCATC
>Ga0315284_10006827_pt1 | contig 16271 bp, 25 predicted proteins | sample YL17G09_16_MG_FD_203696 | JGI IMG/M metagenome (GOLD analysis project Ga0315284, IMG submission 203696) | Sediment microbial communities from Yellowstone Lake, YNP, Wyoming, USA - YL17G09_16 | ecosystem: Environmental > Aquatic > Freshwater > Lake > Sediment | place: USA: Wyoming | collected... | reverse complement strand
GTCAATTGTGAGTTTATCACAAAGCCATTTAGAGAGCAGATGATAGGAGTGGCTTATTTGTCTGAAAGATATAGATCAGGAATTTTTGATGAAATGGGTTTAGGAAAAACTAAACAAGTTTTAGATACTTTAAGGGTTTGGAGATCTAATGGTCGGGTAAAGAGCAATGGAGTAGTAATTTGTCCTAATACAGCAAAGTATGCTTGGACAGAAGAGATTGGAATACATTCTGATTTTACACACTATCAAATCGGAAATGGAACACCACAATGTAAAGCAGATATTAATTACATAAGAAAGAATCCAAAGGATTTATTTATAGTACATGTGGATTGTTTAAGATATATTGTAAATGAGTTGTCAACATTGAATCCAGCATTTGTATTTATAGATGAATTTCATCTTTTTAAAAATGTGGGTACTGCTAGATCAATAGGTTCTTTAAGATCTCAAGCATTATTTCAATTGTTAGAGATGTGGCAGAAAAAGAATCCAAGTTTGAAGATTATAATTATGACAGGAACGCCTGTTGCAGAAAGACCCGAAGAAGCCTATGCTGTTTTAAAGATATTGATGCCAGATTTTATCTCCTCTTATAGTAGATTTCAGAATAGATTTTGTAAATTTGAAGAGAACTATTTTCCAGTTTGGAAAACATTTAAGGGTGGAAAAAAGCAGAGAGTTAGAACAAAAGTTAGAGAGGTTGTAGGCTATAAGAATTTAGGTGAATTAAAAGCTTTAATAGAGTCTGTAAGTATTAGAAGATTGAAATCAGAAGTGGAAGATTTTCCAGAGAAAATTGAACTAAAGAAGTTTGTTGTTTTGGATGGTAATCATTCTAGAGATTATGAAATCGTCAAAAAAGCAACCAGAGAAGAAGTTTTAAAATTAACAAAGTCTGGAAAACCATTTAATGTTAAGAATAGATTTGTTCGACTCATGCAAGTCGTTAATAATCCAGCTGTTTTAGGAGGAGAGAATTATTCATCTAAATATAATTTGTTGGATGAACTACTTGATGAAATATTAGCCTCTCCTGAGGAGAAGGTTGTGCTATGGAGCATTTTTAGAAAGTCCATTGAGTTGTTGTATGATAGATATAATAATAAGTATGGTGTTGACTGTATATTTGGGGATGTTCCAATTGAAGATAGAGGAGATGTAATTAAGAGGTTTAAAAGTGAGGGTAGACCTAAAATACTATTATGTAATCCACAAGCCGCAGGAACATCAATAAATTTAGAAAGGGCTCAGACTGCAATTTTTGTGGATTGCATGTTCTCCTTAACTCAAAGGTTACAGAGTGAAGATAGAATCCACAGAAGAAGCTCAAAAGGTGTGGTTAGAATTATAAGTATTGTGGCTAAGGATACTATAGATGAGGGAATCATGGAGCTTTTAAAGCAGAAAAAGAATATGAAGGACGCCTTACTTATTGCGGATGATATTCTTATCCAAGAAAATAAGGGGTATCTACTAGAGTTTTTAAAATGAATATTTTTTATGTGTATGTATATCTAGATTCAATAAAACCTGGAAGTTATGATTATGGAGAATTTCATTTTGATTTTGAACCATTTTATGTAGGTAAGGGGAAGGGAGTTCGGTGGTTGAATCATTTAAGATGGGCTGAAAATAAAATTAACAATAGTTACAAACTTAATAAAATTAGAAAGATACAAAGTTTAGGTTTGGAACCAAAGATAATAAAGTACAAAGAGAATTTAACAGAAGAAGAAGCATTTGATTTAGAAAAGAAACTGATTAAGACGAGGAGGAGTTTCTAAAATTATAAAGTCATAATAATTCTTAAACCCGTTATCACCTTCACTTGAGCTGGGTTCTTAGTAAGTATATGATATAATATATATAAATTTAATTTAGACTGAATTTGTTATATTGTATAATATTTTATTGGAGTTCTAAAAATGAAAACAATTAAAGTTTGGGGAACTCGTGAAATTTTATTTAAAAATAATACAGTATTTGTAACTCTATTGAATTTGATTGGGCGAACATACTCTAGTTTGCACAGTCATAAGTGTAAGTCAGATAAATTTGTTTTAATTTCAGGAAAAGTGAAAATAGTTACAGAGATAGGGGAGACGACTTTGATTCCTGGACAATCATTGATTATTGATCCCCCATTGTTGCACCAATTTGTAGTTGAAGAAGATTCAATTATGATTGAAATTTCTTCCACAGTGTTAGATCCAGAAGATATAAATAGAGTTTTTCAGGGTGGAAAGATAGTGGATAGTAAGATGATAAGTTTAGATGATTTAAATAAACAAGCAAAAGAAAAAAGGGGGATGTAATATGCCATACATAAAGCAAGTAGAAAGAGAAAGATTTGATAAACATATAGAAGGATTACTAAATGAAAAATTTGATAAACATATAGAGGGACTATTGGATGCACTTTGTAATGAGGAGACAGAGTTTCAGCCAGGTCAATTGAATTATATTGTCTCTAAGTTAATCAAAAAAATTATTGAGGAGGGTAGTATAAGTTGTATATTATTAGATTGTATTACTTTTGAATTAATTAAAGGAATTGTTGAAAGGCATGGTATAAGTTATACTTTATGTAATGGTATTATTGGAGCATTAGAGTGTGTAATACATGAGTTTAGTAGAAGAAATATTAAAGTTATTGATAATCGGAGCATGGAATATAATTTATGTAATGATATAAAGAGTGTAATACAAGAGTTTTATAAAAAAATTGTTGTGCCCTATGAAGATAAAAAGATAATTGAGAATGGAGATATTTAAATTTACTAATTTACAAAAGGGGTAAAATGATTAATAAAGTTTGGGGTATTAGGGTGCGTAATATAAGAATCTATATTACTTTTAGTAGAAATTGTAATAGATGGTTTTGTTCTTTAACTATTGAGGGGGTTAATAAAATCTAACGGAGATAGAAAATGTGGGAAGCTTTTGAAAAGTTATCTATGGAAGAAAGAGAGTTAATTTTTAATTGTGTGAAAATAATAGGAGAAAGGTATCAAGATGTATTAACGAAAGTTGTTAATTCAGGTGATAAAGTTTGGAATAAGTTTGCTTTTAAAGAGCTTTGGTTATGTTTTGATAAGATTGAAGGTTTTACTTCTCAAGATGTTGTGGATAATTTGATGGAAAAATTAGAAGAGATTTGTGAAGTGGAATTAAAGAAAGGATGATATGAAGATAGGAATAGTTGGAACAAGAAGAAGAAATACATCAGAAGATTTATCAGTTATTTTTGATAAATTTAAAGAGATTTATAAAAAGGGAGATATAATTGTAAGTGGAGGATGTCCAAAAGGAGGAGATAAATTTGCTGAAGAAATATCAGAGAGATTGAATATCCCAATAGTAATACATTATCCACAATGGGAAAAATATGGTAAAGGGGCAGGATTTGTTAGAAATACTTTAATTGCAAAAGATTGTGATGTAGTAATTGCTTGTGTGGCAGAAGATAGAAAAGGTGGAACAGAGGACACAATTAAGAAGGTTGAAAAGTTGAGAAAGAGGGTCTATATTGTTTGATGAAAAAAGTAAGAATTTATCAAGCATGGTGTAAAGGTTGTGGACTTTGTATTTACTTTTGTCCTAAAGAGGTTCTAGAGTTAATTGATAGTGAATGTATAGTTGAAATTGATGATAATAAAAAATTACAGTTTCTCACTGTCGCATCGATCAAAGATATTAAGAAGTGTAATGGATGTGGAATTTGTGAATTTTATTGTCCAAGTTTTGCTATAAGAGTAGAGGAGAAAAATGATAGGAAAAAAAATTGAGAATGAAATTTTTATGACTTATGCAATTTCTAAGGCAACAGAGGGTATTGAGATAGGTCAAACTCCATTTGGAGCATGTATTGTGAAAGATGGAAAAATTATTAGTTGCGAACATAATCAAGTTCTAATGAAAATTGATATCACTGCACATGCAGAAATCATGGCAATTAGAGAGGCTTGTAAAGTATTAGGTGATGCGGACTTGTCAGGTTGTACAATATATACTACTTGCGAACCATGTCCAATGTGTTTTAGTGCTTGCCATTGGGCTAGAATTGATAAGATTGTTTATGGTGCTGAAATAAAGGATGCTAAGAAAGCCGGATTTAATGAGATGGAGGTGTCAGCAAAGTATATGTGTAATTTCACAAAGAAGATTAAAGTGGTTAGTTGTGGGGGACCATTGGCCAAAAGATGTATTAAACTTTTTGATATTTGGAATTGTATATCACCCATTACATATTAGGAGGATAAAACAAATGGCGTGGAAATTTTTGGTTGGTGATAAAGATTCAGATAGATTTGTTTTAGGGTCTGAGGATGATAGTATTTTAATAATAGGAGAGTATGAATCTAATACTTGTGGGGGAGTTAAGAAAAAATAAGTGTTTTTAGTAATTTAATGAGGAGAGAAAATAGTACATAATGAAATTTTTCTCTTGACTTGTATTAACAAACATGATATAATTATGTTAAATTAAATAACAAGTTAGGAGAATTTCTCTTGACTTGTATCAACAAACATGATATAATTAATTAAATTAAGGAGTTATTAATTTTATGAAAGAGTTAGCTGAAGAAATACAAAAACATAGAAAATTATATTACGAAGGAACTCCAGAAATTACTGATGAGGAATTTGATGGATTGGTTGAAAGGTTGAGAGAGCTGGATTCTGAGAATGAAGTTTTGAAAGAAGTTGGAGCCCCAATTGAAAGTGATAAAAAGATTGAACATAGTCGAATAATGGGTTCACTGGCTGTAGTAAATAATGAAGAGGGTTGGTTGAAGTGGTCTAGTAATGAATATTTTATTGCGGAACCTAAGTTGGATGGTTTAACAATTGTATTAAAATATGTGAAAGGGAATTTGGTACATGGTGCAACAAGAGGAAATGGTAAGGTAGGAGAATTAATAACTTTTGCACATAGAATGCATGGGGTACCAAATAAATTGCGGGCGGCGGTGGATGTAGAAGTTAGAGGAGAGGGTGTAGTGAGAAAGGAAGATGCAGAAAAATTGGGGGCAGCGAACCCAAGGAATTTGGCAGTGGGTTTAACGAAAAGGAAGGATGGAAACGGAATTGAGTTGATTCATTTTATTCCATTCCAACTTGTGAATGGTAATGAATTTGAAACAGAGATTGATGAAGTTAACAAATTGAAAGAGCTGGGTTTTCCAGAGGTTATTGAAACTTATTTATGTACTCGAACGGGGGCTTCCGAGATTTTTAAGAAGTTTGAGGAGAATAGAGCAGGTGCAAACTATGATATGGATGGTGTAGTATTTAAACATAATTCCAAAAAGATTCAAAAAGAATTAGGGGAGTCAGGAAGTGATCCAAGATGGGCAATTGCTTGGAAATACAAATCAGAGAAAGCCAAAACAAGAGTAGTTGAAATTACCCATAAAGCTGGAAAAACCGGAAGAATAGTTCCAGTGTTAAAAATTAATCCAGTAAAATTAGCCGGTGCGGTTTGTGTAAACGTTACAGCAAATAACTATGGATTTATTAGAGACAACAAAATAGGTATTGGTACTCAAATAATTTTGGAACGAGCGGGAGATGTTATTCCCCACATAGTAGAAGTCACAGAAGCTAAAGGTGATGTGATAATTCCTGATAGGTGTCCTTGTTGCAATCATGAATTAAGATGGGATGGACCAAATTTGATTTGTGATAATATTAATTGTAGTCAAAGGAAATTAGCTATAATTCAAAATTGGATTTGGGGTATGGACATCGAGTGGTTTGGACCAGCGGCTCAAAAAGAATTATTTTTTAATAATTTTATAACAGATATTTCAGATATTTATGAGATCTCTGAAATGGCATATATAGAAGTAATTGGTAGCGCAATGGGTAAGAAAATTTACAAATCAATTCAGGATAAAGCCAAATGTGAGTGGTGGAGATTTCTTATGAGTTTAGGAGTACAGCACCTTGGGTCCACCGTATCAAAAGAACTGGCAAAAAGATGGAAAACAATTGATGAGATTATTGAAAATCTAGTTGGTACAGAGATTCAAGGAATGGGAATTATAAAACAGAGAATTGTAGATGAGCTTAAAATTCGGAGAGAAGAAATTTTAAGAATACTTAAACATATGCAAATTCAAGTAGAGAAAAAGATTGAAACAACAAGAAAACTAAGCGGAACCTTTTGTATCACGGGTACATTATCAAAACCTAGAAAAGAGATTCAAGAACTAATTACTAAAAATGGGGGGAAAGTATTGGGTGGAGTTTGCAAAGGTTTAAATTATTTAGTAGTTGGTGAGGCACCAGGAAGCAAACTTTCCAAGGCACAAGTATTAGGAATTAAGATTATAAAAGAACAAGATTTACTAGAGATTATAAATTAGTTGTAGATTAAGAGAAATAAAATGGAGGTTAAAAATGTCAATATATTTAGAAAATTTATCAAATGAGCATGTTAAGGAAGTTTGGAGATTAGTCATTGAATTTTCTACTTACAAAATAGTGATTTTGGCTGCATATGAAAAATTTCTTGATGGTGAATATGTCTACTCAATTACTACAGATGACGGAAAACATGGTGCTATTTTGGTATCTAAAATAGCTAAAACAAAAGAAGAGGCTCAAGCAAACTTAGAATCTCTTCGACAGAAAATGAGTATAACAATGACTCTAAATGGTGAAAAAGAATCTTCTATAATTTATTGTAAGTCAATATGATGAGTCAAAACTTTCATTTGGTAAACAATATGAGTCATTTTAAAAATTATAATTTGAATTATTTATGACTCATAAAAATAGACTATTTTAAAGTATAAAAAAGTACTTTAAAATATGTTTATTTTAAATAAGTTATAGGTTGTATGACTCATAAAAACTAAGTTTTTACATTCTTTGAACAAAAAATGGTATTAATTATATCATTATTATATTATATATATTTAATATTAAGATTAAGTATAATAAATATAAAAGATATTATAAGACAAAAGAATGGGGGAAATGTATAGAAGAGAAATTGGAGGCAAACAATGTCCTTTTGGAAAGTGACAAAACAGAGCATTAAAGAAATTAATCCAATACTTGGAGCAGATTTTGTTGAAGTAGCAACTGTCCTAGGTTGGAAGTGCGTGGTTAAAAAGGGAGAATGTACTGTAGGTAGTGAAGGAATCTATTTTCCTATTGATTCCCAAATGCCTATGGATGATGAACGATATGCATTTCTTGATAGAAGTAGTAAAATTAGGAGAGTAAAAACAGGAAAATTTAAGAAGCAAATTAGTCAGGGGTTGTTTTTATCTATGACCTTTTTTGTAGGAGAAGAAATACAACGTGTAGAAGAAAGAATAATGAAGGAAGGAGTAGAAGTAGATCTTTCTGATATATTTAGGGTAGTTCATTATGAACCTCCAATTCCAGTTCATATTGGTGGAGATGTGGTGGGAGCCACTCCTGAATTTATTCGTAAGACTGATCAGGAGAGAATTCAAAATGATTTGACATTTTTAGATCTAATGAAACATCATTCAATGGAGGTAACAGAGAAGTTAGATGGAACCTCTATTCAATATTTTCTAAATGAAGGAGATTTCGGAGTTTGTAGTAGAAATTATAGATTAAAAGAAACGGAAACCAATACACCATGGAAGTTGGCAAAGAGTTTGGACATTGAAGCAAAATTGAGAAAGTTAAATAGAAATATTTCGATTCAAGGGGAGTTGGTAGGACCATCAATTCAGGGAAATAAATACAAATTAAATGAAGTTAAATATTTTGTTTTTGATATATGGGATATAGATAAGCAGCGTTTTATTATCCCGCTAGCAAGAAGAATGATGGTAGAGGAGTTGGGGTTGCTTCACGCTCCTGTTATAGCACTTTTAGGACTATGTAGTTCTAAAAGGAGTGAGATGCTAATGGATGAAGTTATAGAAATGTCTAAAGGAAAAAGTATGATTGGATGTAATCCAACTCGTGAAGGATTAGTTTTCAAATGTTGTGTAGTTATAGATAATAATGTTCCATCTTTTAAAGTAATCAACAATGATTATTTATTAGAGGAAGAAAGGAAATGAAGCAGATGATTATCCGGAAGGGATTAGTGGATATAGCAAGCGGAACTTGTTTAAAAGAAGATATATCAAAGGAAGTAGAAAGATGCTTATTGAGAAGAAGTCCCAATCATTTGATTTTAGAGGCCTGCAAGAAACCAGATGGAAAGTATTACATTCTATTATGTATAGATAAGAAAAGTTGGGAGAGAAAGAATGACGCATGATGAATTAGTAGAAAAACTTGCAGAACATATTCATGATATTCAATGGTCAGGATGGATGAAGTATTTGTTTAATAGTTGTTGTAAAGATGTAACAGGTAGATATGATAAAGATGGAACAGAATTAATATCTACTGCTACAATACCAACTTGGGCTTGTGAGAGATGGTCGAGACAAATGAACACTTCTTATAAGGGTCTACCTGAAACAGAAAAGATGTCTGATAAAATTGAAGCAGAGAGAATACTGGATGTGATTAAAAAATGTCAGTGATGAAAATTGATAGAAAACCTATAAATATTGCTCTATTAAAGCACAGTATATATGGATTAGATGGAAGAATAAGAAGAAAATCCATTGATGTATATGATGATGTATGTGTATTGTGCTATGAAAGATGGAGACATTTTGTTGAGTGGGAACCCACTTTAGAAGTTCCTAGTTGGATTGAAAATATGGACCCGACTATTAGATTAGATAATATTTATAGGGTTGGATTAAGTTTAGAAGCTTTAGCAGACCAAAAAAGAGAAGATGATTATTTATATGTATCAATTTTTCAATCAGACCCAGATACTATATGTAAAGGATTAAAATTTTTACATAGTAAAATGTATCTTAGGGCATGGAATTTATTTTATGAAAAGATTGCTAGGTTTGGATCTTATGATAAGGTGTTTTTAACAGTGACGCAGTTGTATGAGGATTACATTAAGTTTTGTGTGGAAGTATTGCAAAAAAAACCTATTTTTAAAACTATACAAACAGAGTATCCAGATTTTACATCTTTATTAAATGCTGCAATATGGTGTGTAAAATATAATATTGATCCAACTGTTTACATTAAAACTATGTATGACTCTTTTGATAAATTTGAAAAGAAAGTTAATGGACCCCATGCAGAGTTGTGTTTTAGTAGTAAGCATGTTGGTAGTACTTCTCAAGTTAGACCTCCTGTTAGGCAGTTTATAGAGTTGAGTAAAGAAGGAAATCCATGGAAAGAAATAATAAATTTTATGGGTCTAAGAGAAGATGTAAGAATAGAATGTTCCTCGGGAATACCATTGGGATTCAGTTTGGCTGATCGACACAAAATAAGTGGTTTAATGAAAGAAATAACTCTAATTCAAGATGAATATTATTGGGCAAATGGAATTAGATATCAAGCGAGATTTAATTTTGATGATAATACAATATTTACAATTTTTATTACCCCAGAAAATTTTAATGAGTTTAAGGATAGGTGGAACACTGAGAACCCTGCAATACCCAGTTATGAGGAGTTAGTAAAATATGGAAGAGGCAATTTAACAAAAGATAGGTATAAATCAATTAAGAAGTTATATGAAAGGATGATGTGAAATATGAAAGAGGAAAAATATAGAGAGATTGTTGAGTGGGCAGGTTTTGAGTTTGTTGGAATACAGAGCAACCCCTTTGGTAAGGATTTAGTTTTATTTAATGATGTAACAGGTTCAACTTTAGCTATAGATGCAGATGATGTTGTTTCTCCTGATGATGTTCGTGAAGTAGTGGTTAGAAGAGAAAAAAATTTAAAAATACTATATGAGGGAGGGAAGAAATGCTACAAATAAAAGTAATTATAAAAGATACTACAGATAGGTATGATGTGTTTCCTACAGTAACTCCATGGTGGGATAATGGTAAATGTTTGTTAGTAGGTTGTAGTTTGAACAAAGATCTAAATTGTATGAAGTCAAGAGAATCAGCAAGTAATTTTTGTATACATGAACTGCCACAACCTATAGGATGTAGATTTCATATTCTAAAGGAGGATGAATAATGAATAAAGAAGTTAAAGACAAAATTAAATCATTGAGAGAGCTTGGGGGAAATTTATGTATTTTGAGGGAGGAGTTGAAGAAAGAGGCTAAAGTTTACATTGTAACCACTAACAGTGTTACCCTGAAGGTTAGAGAGTGTTTGGAGAGTGCTATAGAAGGATTAAATAAGGTAGCAAAGGACATAGAAGAAGGTATTGTAGGAATAGTCTATCAAGAATTTCTTGATGAAGAGGATTTAGAGAATGTAACAAATTTTGAAGAAATAATTACACAACCTCTAGCAGAGTGTGAAGCTACAACCACTTGTGATGTGGTGGAGGAAGTAACCCCAAATACTGATATTGTAGTGGATGGTATGGATCCAAGATATGATGTTGATGGATTTTATGCGGAGAGGGATGAATGAACATAAATGTAGAGCGTGGTATTGATATTTTGCAAAAAGAATGGATTGAGAAATGTAATGAGTGTGGTGGAACAGGATATTTAGAAGATAGATTATGTGATTGTATGAAACGATTTCAGACTGGTGTTAAGTTATTGTTAGGAGAATTTCCACTAGATTTAGTACGATTAGAGAAGCCTGTGTGTGATGATAAGATTTTGGTTTTTTATAGAGATAATCCAGATAAAGTTTTTGAGAATGGTTTGAGTTTGTATATACATGGTCCTCTGGGGGTAGGTAAAACTTTGTGTTCAGTATGGTTGTCGGAGGAATTTGTAAGTGCATTTGGTCCTGAGGGTCAGTGTGGTTATAAGCATGATTTAACAGTTCAATTTATGGAGGCATCAAATTTTGTGTTAAGATCTAGAATTAGTGGCGGGGATGATAAAGAGTTGAAAAAGTTTTATAAAACTTTTGATGCATCATTATTTGTATTAGATGATTTTAATAATGAGTATAAATCAGCGCAAAATCCTCAGTATGTTCATAGATTGTATGAAATGTTTTTGAGACATAGATTATCAAATTGTCTTCCTACTATTATTACAACAAATGTTCCACCGCAACAAGTGTCTGCAGAATATGATGTAAAGATTGCTTCTTTGTTAGGAATAAAACAAAAGAAAAGTGGATATGATATGGCTGGTAGATTTGTAGAAATAAGACTTGATGGACCAGATTGGAGAAAATTAGCAAATGATAGAGCATGGTCAGATTTTTTTAAGGAGGAGTAAAAATGGAAGTTAAAGCATACATTTGTCCTAGTTGTGGGGATAAAATTTATAGTAGAGCTAGACATGATTTTAGAATGTGTTCTTGTGGTTCAATGTCTGTAGATGGAGGATTTGATTATGTTAAAAGGTCATTGAGTCCAGAATTTAAGTTTGAAGATATAATGGAAGAGGAAATTGATTTGGGGGATGTTACAGAAAAGGATTTATTTGAAGATTACAACAGTGCTAAAGATTGTTATGGATTAGAACATGGACATAATTATTTGCCAACTCTGGGTTTGTTAAAGATATTGGGAGAATCTGAATGAAATTTACTCAAGAACTTGAGATTGAATTTTTTAGTGCTGTATTAAAAGATCCAAAGTTTATAGGAAGATACGTAGAATCTTTTAAAAATTATAGGGGTTCTACTTTTAGTATGGAATGGATTAGAGATGAGTTGATAAAGTGGTATGATAAGTATAAGAATTTACCAGCTATAGAAGTTTGGAAATCTTTGATAGAAAACCAATTAGATGGAGAGAACAGGAAGTTAGTTTCATCAGTTGTTGAAAATCTAATGAATCGAGAGTCAAAAGCAGGGGAGTATGCCGCAGATAGTTTTTTAGATTTTATGAGTTCTAAGGAGTTAGAAAGATGTGTAGAAGAGGGTAGGGTTTTATTTCAAAAGACGTTGGATGTAAGTTTGTATATGTCTAAGTTATCAGAGGGATTAACTCTGTCAGAGAGAATAAGATACGGTTCAAATATTGATAGAGTTTATGATTGGTTAGAACAAAGGAAATTAAGAGAATCCAAAAGGGGAATAATTTCATCGGGTTTGAAGTTGGGGATTCCACAGCTGGACGAACAATTTGTATTTCGTAGAGGAACTTTGACTGTATTTCAAGGTCCTTACAAAAGATATAAATCTATTATATTACATCATTGTGGTTTTGCGGGTTTGTTACAAGGTTATAATGTGTTGCATGTAAGTTTTGAAAACACCTTGCAACAGGTGGGAGATAGATATGATTCTAGATTTACAGGAGTTGATTATAAAAGAATGGTAAGGGCCCTAACTACAGGAGATGAACAGAGGGTTATGAGTACTGTATTTGAGAGATTAGAAAATCTACCAAATAAATTAAAGATACAGAGGTGTGCCCCCTATGTAGATACTGTTAAAACAGTTGAAATTGCAATTGATAAGTTGTATAGAATTGGGGGTTGGATGCCGGACATTATACTTTTTGATTATATAAATTTGATAGCCTGTACTAAAAATATTGAAGATGATTATAAGCGAATAGAATTGGCTTGTTGGGATATGCAGAATTTAGGTAGAGAAAGAGATATAATAAATATTTCAGCCTGTCAGTCTCAAAAAGGTGCAGAAGATAGGGATGATTTAAAAGGTTCAGATACAGCAGGTTCAGTAGGTATTCTTAGAGCTTCAGATAATCAAATTGCAATTAATCAAACTCCAGAAGAGAAGAGGATGAAGATAATTCGTCTATCTCCAGTAGTGTTTAGAGATGATGACATTATTACCAAAGATGTTCCATTGAATGCAGAGTTAACTAGAATGTGTATTTCAAGGGAAAGTGATAGTCTGTGGGGTGAATTAGATGAAGATCTCTCCTAGAATTTATTTATTGTCAAAATTTCCTAATGCCAGGAAAAGGAGTGGTGAGGAAATAATGATTAGTTGTCCTTTTCATAAGGAATCCAAACCATCTATGTCTGTGTCATTAGAGACGGGTATTTATCATTGCTTTGGTTGTAAGAAGAAAGGAAATTTTGTTGGTTTGTATAAGTTTCTAGAGAATGTGACTTGGAATGAAGCATATAATAGATGTGGAACTATACAAAGAAATAATTATGATAGAGTTAGAGTAAAGAAGATATTTAAATTGCCAGATGATTTGATTTCTAGTAATAAATTACTACCAGTCTATCTTAAGAATAGAGGGTTCACAGCTGAGGATTTGGAGGCATTTGATGTATCTTGGAGAATTTCTGATCATTCTATCTTTTTTCCAATTTATGATGAGAATAAAAATTTGATAAGTTATGTGACTAGAAGACCAACAGGAAAGAGTAATTACTATTATCCAGAGGATAGTCCTCACATGGATTATTTATATGGGGAGTGGTTAAAGTTACGAGATAAAGTATTTATTGTGGAAGGTGTGCTCGATTGTATTAGTGTGAATCGTTGCAGGTATAGTTCTTTGAGTACTTTTACTACTAGTTTTACTATTGAACAATTAAATCGATTGAAAAGATTTATAGAGGAAGGAAGATGTAAAGAGTATGTGATTATGTATGACAGCGATGCATCAGATAGAGGGGATGAGATAGAGTTTCATCTAGCATCCATGGGATGCCAGGTGAACCAGTTAAAATTAAAGTACGGAGATCCGGGGGATAAGTCCAAGGAACAAATGATTGAAATTATAAATGAGTTTTTAGAAAAGATTTCTTGACTTGTTATAACAAACATGATATAATTATGTTATTAAATAATAAGTTAAAGAAGATGGAAGAAATATGCCAAAGCGAAAGGAGACCAATATGCAGTATGATGGTGTTGATGGAAGAATCCTTAAAGCATTTGAAAAGTGGAAGCCAAAGATTTATGCTTGGGCGAGAAAGTTAAATTTGAGGAATGAATTTGATATAGAGGATTTGGAGCAGGATGTAATGACAGTGTTGATGTGGGCTTTGAAAACATATGATTCTTCCAAAGGAGCTACCTTTGATACTTGGGCGTACAGAGTACTTCACCAATATTTTGTAAACAGACTTCAATCAATATGTTCTAAAAAATCTGGGGAAAATAAGATCGTTATTGAGTTTGAAGAGGTGTACGATTTGGGGGTGGAGAAGAAATCAGATTTAGAATTTGAAGATTTATTAGAGATACTACAATCGTATAAGTTAAAGGTGGTAGCAAGTGTTTTAATGGAGCAAGACAATGAATATTCTGAACCCTTTTGGTATTCCTTTTATAAGAAAAGAGATGAGTTGTTAAGTGGAGTTCGTGTTAAATCTAAAGGTAGATTAAGAATTAGTGTAGATCGAGAGTTGAGAAACTTTTTAAAAATTTCTAGAACTGAATTGTCTGAATTGTGCAAAGAGATATCAGTAAGTGTTAGGGAGACGTATTGATGCATAGAAATTTGAGAATTAATGGAGAGATGTAATGGAAGAGTGGAATCAGTGGGCAGAAAAAGTTAAGGCATGTTCTAAATGTGGTTTGTGTAAAACTATTAAGATTTTAGGAGTTGGACCCATACCTTGTGATGTGGTATTTGTTGGTGAATCCCCGGGAGAATATGAAGAAAAATTAGGTAAGCCATTTGTTGGTAAAGTGGGCAAACTATTTACAAAAATATTATTCAAAGTTTCTTTTATTAGAGAAGATATTTATATTACTAATATAGTAAAGTGTCATCCTCCAAACAATCAAACTACTACGGAAGCATCTCAAATATGTAGAGGGTGGTTGTATGAAGAATTAAAGATAGTTAACCCTAAAGTTATTGTTTTAATGGGAACTTTTGCTGCCGAGGCATTTATTAAAGATTGTTCAGGAATTAATAGTGTTAGGGGTAATTGGTATAAATGTAGTGATATGGAAGATTATATAAATATTTTACCAACCTATCACCCTGGGCATGTTTTACATGGGGGAGGAGACAGAGCTGAAGATATTATTGTGTCGGATTTAATAAAGGTGAGGGAGTTTTTGTGGGGAGTTGGAGTAAAGGGAAATCCAATAAAATCAGTAAAAATTAGATCAAAACTTTTAGGCGATGAATTATTGGTGGGCGAAAATGGTATTAGTTTGTCAGATTTATGGTTAAATATTATTACTGGAGGTAAATAATGCATCTTGTAGTGGACAAAGACAACTTTAGTAAAATTTTATTAGTTTGTGAAAACATTTCAACCTCATATACAGTGTCAGGCAAACCGCATAGTTTGAGACCTCTACATGCATATGTAGAAATGAAGGTGGAAGAAAAGAATCTGAAGTTGAGCGTCATGCGCGAGACAATGTCGGGTTGTTTTTATTATGTACCAAAGATTCTTGAGGGAGTAGAAGAAGGAGATCGAATGCTGGTACAAACTAGCGAATTAAGAAAGTTAATTAGTTCAAGATACAGTGGAGATATTTCTTTAGAGGTTGTGGAGGAGGAACTTATTATTAAACAAGGAAGTTTCACAGCAAAACTTCCATTGTATAGGCAAGAAGTGTTTCCAGAGATAATATTTGATGTGGAGTGGAAGGCGTTGCCAAAGAAGGTTTTAGAGATGTTGGAATTTGGTTTGTTAGTTATTGATTCTAAGAGTATATTGATTGATGTGACTGAAGAAGGAACATTTATTTTTACTTATACTCCAACGCAGGTATTATTTGGGTATAATCAGGCTATGGTTGGAGTGGTTGGAAGGCACGTAGTGTCAGTGGACTCAGTAAAAACGATAGTTAATTGTTTTAAAGGTGAAGAAAACTTAGAATTTGGATTTGTAGAAAATAAGTTTTGTATTAAAACTGGATCCAATTGTGCCTACTTTGGATTAGTTTTTGATGATATGCCTCTAAATTATCGAGAAAATATAACATTTGAAGGTTTAAGAGTAATTAAGGTAAATAGGCAAGCTTTATTATTTATATTAGAATCGGTATCCCAAGTGTTGGCAAAGTGGGATCAACTAATTTTAGTAACAATAGTTGGTGATAAAAAGATGATGAATATGAAAGCAAAGAATCTTATGACAAATGCTGAAGCGAATGAATCACTAAGAGTAGAAACGGAACTTGTGGATTTTCAATTAGGGATTCCTTCAAATTATATTTTGAAATATTTGAAAAGTATTAATGATGAGTTTGTTACATTAAATGTAAGTGAAAGAGATAAGCCTATTTTGGTTCAAGGATCAGAGGGTTTATTTAGTATGGGATTAGTTCCTTTTAGAATTTAAGGAAATTTGTAAATTTGTATAATATATAAAAGGGATGATGTAA
>Ga0315284_10006826_pt1 | contig 16273 bp, 19 predicted proteins | sample YL17G09_16_MG_FD_203696 | JGI IMG/M metagenome (GOLD analysis project Ga0315284, IMG submission 203696) | Sediment microbial communities from Yellowstone Lake, YNP, Wyoming, USA - YL17G09_16 | ecosystem: Environmental > Aquatic > Freshwater > Lake > Sediment | place: USA: Wyoming | collected... | reverse complement strand
TTGCTTTCGGCATCAGTAGCTAGGTCGTCCCCGCAGAACTCCCGTTCATGGCCGGTGTCCTCATCTCCGGAGTAATATTTCATTGGAACAGCAATTGAGTGATAGTCTGTGCTGGTGCAGTTCTTGATATTAAACTCATTGACGGCCCAAGCGATTCCCTGTGGGGACTTAGAGGCCGCCATCTGAGCACGCTCTTTGACTAGCTTCTTTTTCTCTTTTTGTAGAAGCTCCATTTCCTCGGTGGCGCCAACCCGACGACGGGACTCGCAGGTAAAGTAGCCCTTGATGCCACTAACTTTGTAGTTGAGTGAACTCTCAACATACATCTGGATAGCCAAATCGACGTCGAATTTGCCTTTAGGCAAATTCTTTGCCAATGACCGTTGGTAGACGTTGTGGATACGCACCACCTCAGCAGCGAGGTCCTGTGCGAAATCCTCTAGAGACAGCCCTGGGTCATACTTGGTAAGAAACGTCAAGTTTTTGATCTTGGATTTGACGTAAGCTTCTAACTTGCGTTTTTGGTTCTGGCCGGTTTCCCATGTGTTCAGGTCAATGTGGTCCAGATTGAAATGCTCGTTGGTCTTGATTTCCTTGATGTTTATGAAATCGGCATCTTTCAGGAATCCCTGCATATAAACGATATCCATCGCGACCGGGGCACTGGGTGGGACGTTGTCCCGAAAATATTTGACCGTCTCTATCCAGAATACCCGATGCAAATAGTAAGACACATCCAGAAATATGGACTTGAAGAACGTAAACTCCTCGATACACCCCAGCTCGAAAGCCAAACTGCGGAGGTTATTAGGGCCATCTTTTTCTATGTCTTGGTTGGACGTAGCCATGACGCTAGGAATCCGCAGGACATGGCGAATTATTTCTGCAATGAGTAGTCGTTTTTGTTGTTCACTGATAGGAATGGTAGAGGTAAAATTGTCTAGTTTTTGGGACAAAGATGTAGAATACGACATAAGTTCCCTTCCAACAGAGAAGTCAGCTATCAAATTTAGGGGCGCATGTGGAATGTTATCGGTCTTGTGATTGCTCGGAAACAGGAAACCACAGGCCGTGGCGCGGCGCAATAGGCAGATGAGAACGCGCCTCGCAGGCCGCGACGGACGCGGGCTCTGGAGTTAAGGTTCTGTTAAACTGAATGTTTTTTGCTCAAGGACTTGACGATCTGTCGTTCATCTACAGGATTCACTCCGTGCTTTCTGAGCAAGTCTTTGCATATCAGCCCACGCAGATAATCTTCCATGGAAACACCGTGGTCTCGACAATGAAATCTAACAATATCTTTGTGTTTGCGTCTGAGTGTGGTGGATATTTCAACAATTGTGTTTGGGTCCTGCGTGGACTCCTTGGCCAGAATCATTTCGTTTCTTACTTGAACCGCCAACTCTAAGCATACCTTAATGGCTTTAACATTTTCTTTGTATATCATCTTTACTGAGTCTACAATCGCTGTTCCGTTGGCCTTGCGGTTAAGCATTTTCAAAGCAACGTTGTGTAAGATTCCGTGACATTCGGAGCAGATGTCTATCAGATTGGAGGGGTCGTTGCTGCCGCCCAATGCTCTAGGCACTCTATGGTGAGTGTGCTTGTTTAATTCGTTTGTCAATTTTGAGCAAACGCCGCAAGAGCAAATTGAGTTCATACAGGCGGAACTCTAAATACACCGAATCTGACAATGGGGGTATTGAGTGACGTGTTGGCCATACTAAGTGACCCAAGGATTGGGTCGGCCACCGTTTGGTTTATTACTACCACCTGCGGATGTGAGGAAATTAGAGCGTTGTTGATATAAAACTTAATGTTGTTACCATCAGCAAATACGCCGTAAATAACTTTTTCTTCATCATCCAAACTGAAAGAAGCACTCATTTTGCTAAATATCACTGATCCCGTTGACGACAATTGTTTCAAGAACAGCGTGTCAGCAGATGCGTAGAATTGAATGCCATTCTTCAGAGCAGTGGTCGTGTCAAGAATGCCGCGAATAGAGTTAGCGTTTTTATGGTGTGTTTCTAACGCAATATAAAATGGCAGATTAATATCAAAACTGCTAGGTGTGGTATAAACATCGGCCACCGGCCTAGACACCAAAGTTCTGGACGACGGTTCATTAAGGGTTTCCAGCTGCGGAAAGTATAACAACACTACAAAGTTGTCAGTAGACTCCACTGGCCCTGAGGTCATTGACACTTTAACAGTGTTGGCAGATGGTGGAATTTCAGATCCGGTCAGCGTCGAGTGCAATAACTGCCACTCATCTAAACCACTTACATCCACCGTTTTGGCAACACTCCCTACCAAAGCCGCGTCGTTGAAAAACTGCCAAGTTAAAGAAAACAGTGAAAAGGGAAACACTAGCGCGTCAGACTTATAACGAGCATAGACACTCCAAGTCCAAACATCAGATCCGGTAGGGACAGCAGCCGAACCAAATGAAACATCTAACGAGTTAAACGCGTTGAACGTATTAGGATTAGATGCTGAAATGCGCCAAATGAAAGTGTCTGTAATATCACCTGGTTGAATGGTTGAGTCGATAATAAACCCTGGTGCAGATACCCCATACCCCTGCGGAACAAATATCATGCCCATTCGCTGGGTGGTGCCAAAACTCGGATTGGGTGCATAATTAATAACCGGGTCCTCTACAAACCCATCATTAAACTGGTCTGTAAATCCATCAGACCCAGGTAGAATCTTAGTCTGTGGATTTTCTGCAACAAAACCCTCCTCGACGACGGGTGCAACGACATCCTTCATTACTGAAATATTATCGTTAGGTGCTTCTACTTGAATTGCTGGCACATTTTCCGAGAAAGCGTGGTCTTTAATTGGATTACTTGGTGTGGGGGCCGGGTCGTCTAGGTCGCTAGCAACAAGGACTGGGACGCGCTCAGAAAATACCGGAATTGACTCCCGTATTTCTGACGACTGAATAAATAAACCTGCTGCATATCTAAGATTGATGACAGCGCTGGTGATGGTGTGCTCAACAGACCCGTCAACAAACCGCCGCACCTTAACATAGGCAGCTGGAATGATGATTGTCTTTAGAAGAATTGACTGGTTATCAAAGTTAGACGACTCGTAATCGTGATAAACCTTGATAGACAAATCCACCGGAGTTGCGTCTTCCGATGGGTCGAAGTCGTGTTGGTACCCAATCTCGATGGTGTTGGATACACTATTTGCCCAGAGTGAAATTCCCATATTGACCCCTAGTCAAATTAATGATTGAAGGCCGCTCTGAGCATCCTAACTTGTCTGATCAGGTCTGCAAACTCGCAGACCGTCTCTGGCTTTTTGAACCAGGCTTTGCCAACAGCAACTGAGTCGTTGTACACTTTGACTTTGAATTGCTTCTCAAGAACCTCAACAAATCGGTCAGGTGCAGGTACCCAGTCCAAATCCTGCAGGTAATATATTGGGTCAGCCCCCTCAAGCAGGACTTGAGGTTGACTTGGGTCCAAGACCCTCATCAACCGATAAATATCACCAGACACAGTCTTCACCTCATCTCCAACCTTAGGTTCCCAAAAGTTTTGAAGATATTTGGTGTCGATTGTCAGTTGGTCCTGCAAATCCGTCGCGGTAGGGAACACCAGTAACCTCCTCAAAAATGACTACCAAAATAGCCTTGGTTTCAGGACTACAAATTTCGATGTTTTGAATAATCAGCGAGTGGACTCTCTCAAGTCTTTCGCGTGCCAACATAGGTCACTCCACACATTAAACTAGACTGAAGATAAGAATCTAGTGACTTATGTTTTAACTTGGGTAGCCATCTAGCGTTTCCATTCACCTGCGAGAACTGTCGATGAGTACAAGATTTTCTGGAATCCTGGACATTTCCGCAGTAACGGTGCTAACCAACCCATACACTGTAGTCGCCACCTTCTCGGATTCACGCAGCCTGTATGCTGCCAGCGGGGTATCAATAGGTCAGATCGTCGTCGATGCTAACCATAACCGCTACAAAGTCCTCAGCATCATAACCGTTTCGCCCCTGAAAGTCCAGTTACTGTGGGACGATCTTGGTTCAACGGTGACACCATCGGTGGGGACGGGTATAATTGGTGCTGCTAGTGCCAACAAAAACCTCATGGAGGTCACGCCAGACGCCCCTGAAGACCTATCCAGATATTCAGTCAATATTGACTTTGTTAAAAATCTTGACTTACTGCCAACGGCTACAGGTCCCCAAGGGGCTCAGGGGACTACCGGCCCTATTGCGATTGGCACGCAAGGACCAACTGGTATCAGAGGCGCTACAGGGACTCAAGGGACTCAAGGTACAACCGGGTCAATCGGTGTTGCTGGACAAAATGGTGTTACGGGGTTGGCCGGCCCTGGCGGCACTACTGGAGTTGCTGGCCCTACCGGCTTAGTTGGTAGTCAAGGACCAACTGGGGTAGCCGGTACAAACGGGTCCACTGGTATTTCAGGCACCCCAGGTGGGCAGGGCGTTACTGGTCTAGTTGGCTTGATGGGATTAACAGGTGTTGGTCAAATTGGTGCTACAGGCATTCCCGGTCCTGGGGGTCAACAAGGTAGCACTGGTTTACGTGGACTCACTGGCTTGGTTGGGTTAGCCGGCACCCAAGGACCAACAGGTGTGCCAGGTCCAGTCGGTCAACAAGGTGCCACCGGTACTGTCGGTTCCACCGGTGTCGGTGTCACCGGTATCATAGGCCCTACTGGTTCTCAGGGTGAAACCGGTGCTTTAGGAAGCACTGGTGCTAGAGGCGTCACTGGTATTGTTGGGCCCACCGGTGTTCAAGGTATTGCTGGTACTACCGGTGGCTCGGGCCTTACTGGTCTCCGTGGCCCCACAGGACTGATGGGTCCCACAGGACTAGGTGGCGGTGATGGCACTCCCGGTGACACCGGCCCCCAAGGCGAAACTGGTGTTCAGGGTATACGCGGTTATACTGGCATCCAAGGCGAAACTGGTTCTGATGGCATAACTGGTCTGGTTGGCGCTACTGGTGTTCAAGGCCAACAGGGAATAGTCGGCTCAACAGGTATTCGAGGTACGACAGGCCTGAATGGCGTCACTGGTTTGACTGGTGGTGTTGGCCAACAAGGGTCAACAGGGCTGCCTGGCAGCAATGGGGCCGTTGGTTCGACTGGTGCAGGTACTCAAGGCGTCACCGGCAACCAAGGGTTAATTGGCAATACTGGTTTAGTTGGTACCACAGGCCTGAGAGGCCTGACTGGAAGCATGGGCGCTCAAGGCGTCACCGGGGTCCAAGGTGATGTTGGGTCAACAGGTGTTGATGGACCGCTGGGTGTTACTGGAATCAGAGGCATCACTGGTCAGAGGGGCGCTACAGGCCCTAGGGGCGCCACTGGAATTCAGGGTAACCTTGGTGTTACTGGTATTAGAGGAGGCACGGGTGTTGGCCCTAAGGGTGCGACCGGTGTTCAGGGAGCAACTGGAAAAGGTGCGACCGGTGTTGCAGGGGTTGCTGGAGCCACTGGAGTAAAGGGCGTTACAGGTTCAGAGGGCATTGGTCAGCAAGGGTACACAGGGCCGCAAGGCATTAAAGGCGACACCGGTCTGCGCGGGCCAACTGGTGGGCAGGGTATTCCAGGCTCAGTCGGTTTGACAGGTCTTCCTGGTCCAACAGGGACTCGCGGATTCACTGGTGCTATGGGTATGACCGGTGTTGGGTCGGTCGGTCCAGCAGGGTCGGCCGGCGCCACTGGTTTGATGGGGCCTACTGGTGTTCGCGGCTTCACTGGTCTTAGCCTATCAGGCCCGACCGGTCTGCGCGGTACTACGGGTCTTCCAGGCCCGACAGGCATTATTGGTCCAGCCGGTACTACTGGCCCCACTGGGGCCGCAACGTTAGCCTACGACTGGACCACCAATTTGGCTGGTGGTTTGGCGATCGGCCCCTACGTTATTTTCAGGGCGTTACAGGCATTCACCATCACTCAAGCCTCTATCACGATGCTAGACAGCGGCTCTGGTGGTATCGGCGCAACTCTCTGGGAGATCCACGTTCTGCCGGCCGGCGCATTGCCTGCCATCCCGCCAGTTGGTGTGGGCGACGTGTCGCTGGCCGTGTCGGCAGCCGGTAGCGGTGTGATGAATACCGCAGCCTTGACTGGTCTATCGAGGGCAGTGCAACTCAATGGTTTCATCGTTGTGACGATCCGTAATCAGCCGTCCACTCTCGGTAACTACGCCACCATCTCCATCAGAGGAACCTGAAATGACAATTGACAAGGCTAGACTAAAAGCCAACCTAAGAGATGCGAAAGTTACGCCACCATCTCCATCAGAGGAACCTGAAATGGCAATTGACAAGGCTAGACTAAAAGCCAACCTAAGAGATGCGAAAGTTACCGTCAGCAAAGACAGCGCATTCCGCGACATCGTGGCGGTAAGGGACGTCAAGACTGCTATTTCAGTGATCAAAGGCATGCACAAGGCGGAGGCCTTTGGATTCGGCAAGACGAAGATTGAGGATCAAGAGAAGCTCACCAAGTCCATGGACGTCAAGTCCCATAAGAGGAATTTGGACTCGCTGGTGAAGTGGATGAAGCAGTCACTTCACCTAAATCTGTTCAGCAGACCTGTTGAAGCTGGTGGATGCATCGTGGTGGAGTTCGGTCTAGATTTCTCTGCTGTCAGTCTGTGGCTAGAAAAATTTGTGGTCAAGGCGACAGACGAAAAGGGTGCCTGGGCTGAGGCCTACATTGGTACCGCGAAATCCGAGAATAAGATGGTCGGGAAAGTCAGAATTGGATGCAACTACTTGGATGGCAAACTGGTCCACTGGAGTATGAGCAAAGAGTCTGAGAACGTCATCCAAAAGGCTGTACATCAGTCCCAATCCAAGCATCGAGGGTAACCACATCTGCCTCAGCGGCTAGAACCGCTTTCGAGTTTCTCTGGTGTTCTTAATAACTACCTGCGTGTAAAGAAAGAGGGTAGTGAATGGGTCGTGATTTGGTTCAAAGACAAACGTCGCGATGAGGGTAAAACCTACTACGCCGCCGACGAGCAAGATGCCAGAGACACGATGAAACACACGGCTGAACAGATCAAATCAGGAAAACAGTCTATGGCCGCAGTATCAACAGAATCTAGAGAATACTTAGCCAAAGTCAGCCGCAAAATGGGCTGGGAGTTCGTTGACAACCAGATCGTTGTGCCGGTCCAAGGCGACAACGCGGCAATCGCTGCTAAGTACGGTATGACGGTCGAGATCAAGGGCGACAAACTGCACGTTGATCCGCTCAAGTTTCATGGCAAAGAGTTGAGTTTCCCTAAGAACCGGAAAGAAGTTGATAAGGTGATCGACCTGATCACAGCGATGCAGAAGAAGACGGCTGTCAAGAAGGCAGAGGAAGTATCAGCCCTTGACAAATCGGTGTCCACTCAGTTAGCTACTGAACTCAAGTCTACCCCGAAAGCGGAGCAGCAGACCAAACTTGAAGAATTCGTAAAGAAGCACGAGTTCAAGGGCGACGATCTCAGCGATCTGATGTACGACCTGGAGCGCATGGGGTTCCCTGGTCTGAAAAAGCCTGGAGCACCAAAGCCGGCCGCACATGAGAAGACCAAGATTAAGAAGTACGCAAAGGACTTCCACGACGATGCAGATATCAAGTGGATCGAAGGCCTCACCTGAGTCAGAAAACCAAAAGTCTATTTCTCAAGGCCAAGTATAACTTGGCCGATCTTTTGTCGTGGACTTACCACGCCAACCGCACGATGTTCGACGTTCTGGTTGAGAGAACGCCGTCAGAGCTGCTCAAGCATGAACTGCTGTCGAATTACTATCACGAAGGCTACCGCAACGTGATGCTGCAGGCAGCTGGCCAGCCTGCAGACCGTGTTGGGGACCAGGCCGAAATCAACACAGTCTTCGCTGACATGGCCAAATACTGCCACAGTCTGCTGGACCAGCCATCGCGAGACTGGCTGCACGGCCGTGGTGTGACCGATGAGCAGATCGACCGGCATCAGATCGGCTGCACCAGGGGGTATAATCCATTCATTGTGCTTCTGGAGAAGTTGGCTAGCGGAGTCAGGCGAAACTGTTGCTTCTATCCGCCGTTGGTAGCCATGGACGCTGTCAAGACCCACTTCAGCAAAGAGGAAATGGTGCTAATCACCGTTCCGTTTGTCGAGCGCCCAGGCTCGGTTTCAAACCTGTGTTGCCGCGTGACCGACGACGACTATACAGAGGTCTTTAAGTTCTTTTTCTCGCACGGCCCGACCGCGCTGTTCAACCTAGATAAGATCGATGCCTCCAAGCCGTTCTTTGTCTTTGAGGGCGTCTTTGACGTCCTGGCCGCTGAACGGCATGGCATTCCGAGTGTCGGACTGGGGTGTTCGACGCTCTCTCAGGAGCAGTTGGCGCTGCTGGCCCCCCACTACGGTAAAGCCGTTCTATGTCTAGACGGCGACGTAGCTGGCAGAAAGGGCATGGACGGCATCAACATGCCTAAACACGTCCTACCACCCGGCGACCCAGACGACATCTTGACCGCGACCCCTAGTTACGCCGCTACATTAAGAGACTGCCTGCTTTCTCATCGTTAATTTCCCGCCAGACTCTCACAGTTATTTTGACAATATCAATGAACAACTCAATCAAATTCACGAAGCGTCAGCATGCCGACGTGTTGACTATTGGTGACGAATACGAAGAGTTTCTGCCAAGTGGCGCGACGGTCCTAAAGCGCGTCACGACCATCAATGGCGAAGACTTTGCGGGTGAACTTATCAAAATGATTCAGCTCTATAAACCAGCCGCGCCTGGCTACCGACACCCGCTTGAATTCTACGTCCGCAAAACAATGCGCGGCCCACCCAAAAAGAAGTGAACCGCTCCTCAATCAGAGGAGCGGTCCCATCAGTCAAACGTAGTCTAAAAGCGGACCAGGATCATAACACGGCGCGTTTAGACTGGCAACTCTTGACTAGTTTAACGCCACGTGTTAGGATGGCCAGCATCTTCTGTTTGTGGCGAAGGCGGGTTGCTCTTTGGGGTGGCCCGCCTTTTAGCCCGACCTAACTTGCATTCCAGAGTCTAAGTCGTTGACTGTGTCTTTGCAGTGCCCGCAGATACGGTTAGCGACGTCCTGCGATGTGAACGGCTTCCGGCAGCGTAGACACACACGCTTCTTAACCTCCGAACCTCGTCTCTTTGTACCCACCCGATCCTCAACGTTTATGCACATACCAAGATGGGAACAGGTCTGTCTGGGTGGACATGACCTCTACGCCACTAAAAAACTTGTCTACCACCGACTTCACATTGTTGGGTACGTGAACATCAACTTTGTCGTTCTTCAGGTGTACAAACCCATCGTAATAGTCGTGGCCTGCAAAAATGCCGCCGACCTTTACCTTCCGAAACCAGGCGTGCAGATCGTTACGGACGTTGACGTCGTCGTGTGCAGCATCGATGTAGACAAAGTCCAACGACCGGTCATTAAACAGGTCGGCCGCTGGCTCTGACAACTCTTTGATGATCACAGCTCTGTCGAAGTGGAAGTAAGTCGCCTTGAACGTCTCGGCCAGATGATGCAGCTGGCCGTCTGGATTGACGTTTCCGAAGTCTTCATATCCAGTGTAAAATTGCCGCCAAGCATCAATAAGGTAGAGTTTTTCCCCGCGCCAGTTATCTAACATGACCTTGGAGAAGACGCCAGCCTGGACACCAACCTCAGCGGCCCGGCCGGTAAGGCCCAAATCGTTGAGTAGCTCCGGGAAAGAGTCTCTGCTTTCTATCTGCACAATACCCTTCAGTCGATGTAGTCGGTCTGTTCCGCTGGCGACCACGCCTTGAGTTGCATGCTCATAAAGACATGGTCGGTTGGGAATCGCTCGTCTAGTTTAGCGAGCGCTTCAGTGGGAGTCCTGGCACGAACTACCACATTCTTGTACTCATTTTTGGCCGTATTCATCAACTGTGTGTCGAAGATATACGGCGTCTCTCCGTTTCCGGATGGTAGTAGGCTCACACATTACTCCAAGGTTGTCTTATCCACACAAACCACAGCAAGTGCCAGTGCAATCCCCGCTGAGTCCCGGAACTTTCATGTGCCAAGCAGTTCCAGGCGTTTGCACAGGACCTTAAATGGCAGTGAGTTGACCACGTCGAGGTCTTTTTCGGTGACCAAAGCACCGAACAAAACGGTCTCCTCCGCCACGGCCCGCCACAGCGGCCCATCGAGGTCTGGCAACACAACGGTCTTGACTTCCGCTTCCTGGGCTTGACCCACGGACCCCTCAGCTGCAGTCGGTAGTGCTTGCGTTGATCCCATAGACTTCCATTCCTTTCTTCGTTAGTTTCTGTGTCGGTAGCAGCCATATACCAGAGTCAAAACACGACTCTGCTAGCCCTGGGTGATTCTGGAAAAACTCCAGAGTTTTCACTGTTGAATGAGAAAAGCACTTGGTTAGCTCGTCTCGCTTTCGATCGTTGCTAACCTTTTCCCGCAGCCGTTGTAGGAACAGGCCATGGCACAGCATCCTGTCAAGGACAAACTCTAGCTTAAACCCTTTGGTAATGGAGAACCGCATGGCCCTGAGCATACGGAGGGCGTCCTCCATGATTCGGTCTGAGGCCAAGCCTACACATCTAAGTAAATTCTGCTCAATGTCGCGTCTGCCACCGTGTGGGTCGATATAATCGCCAGTATCCTCATCTAAGGCAATGGCGTTGACAGTGAAATCGCGGCGGGCCAGATCGTCCAGGATCGTGCCAGGGGTTACAGTGTCTGGGCGTCGGCCATCTAGATAGTCGCCGTCTTTCCTGGCCAAAACAAAGTCGGCTGGTTGTTTGCCTTTTATGTGTGCTCTAACTGTCAGATATTCGTTTTCCACCAAAAAGACTTTACCGCGTTCCCTAATCCACTCAAGCATAGCCTCAAAGCTGGGGGCCTCAACGGCATAGTCAAGATCCTTTGGCTCGATGCCCATGAGTCTGTCACGGACCGCACCACCAACTAGATAGGACTTAATCAAACGTAGCCCTCACCAAGATGGTCCACGCTATCTTGCTTGGCCACGAACACCACAAAGTACCTCACCGTCTCACCTCACACGCTTCTTTCAGCCTCAGGTCCAGGTCACGAAGAGCCTCTAGCCGAAGGTCCTCGACGCTTGCCCACGAGATGGGGTTAAGAATGGCCTCTACTGTGTGATAGTGCCTGTTTCTAGACATCTTTGGTCGAGTTATTTGGTTGGGGCTTGAACCGATTCAAGACCGCATCGACGCTGGCTTTCCTGTCGGCTGCGTCGTCCGCACGCTTGACGGTCAGCGTCGGGTCAACTTCTGTGGCTACCGAGGACCTGGCATGATTTTCGTCGATCTTTTGATGGATCGCGTTTTCCAGATGCTTGAGGTCGTCCGTGGATGCGCCACTGCCGGCTAGTTCATTGGTGAGTTTACCCATCGCCACTTCTTGCTTGGACAGTTCCAACTCTGTTCCAAGAGTGGCAGCCTTACTCCTGGTGGCAGTAATCGTAGACTGGAGTTCTACCGCCTGCTTGCGCAGAGCCTCATAGGAATCGTTGTGACGCTGGATCGATGTTTTGATGCTGGTGATCGACGACTCGACACCAGTGAGTTGTTCAGCATAATCCCTGGCAGACTGCTCGCCGGCTGCGCCCTCAGCCAGATGCCTCTGAATCCTGGTGACTAAAATCGCCTGCTCTTGCTCAGTTGTGTCCAACTGGCGCTTGAGGCCGGCAATTACGGCCTGCACTTTGGCCAGATTGTCTTTCACCAAGCCAAGCTTGTGCGCGGACTCGTTGATGCGCTCTTCGTAAACAGCTACCGGATCGAGGTTCTCCATGGCCTTAACCGCCTTATTGACTTGAGACTTCCCAAGCAGTGCGAAACGCTTGAACGCCATCGGCGTCAGGAGCATCAACCCCAAGAGAACGGCTAAACCAACAACCACCCAGTTAATGTGCATACCAATAAACATCTTATCTCCTAAAGGTTAGTCCCAAATCGCTTTAGTTCCATCAGGCCAGTTGTAGTCGGTAACTGAACAGCAACTTTTGTCCTTACCACAATATGGGCACGTCGTCTGCCAGCAGGTCACCATAGCTGGAGGCGGCATCCTTCCGCCTCTTTTGATGGCGCAGGAGTTGCAGATCTCGCCATGTGGCAGATCGGTCTTTTTTTCTTTGGGCTTACTGGACTTTGCCATAGTCGCCCCCATCGGCAAGCGTGCGGTCTGGATCAAGGGCCTTTTTCTTTCCAAAGAGAATTCTGGTTCTAACCGCAGCGATTCGGACCCGCTCGCGTTGTAGGCAGCCGCACGACTGCGTGACGCCTCTACGCAGAGAACTACCCCTGACCACTGTTTCCGCCCCACAACGACAGCGGCAGCGCCAATAAACCTCACCTTTCCGGGAAGTCATAGCCCTCTCAAGAACAGTCAGCCGATTGAACGACTCCTTGGTCATGTCCTTGACCTGCGACATCAGAACGCCTCCAGCAGCGCTATCGGGTATTCACGGCCACGCCAAATCGTGAACCATCCATCGGTGTTGGACTTTTCCACAAACAAAAACTCATCAAAGGCATGGCCGGCCTCGTCAGTGGTTTTTCGACAGAAGTCCCAAACTTCAAAGGAGGCCCCGGCCGTGGTCATCAACATCGGTTCGGAGTTGGGACCACCAAACCTAGGAAAGAAGGCCTTTTCGTCGTTGAGGTCAAACGTTGACATTCCACCCAGACGGACGCTCCTCTCCAGTCCCTCATCAAATGGCGTGCTGTCGAACTGGTTTAGCAGGAAGAAGGCTTCGCACGCCTCTAGCCCGCCGATGATCCGCACCTTGCGAGTGGCCTCAAGTTCGGATGGGGTCCTAATATAAAGGTCTTGTAGACCACCACCGTTGACTCTAAAGTCTTTGACGTCGGTCACCTTGAGGTCGATACCACGAGTATCGATCGTGCTAATGTTGATGTACTGGCCGATGTGAACCGGTTTCATAGTTTGCCGCCTAAAGTTCTGTAACCGACGTATCCGATACCGCCAACCAGCGCCAAAATCAAAGCCCACGTCCAGAACCCCCAATTAGTATCAGGACCGGCCGGAATTTCGGCATCCGGTGGCGCCTGGACTGTCTCATCCGCTTGCGGTGGAGGGGTAGCCACCGCGATTGTGGGGTCGCGCTTCACGCCTTGGGCTTCAAGCTGTGACACTCTAGCTTGAAGTTGTGCGTCCTTGGCCATCATTTCACGATATTGCTGGTCGGAGAATTCCGACCGATGGTTGTACATCCAGGACGTTCTGGTGTCAAGCGACTGCATCAGCAGCCAATTCGTCATGTAGCCGTCCCAATACCCAGATCTAGGGTCCCGATAATAATGGTGTTCCACGACAGTTCTCGGTGCCGACATTCTGTAGACAGTTCTAGGCGCGGGAGATGGCGATGGTGCACTAAGCGGCTGTGGCGGCGGGGCATTCTTTTTCTTATATGCCTCGTAGTCCTTGGCGCTTTTGGCCTTTTTGGCTGCCTGCGAGGTAGAGTCCCAGCTGCTAGCGGCGGACGGACTGAGGCTAGGTGACGGCGATGGGCTGGATGGCTTAGCGGAGCCACCAGACCCGTACTTACTACCAGAACTCTTGGAGCCACCACCGGAACCGTACTTGCTGGAGCTACTCGACGAGGAGCTAGACTTGGATCCACCACCAGAGCCGTACGATTTAGCATCTGCCGCTGACCCAAATAACGCCAAACAACAGAGAAGAACGAGACCTTTGATGTTCATGCTGCTCACTTGTTCTGGAGGTATTCGTCCGCTAAGAGAACCGCCGACTCTAGATGATGTTCCATAGTATGCATGATTGCCAAGGCCTTTCGACTGTACTCCTCGCGGCCTTTCTCGGACTTAAACTCCGCCGACTTCTCGATGATGAGACACTCAAGATGTTGTTGGGCCGCGACCAGACAGTCACAAAAGTTGTCGCTTGACTCCTCTGCGCCTGGAGCGGCTGGCTTTTTCCTTCTGAGTTTTCCTACCAGGTCACCGAACAGTGTCTTGTTCTCCGGCTTCTTGGGCGTCATCGAGTCCTTACCACTTCCCATCGCAGTCTCCTAATTCAGGTGGACGTATCCATGGCCATTCTCGACTCTAACGACGATGCGAGTTCCATTGGTCAACAGTTCAGTAGCTTTTACTGTCCCGACCACCGCCGGGATGCCAGTCTCTCTGGCGATGATAGCCGCGTGGCTGGTTCTGCAACCGTGGTCAGTGACCAAAGCACTAAAGTGCGGCAGGCACTCCTCCCATACTGGGCTGGTATCATCTACTACCAGAATCCCGCCCCTCATGCTGCGGTCCATTTCTTTAGGAGAACTCAGTTTCCAGACCTGGCCAGCCACCGACTGTGATGCGCCAATTCCAGCGCCGGTTAAGAGTGCCTGGCCAGAAGCCACCACAGGTAGTTTGGCCTTGGGAAAGAAAATGGGCCGGGCCTGTGTGAACCACAGCTTGTTATCGTCATCGATCACCCATTCGATGTCGAGTGGCCCATCAGACTGCGCATCCTAGATAGTTCCAGACTTTTTCGGTAGTCATTGCGACCCTTTCATGGGATTGCAGATACTCTAACACAATGCAGCATTGCCAGTCAAGAGGGCCTTAATTTATAATCACGATTTGGAGGTCTGCATGTACAGAGTTTTAGAGACGCCCTACCTCTCCGAGGAAGGCAAAATAGTCGCTCTCAGAAACCCTGGGCAGGAGCAGGGCCAGCACACCGATGAAGAGTATAAGAACCTCTGTATCGGATTTAAAGCGTTTTCTGATGTGGCTAGAAAGTACGCCAAGACCCTCAGCGGTATCGACCTTCATCGCGACTTCTTAAAGTCTGTGGTGACGAATGTCACGCCGATCAACTCCTCTAAGTATGCCATCCACGACCACAACGGTGCGTCTTTGCCGAACGGTGGCGAGACTCAAGCCGATCTGTTTGGTATGAAGCAGGAAATCCAGGTGATGGCCATTCTCACCCAGCGCCACAATGAAAAGACTGGCAAGCAGGAGTGGGCGCTCGTTTCCAAAAAGAAACATGACGGTAAGCACCGCGTGCTTAGGTGGTTCGGCGGCCAAAAACCATCTGAAGAAACCGTAAAGAAGGCTGAACGCAGCATCCAATATTGGAAAAGCCAAGGTGCACTGTCAGGTGAGGCCAGTAAAGTCGTGAATGAGAGCCTGGTGGAGGCTTTGGAGGCCGTCAAGGTAGCCACTATGGCATTGAACGACGCCCTGGTCCACGCTGAGGATATGACGTCGCCGCAGGAGCAAGACCTCTACTCTGTGCGCCGACTACTTAGTGACGGCCAAAAGCGCATGGAAAAGGTCAAAGACAGCCTGACCGAGTCCAAGTATCAGGATTACGACGCAGCTGCGCTGTTTGCAGAAGCAGTTGTGTTCCCTGTGGTGCACACTGGTGGAACGTCCAAGCAGACCTTGATGGACGATCTGATTAAGGTCAAAGATGCGCTTGGTGTGGCCCTCAGTGACCTAAAAGCCGCCCATCCAAATGGTCGCGACTACCCTAAGAATTTGTCGGCAGCTGAAGCCCAGTATCACACACGGTACAACTCCATCCAAAGCCTTATCACTGAGATCGAGGACGAGTTGATGGCTATTTCAGATCAAGATGACCCGAGAAGTAGGTAGGCATCTTGTCACCTTTTGCCAGGTTCTCTGGCCTCCATAGAGGCTGTAGATTGGTGTAATGGCAGGCTTTCTTGAATTCCTCTAGACTGGTCAAGTCAAATGAGGACAAGGGACGAATGTGGTCTATGTTCCAACTTGACTCAGTGGAACCGTGATTTTCCCATGACATGCTAGGCTTGAATTTCGACTCTAAATATTGCCTGAGGAAGTCAATAGAGCATCCTAAATCTTGAACGAATGAACCGACTTTGGGGTTACCATTTAAAGCATTTCTAAGCCTCGTTCTTAAGACAGTTCTGAGTTTATAATTGGGGTTGGTTCGACGAAGCTCTGCCGCATAAGCGTTTCGTTTGGCTTTATTGTGCAGACTCTTGTTGCTCGCTCTTCTATTCTTTTGTTTTCTGGCTTTCACTTCTGGTGTGCAGTAGGTTTTTCCATACACTTTCCCCCACTGCCTCTTCTTTTCTTTCGTTTCCGGTCTTGAGTAATAGTCTTTCCTAGACGTCTTATATGCTTCGGTTTTTCTATACTTCTTGGCAATTTCAGTGCGTTTCTTTGTGAGTTCGGGGTCT
>Ga0315284_10006825_pt1 | contig 16274 bp, 19 predicted proteins | sample YL17G09_16_MG_FD_203696 | JGI IMG/M metagenome (GOLD analysis project Ga0315284, IMG submission 203696) | Sediment microbial communities from Yellowstone Lake, YNP, Wyoming, USA - YL17G09_16 | ecosystem: Environmental > Aquatic > Freshwater > Lake > Sediment | place: USA: Wyoming | collected... | reverse complement strand
TCGGTGATATCGATAACGTCATACATCTGCTGGCCGCAATTGACAGGCACACGGACTATGCCATTTATCGCGCCGATGCTTGCCTTGCGCAGGATAGCTCCGCCGCGAGCTTGCGATTGGGACACCATGGAGATATTGCGGTCTTCAATGTGGAGGAACCCCTCTGGATGCTTTTCAAGCTGTTGCCAGTCAAAGGAATCAGCGGACACAGGGTTCCCGCCAACCCCATCCCAGCCTTCAACCCGTACCTGACCCATGCCGGTGACACCGGCGCCGTACCTGCCTTTAATGACCGCGTGCGCCGTGCCATAAGAATATACGGAGACATCGGTTGACTGCGGATTCACCAGGTAGGCCATCACCCCTTCGATAAACACTACATCGGGCACGAAGGAGAGAAGGCGCTCCATGATTGCTGTGCCTGTGTCACCTGCGTGGATGGTGAAATCAGGGCAGAATCCGGTCACTACCTCAGACTGTGACCTGACCGCCAGCCTGAGACCCACCCTGGCCAGCACGAATTCCATAATCTCTTTGACCGAACGCTCCTGCGCATTTTTGTTCCAGCGGAACTGGTGCCGCGCCCGCCAGCCGGAAAGCAACTGCCAGCCGTCAACCGCACGGAGAATCAAGCTGGCTTTGCCGTCGGCGCTTACATGCTCATATGATTCCAGCCAGAAGGCCGGCCCGGAACTCGCCTCGTTGCCCGCGGCGGTAAGATAGCCGGGGCTTGCATCCAGTTGACAGCCGGTGTCCAGGACCGCAACATTGCCGGTACCCGGCGCATTGTATTTGCCGTCCTCATTTCTCAACTCGATGGTCAGGTTACCGTCTGCATAGTGAGACTCCACCCGGGCGTTAAGAACGTCTGCCGTCAAATCGAGACTCTGCTCCACGAGGCTTGCCCGCCAGACGCCGCCGGGGGTGGATAGCCAGCAATAGTTGCCGCGGTGCGCAATCGCCACGCCATATTCGCACGCCAGGTTAAAAGGCACGGGTTCGCGCCACAGGCCGGAAAGAAAAGACACAGACGGAATACTGTGCGACCAGCACGGACGACCGTACGGTTCCGTGCCGTTAAACTTCTCCACGTAAAAAACGCGGTAAATATCCGGGCAGTCCATGAAAGCCGCGCCATACTCGTAGTTGCCGCCGGCGGGCGCTGAAGCCATCTCCTTCAGGTCTGACCATTCACCGGCGGGTATTTCCGCGCCGTCACCGTGCATCAACGACCATACTTTGCGGTTTCCCGATGTGTCCCGGCCGGTAACAATGAGCTTCCAATCGCCGTCGTAGACTGCCGCCACGGACGTAATTTCGCCGGTGGTTTTATCCCAGGCGCACCTGTCCTGCCAGCTACCGCCGGTGCGCTTTTCAACATAGAGGTCATTAGCGTTGGCGAAAAACACGGCGACATCGCCGTTTGGCTTGTATGCCGCACTTATGCCGGGCACCAGCGCGTACGGAGCGTAATCGAGCGTTTCTGCCGTCGCCCACGTCACGCCGTAATCGCCGCTCTGCATGTGCTTGAGTTCGCGGTCGTAGTTCACCCAGAAGATATTGACTTCGGCGCCACCACATGCCGCCGCTACCGCCTGGCAACCGTACTGTCCTATGTATGTCCAGGCGCTGAAGTCCGAACCGGGTGCGGGACTGACTACGCGCTGGCGGTAGAGTTTGCTTTCATCCTCACCCGGACCCACCCTGACGCAGATAAGCGAACCATCAGCCGGAAGGCAGAGCGCATGATGGTGGTCGGGTTCAGCGCCCTGATAGAGCCTTTGCCATTGCAGGCGGAGGACCCCGGCCTGGCGGTTGCTGGCGGCAATTTTCAGGTACGGGACACGGCTGGCGGCGCGCTGGGCGGAAAGCAGGGTCGAGGACAGTGTTCTCATCTGGTGCTCTCCGCATCCTCGACGCGCTGGTCCGGGACATAGTCCTTTCCCCAGAAGAGATGCCCGCCGACATAGCCCAGGGCAAAAGCGAGCAGTAGCCGCGGGATAATGTGCCGCCACCAGTGTCCGAGCAGGGCGCCCACCGCTACCAGCCCGATAATCCACAGCCCTTCAATTTTGTACCAGGCATCCCGCAGGATGAATGTCCAGGGACGCCCGCCGATGTGCGACCAGATTGCCTTATAAATGTCCCACATGCGTACCTTCTCCGCCCTTTCTAAGGTCCCGGGTCGGTAGTTTTGTTCACCGGCTCGCTGTAAGGCAGGTAAAGCGTCTTTACCCTGACCCGTCCCTGACGGCCGAGCCGTTTGAGTTCCTGCCTGAAAAACGCCAGGCGGCCACTGCCCCAGGCGAGCAGTTCACGGGCCGCGACACTGCCACCGGTATTGACCCGGTTGATGGCAAACGCCGCCCATTCCACGGAGGCGTAGCCGCAGGCGCCGGTAACCACCAGGTCCTCATGCCACGCCGGGATAGTTGAGGCCTGTGCATCCAGCGTGTGCAGTTTTCCGTAGTAGACACATGCGTTGGAACCATCGGGCACATGCGCACCCAGGAGCGTGATTGTGTCGGCCCAGAGTGAGAACCGCTGGTAGCATTTGGGAAACTTGCCGGCGGGATATTCCACGGCCTCCACCATGACGCGATCCGTAAGGTCCGAGACGCTGATTTCCCTCGAGCCGGACGTGGTCGTTTTGGTGGCTTTCTGCTCGCGCGGCGCGGCTTCCGAATAGTCCTTCAGGGCGTGGGCAATATGCCGGTCGATTTCGTTGTCGGTCCAGCGGTAGTTGTTCGCATCTTCATCATGCAGGTCGCGCCGCACAATTACCCGCATACCAGCCAGGTTCATCCTGTCACCTCCACGCGCTCCAGCCGCACGCAGGGTAGACCTTCGTCGTGACGACACATCTCAATTTCACAGAAAGAGACCTGCGCATCCTGCGTGCCCGGGTTTACGCATACCGACGTGCCTGCAAACGCCCTTCCCGACTCCATGAGGGCACGGGCGTCCGCTTCCGCATCGAAAATCATGTCCATTCTTACGCGGTACTTCATAGTTCGATTACCTCACTACAAGTTGTCACCACACTCCAAACAGAGATTTTTCCAGGTGAAAGAGGCCCTGCACTTCGAGGGCGGTGAGGACGCGGTTGTAGACTCTTACCCGCGCCACGCCGCCGGCGAGGTAAGCCAGCCCGGTCACAGCCCCAATTCCCAGGTTGTGGGAGTTCCTCACGTCCATGCTTCGCGCCGGCGCATATTCATTGGCGTCAGGCTTGCCGTCAATAAAGAAGCGGATTTTCTGCGGACCGCGGGTAACCGCCACCTGGTGCCAAGCCGCATCGATGGTGCCCTGGCTGTAGATATTGTTCTCCCAGTTGCCGGCAGAGTCCTGGTACGAGAAGTAAAGAGCATCCACGTGACCGGGGTCGCTGGCGATTTCAAACTGGTAGCTGGCGTTGCCAGCGCCGCCTTCCCTCTTCGCCACGATGAAATCGCGGTGGTTCAGACCGTTCCGCTTCACCCAGGCAATAATGCTGATATTGTCCGTGATATCCAGGCAGTCTGAGTCAGCACAGCGGACGATGTCATCCACGCCATCGAAGCTCAGGCAGAAAAGTCCGCTCGCCAGCCGCGACCACATAGCGCCGGTGATTGTCCCCTGATTGCCGTACGGACTCCGGTCATGGATGCAGTTGCCGCCGCCGGGCAGGCCGGGCAGAAAGAGCACACAACCCGCCTCCGGCGGGTCACAGACCAGGGATTTCATGTCACACCTCACGCCGCCCCATACTTGACGCGCACATAACTGGAGTTTTTGACCCGGGCGCGGCCTTCGTTTTCTTCATTGCACTGGCAGACCAGCCGCACCTCGAAGGGCAGGGAATTGAAGTTTGCCGCCAGCTTGAACCGGCCGCACCGTGTCTCTTCGATATAGGTCGTGCCGATGTTAGTTTTCGTGACGGCGCCGTGCAGGTCCACCCAGGTGCCGCCTTTGTTCCGCGCCTGCCATTTATAGACAAGGTCGGCGGTGGCGGATGATACAGCGCGGAAAGCCGCTGTCATGCCAAACTCTACCTCAAGCAGTGCCCCGAGGGCGGGCGGCTTGATGAGAACGCTTTCCACTTCGACATCAACATCCGGCGTGGTGGTATCCTTTTCCGCCGACCACTGGATGCCATCCGCCGTCAGATTGCCCTTCGCGAAGGGGTACTCAACGTGTTCCATAACCGCAACAGTCATTTCTTTCCTTCCTTTCCGGGCAAGGGGTCGGGACCTGCCCGCACCAGCCCCACCCCGTTTCGCTAGTCCTGCACGCCAATGAGCGCGCCCGCTTTGATGGAACTGAAAAGCGCCAGGGAGACGTACCACTTGATGCGGTTGCGGGATGCGTCCTTGGTTTCCAGGGAGCCAATCGGCTCGACGGTGAGGAAACCGGGCGCGGTCAGCCCGCAAAGCCCGCCTTCGCCCATTTGCAGGGCATAGATGACGGAACAGGCGCCGCCGGTAGTGGCTGTCTCCACGCTATTGGCGACCACATGCGTGTCCAGTACCCAATCGCTGACGCCAATGGGTACGCCGTCCCAGAACTCAACAAAGTTGCCCCACTGGTCACGGTCGGTCTCCATAATGCCCGAGCCGGAAGCGCGCACCAGGGCGTTAATCTTGCGCCGCGACCGCCGGCTCATCAGGAGCAGGTCGGGTTTGCCGCCGCGGACGGTATCGATAAGCTGGTCGAGCATGGCGAGCGTCAGGGTTACACCGGTGGCGCCGGCCGCGATCACCTGCGCACCGGCCTGCGCCGTATTGATGAGCTTGCGGATGCCATCGAACTGCTTTGCGTTGCCCGCCGAATCGCCGTAGATAAAGGTGTCCTCGAATTTGTCCTTGAGCGCCTTCGCTTTCAGTTCAACGATGGCCGCTTCAAGGTCCTGGATGTTGCTCCGCGTCGCCTTGAGGAAGTTGTCCACATCCGCATCACCGCCCATGATTTTCAGGTTCGCCGTCTTCTGCGTGAAGGTCGGCGTCGATTCGTCCCAGTCATCGCCCACATCGTAGAAATCGATGTCCGGCAGTACGTTTTCCTGGTTGTACGTCAACCCGTTGCCGACAATTTCGATGAAAGGCAATACCCGCAGGATGGGGGACTCCTTGACGATGGTCTCGATAACGCCCTGTAGAAGGACGTCATTCGATAGTTTCGATGCTTCCGCCAGTGTCAGCGCCATTTACTTTTTTCCTCCTATACCGTAGTTAATCTTTTCCCTCGGTGTCAGCGCCGAAAGGTCGGGCGCTTGCCTGCCCGGCGCGCCGAGCGGGATGCGGGTGCGGGAGATTTCTTTCTCCACCGACTTCCGCACCTTGCCTATCAGGCTCTTTGCTTTTGCCAGGGACTCATTCAGCGCCCCGATACTTTCCCCGGCGATAAGCTCTTCTGCAATGCCGGGGTTCGCCTGCAGGATAACCGCCCTGTACCCTGACACCGCCTCCACCAGCGCCGCGCCGCTTGCCGCCAGCTTTTCCTCAAGTCCCTGCGCTGTTTTCTTCACCACGGACAGCTCTTCATCCCTTTGTGCAAGCGCGCCTTCCAGTCCGGCGATGCGCGCCGCCGTGTCCTGGTCCTGTTGCTTGACTGCTTCTTCTGCCATAAATCCTCCTTAACTAATCTCCGATCTCCGCACGCGGCTCGCCGTTTCTCTCACCCGCAGCGCCTCTGGACGGCCGCGCGTTCAGTTTCCGGTTCATTGTCAAAATGGTCTCCCTTTCTTCCAGCCACCGGGCGAACTCCTGCTCCGGGTCTTTCACCCCAAGCTCGTTCATGGCAGTGCGGCGGGAGTGAATGCCGCCCCGTACCATCACCTGCTCGCTGGCAACCACACGCGCCGTGTCATGAGGCAGGACCGGTCCCCAAACCACCCGCACCCGGCAACCGCCGAAATCCACGCCGCCGGATTTCTCCAGCAGGCTGAGAATCATCCGGGCGCGCTGTGTGTAGACCACCGTCCTTATCGCCCGCTTGCGGCTGACTTTTTGCAGGAGCGGTTGAAGCTCGATTTCCAGGGCGATGCCGGAGAGGTCTTTTTCCGTGCCGCCGAACGCCGCCCGCGGCGATTCCGAGACATCGTGCAGGGTGCGGTAGAGCAGGTTGATATAATCGATGTGCAACTGGACGCCGCCGCCCTGGAGCAGGTCGAGCAGGTAGGCTTTGGCATCCTCCGGAATATTCCAGACCGCGCCCGGCTTGACAGCAATATCCTCCGACGACTCGACATTTTCGAGCACGGCAATGGGGTTGCCGGAAAGCTCCAGGATGCGGGAAAGCTGGGACATGGCCCGGTTGAACTCGCGTTGCGGTTCGAGGATTTGCTCCAGGTCGGAGATACCCCAGTACTGCTTTGGTTGGCACAGGTTGGGGAAGATTATGAATGGGATAAAGCCAAAGGGGTTGTCTTTCTGCTCGATGCGGGCATTATCAACCCAGAGCGCGAAGTCCTGCGCCGTCCACAATTCCACCACGGCGGCAGTCCTGCCTTTCGGTTTGACACCGTAAAGCTCGCCGGCAGATTCGCTGTCCATTACATAGCGGGAAGCCACCCGCCACACTCCGCTGATGTCATCGGCCCGCGTCCAGACGTAGACGCCCTGGATATCCGGCGCTGTCACCCGCACACGGCTTTCTTCCGCATCCCAAACAACTTTGTAGCACGCATCGCCGAGGACGGCGCAATCAGTTTCCGTTTCAAAATCAAGCTGTTCCAGTCCGTTTTCTTCGTACACCTGCTGGAGGGCTTTTTCGGCGCGGCGCGCTGTTTCTTTCGCCGGCGCGGAATCATCCGCCGGGTCAACCACAATCTTGACGCCGGACATCAGGTAAGAGGTCAGCTTATCGATGACGACGCGGGCGTAGTTGAAGGTGAGGCGCTTTTCGCCGGGGCGCTCCCGACCATGCCACTGCACGCCGCGGTAAATATCCAGCAGTTCACGGTAGCGCCGCAGTCTTTCGCCGTCACGGCGGGACAAATCACCCGGCTTGAAATCATCCGTCATTTTCGCATTCTCCTCTAATGGGTCCAGGACTTACTGTTAATGAGCTGCAATGGAGCGGTAACTATCGTACCCGTGATTGCGGCCCCCCATCTGTCGTTCCTGCGTAAGCAGGAATCCACCGTATCGCTCAGGTCTCTTAGAAAGGGACTGATAGTGCTCGTACGATATGAACAGGCCACCAGGATGGAAGATACTACGAGCCATTTTGAACCCTCTTTCCTTTTCGGTCGCCAATGACCGTTTTCAGTGCCCTCTGCACCGTCCGCACGCTCACCCCGAAAATTGACGCCAGCTCCCCGACCGTCTTGTTTTCGTTGCGGTGAAGTCGCGCCATTCCCAACGCCCGGCGGCGTTTCAGGAACCGCTGTTTGCCCCCCGGCTCGTCATAGACACACACGGGCAGGCGGCAGTTCAGGCACTGGTTTGAAAACTCGCAGCCTTCATCCTGGTACTGGCAGTACTCAGGGGGCAAATCAATGGGGGAGACATCTTCATTCCACAAACTCATTGTGCACCGCAATCGAATAGAAGCAGTCAGTACTCGGTCTCCAAAATCCCGTATGCTTGATACTTGGCATTTGGCAATTGATGCTTTCTTACCGCTGGTGCCATATTAGTACACTTGTTCTAATTAAGTCAACGGGGTTTTGTCACTACTCCCTTTCCCTTAGCCTCGTCATGTTGAGCGAAGCGAACGCATCTCGGGGCGGACTCTCCGATGTTGTCATTCCCGCGCAGCCTGCCCTGTACTTGATACGGGGCTTGCCACGTGCCTGACACGGGGGCGGGAATCCAAGAAATTTGTATAGATTCCGTATCGAAGCTTGTCCCGTAGCTGATACGCGGTACAGAATGACAGGCGGAATTTGTGGTAGAATATGGCAAATATCCCGTGAGCGGTGAGCATGGACATAGAGACTAACGCTCTGTATTACGGCGACAACCTGGAAATCCTGCGTAAACACATTCCGGACGGCTCCGTTGACCTTATTTACCTCGACCCTCCATTTAACAGCAGTGCCACCTATAATGTGCTTTTCAAAGAACCTTCCGGAGCTTCCTCACAAGCCCAAATCTCTGCCTTTGAGGATACATGGCACTGGGGGCTGGAATCCGAAAGAGCACTGCAGGAAATAGCCGCCTCAGCAATTGCCCCTACCGCTGTCAAGGAGTTTATGTCAGTACTGCCCAGATTGGTGGGCAAGCGCACGGACATGTGCGCATACCTGACCATGATGTGCGTCCGTCTGATTGAAATGCGAAGAGTGCTCAAGGATACTGGCTCGCTTTATCTCCACTGCGACCCCACCGCCAGCCATTACCTCAGAATTATGCTGGACACTATCTTTGGACCCCAGAATTTCAGAAACGAGATTGTATGGAAAAGAGCAAATGCGCATAATGACCCCAAACGCTACGGAAGGATAACCGATAATATCCTCTACTACAGCAAGTCTGATAATCCAACCTGGAATCCCCAATATACCGAGTATCGCGAGGCTTATTATGAAAGCCACTTCAAAAAAGATGACGCAGGGCGTTTTTATCGCACAGTTCCACTGGACGCGCCCCGACATGGGGAAGGTAGTCCCGCGTTACTCTACAAATGGCACGGGAAATTGCCAGCATCCACCAGAACATGGGCAGTGCGAATTGAGACGATGGAGCAATATGAGCAAGAAAGCCGAATAGTATACACGAAGACTGGAACGCCAACTTTACTGCAATATGCAGATGAAATGTCTGGTGTTCCCCTTCAGAATATATGGACAGACATTCCTCCCGTTAATCCACAAGCCAAGGAGCGGCTGGGTTATCAGACGCAAAAGCCGGAAGCTCTGCTAGAGCGGATTATTGGAGCTAGCAGTAATGAAGGTGACGTTGTCCTTGACCCCTTCTGCGGTTGCGGCACGGCGGTGGTCGCCGCCCAGAAGCTTAACCGCAGGTGGATTGGCATGGATATTACCCATCTTGCCATCGGTATCATGAAATGGCGTTTGAAAAACCTGACCCCTCCGGCCAAATTCACCGTCCATGGTGAGCCTGTAGACCTGGCCGGCGCGCAGGAACTGGCGAATACCAACAAATATGAATTCCAGTGGTGGGCGGTGTCCCAGGTCGGCGGTCAGCCTTATGGGGACAAAAAGAAAGGCGCGGACACCGGTATCGACGGCTACCTGTACTATATGGACGAAAAGAACAAGATAAAGAAAGCCATTATCTCGGTTAAGGGCGGGCATAATGCCAATGTCAGCATGATACGGGATTTGGGTCATGTCATAGACAGGGAAAAGGCTGATATCGGCGTCTTCATTTTACTGGATAAGCCAACTCAACCCATGATTACTGAAGCCGCCATGAAAGGCTTTTACCATTCGCCGCTCGGCAAGGATTATCCCAGACTCCAGATTCTTACCATCGAGGAAATACTGAAGGGCAAAACCCCGGACATTCCTCCCTGGATAGCTCCCGTTCCAGTGCAGTCCAGGTCACAGAAAAAAACGGGCAGTACGCCCAGGATGCTTTAGTTTGCTACTTCAACGCCGCAGTTGAATTGATTCACTCTTGCTCTTTTCATGACCCAACTGCTGTTTACCTCTGGAGAAACTGACCGCTGACGGCTGAGAACTGGATGCCATTACCTCGCCCGCTTTCCCTGTGTTATAATTACTTCACCCCGCCATGACAGCAAAAAAGAGCGTAATCATCGCCGTGATTGGCAATAGAGAAGCAGAGCCGGAACAGCTCAGGCTGGCGGAAGAGGTCGGGCGTGAAATTGCCAGGGCGGGCGCCGTCCTCATCTGCGGCGGTCTCACCGGCGTCATGTCGGCCGCATGCAAAGGCGCTCAATCCGAAGGCGGGCTGACCATTGGAGTCCTGCCGGGCGATAGCGCCAGAGCCGCCAATCCCTACGTCCAGATTCCCATTGTCACAAATATGGGTTTCGCCCGGAATGTCATCGTGGTAAAGTCGGCACAGGCTATTATCGCCGTCGGTGGCGGGTACGGCACGCTCACGGAAATCGGCTACGCCCTGGATGCGAAAATCCCGGTCATCGGGCTGAACACCTGGTCGCTGTCTCGCAATGGCGAAAAGGAGAAGTCCATTATCCACGCCAAAAATGCCGCCGAGGCAGTCAGGTTAGCAACAGAGAAAACAAGAGGACAGTGAATACCACATCGTTAGTTTTCCCCCTTTGGCAAAGGGGGAAACGGCAGCGCCTGCCGTCAAGGGGGTTTTCGCCTGTAATAATCCCTCTCAATCTCCTTCAGGATGAGACCTTCAGGATGAATCCCTTTCCGAAAGGGAGAGGAACGATGGTTTGATGGCAACGGTAAAGAACGTAAGGGCAAGGGAAATCCTTGACTCGCGGGGCAATCCCACCATCGCGGTGGAAGTGACGCTCTCGGATGGCAGTCATGGCGAGGCAGCAGTCCCCGCCGGCGCCAGCACCGGCAAGTACGAAGCCGTGGAACTGCGTGACGGCGATAAGTCCCGCTTCAACGGCATGGGCGTCCTCAATGCCATCAGGAACGTCAATAAAGAAATCGCCGGAGCTATTGCCGGCATGAAAGCGGATGACCAGGCGGCCATCGACCGCAAAATTATTGCCCTCGACGGCACGCCCAATAAATCACGCCTGGGAGCCAATGCCATCCTCGGGGTTTCACTTGCCGTGGCGCATGCCGCCGCCAATCAAGCCCGCAAACCGCTCTACCGCTACCTCAACTCCGCGGAAGAGTACACATTACCCGTACCCATGTTGAACATACTCAACGGCGGCAAACACGCCGCGGACTCCACCGACCTGCAGGAGTTCATGGTCGTACCCGCCGGAGTCAGGTCATTCCGCGAATCACTTAGAATGGGCGCGGAGGTCTACCAGGCGCTGAAAAAGGTGCTCAAGGAAAAAGGCATGAACACGAACGTCGGGGACGAAGGAGGATTCGCGCCGTCGCTCCCCTCCAACAAAGCCGCCGTCGAAGCCATTATCGCCGCCATCGAAAAAGCCGGCTACAAGCCCGGCAAAGACTGTTTCATCGCCCTCGACCCCGCTTCCAGCGAGTTCTACCACGACGGCAAATATGTCCTCGCGCGGGAGGGCGTTACTTTGACCAGCGCGCAGATGGTCGATTTTTATGTCAAATGGGTGAAACTGTACCCCATCGTCAGCATCGAGGACGGCATGGCGGAGGACGACTGGGCAGGATGGCAACTCATCACCAAAAAGCTCGGCGGCAAAATCCACCTGGTGGGCGATGACCTCTATGTCACGAATGTAGAGCGCCTTAAGCAGGGACTGAGTCTAAAAGCCTCAAACGCCATTCTCATCAAGCTCAACCAGATTGGCACGCTTACGGAGACAATCGAAACCGTGAAGATGGCGCAAGCCGCGGGCTGGCAGGCGGTGGTCAGTCACCGCAGTGGTGAGACCGAAGACACCACCATCGCCGACCTGACGGTTGCCCTGGGCACGGGACTGATCAAGACGGGCGCACCCTGCCGCAGTGAGCGCACCGCCAAATACAACCGGCTATTAAAAATCGAAGAGGAGCTGGGGAAGGCCACCGCATTTGCCGGCATGTCCGCCCTGCGCCGCTAGAAAGTAGAGAAAATGGCGACTGCAATCATACCCGGTGTAAATGAGCTTCTGGTACCCATCCCGAATAACCCGCTGGAGAACACCAATGTGTACCTGCTCCGCGGCAATGACGGCTTCCTACTTATCGATACCGGCTGGGATAGCGACCTGGCGCTGCGTTCGCTCGGCAAAGAACTGGAAGACGCTGGCGCCGGGTTCAAGGACATCAAACAAATCGTGGTGACACATGCCCATTTCGACCACTACGGGCTGGTGGGCAAGCTGAAACAGCTTTCGAAAGCGAAAATCTACCTGCACCACGGCGACCAGGAAATCTTCCGCACGCGCTATGCCGTCACCGAAGAGTACATGCGCCAGAGCGAGGAATGGTTCCGCAGTAACGGCGTCCCCGGACACGAACTGCCCATTTCGCGCGTGCCCTTTGGCGGACTGCGGCTTTCCGGCATCCCGCCGCAACCCGATATTTCACTGAGCGGCGGCGAGATAATCTCCACCGGCATCTTCAACCTCAAGGTGATATGGACGCCGGGGCATTCCCCGGGCCACATTTGCCTCTACGAGGCGAAGCACAAATTGCTCTTTTCCGGTGACCATGTCCTGCCCGTCATTACGCCCAATATCAGCCTGCCGCCGCGGTCGGATGGCAACCCGCTCGGTGATTTTCTGAAGTCGCTGGAGCTTGTCAGGGACCTGGATGTCACCACCGTCCTCCCCGCCCACGAAAACATCTTCCATGACCTGCCCAAACGCATCGATGAAATCCTCCATCACCACGAGGTACGCAACGGCGAAATAATCGCGGCGCTGGGTGACGGCGACCGCACCGCCTTCGAAATCTCCAACTACATTACCTGGATGCCGCAGCTTGGCGGCGTTAAATTCCGCGACCTGATGCCGGGCGATCAGCGTGCCGCCGTCTCCGAAACGCTGGCGCACCTGCGCGCAATGGTGATTAACAGCCGGGTGAAAGTTACTACGCGCAATGGCATCTTTCACTACCAGCGGATGGGTACATAAACCCGCATTTCGATAGAAAAAGGAGGTAGCATGGCTGTCAGAATCGGTATCAATGGTTTCGGCAGAATTGGCAGACTGACTCTCCGTTCCCTCAACCAGTACCACAAAGACAGGCTCGAGGTGGTGGCTGTCAACGACCTGGCGGATACCAAAACCAACGCGCACCTGTTCAAGTGGGACAGCAATTACGGGAAATATCCTGGCACTGTAGCCGCCGGCGATGGCGCTATCACCGTTGATGGCAAGAAAATTAAAGCCTTGGCGGAAAGAGACCCGGCGAAAATACCGTGGAAAGACCTGGGCGTGGAAATCGTCATCGAGTCCACCGGCCTTTTCACGGACGCCACCAGAGCCGCCGCGCACTTCCAGGGTGGCGCCAAAAAGGTGCTCATCTCCGCCCCCGCCCGCAATGAAGACATCACCATCGTCCTCGGCGTAAATGAGGATAAATACGACCCGGCGAAACACAGGGTTATCTCCAATGCGTCCTGCACCACAAACGGCATTGCCCCGATAACCAAGGTCCTGCACCAGAACTTCGGCATTAGCCGCGGATTGCTCACCACCGTCCATGCCTATACCAACGACCAGCGCGTCCTGGATGTCGTGCATGATGATTTGCGCCGCGCCCGCGCCGCCGCGCTTAATATCATCCCCACTACCACCGGCGCCGCCCGTGCCGTGGCGCTGGTTATGCCGGAACTAAAAGGCAAACTGCATGGCATCGCCTTCAGAGTGCCGACTCCCACCGTTTCGATGTGCGATTTTGTGGCCGACCTGAATAAAGAGGTCACGGTGGAGCAGGTCAACGCCGCCTTCAAAGCCGCCGCCCAGGGTCCCATGGCTCACATCATGGAGTACAGCGAGGAGGAACTGGTCAGCACCGACTTCAAAGGCAATCCGCACTCCTGCATCGTGGACGCGCTAAGCACAATCGTCATGGACAAGACCATGGTCAAGACCATCAGCTGGTATGACAACGAGTGGGGTTACAGTTGCCGGCTGGCGGACCTCGCCGCATTTGTAGCGAGCAAGGGGCTGTAGGCCCATTCGCTGTTGCCAACGACACAGGCGCCCGTCTGCAGGGGCTTGAGCATAGAGGGAGTGCAACCCCCTCTATGGAAAATCTCCCTTCCCCGCGGGAAGAGCTTGCCCCGTACTTGATACGGGGGATCAAGGGATGGGGTACTGCCTCCAGATCTGCATCGCCATACATTTCGGTGCCTTTTTGCAGTGCAAGCGCCGCCTCTTCCCCCTTTGCGAAAGAGGATTGACTTGTGTCTGCTGGTAGCCGACCGCCCCGTTGCCCAATTACCTTAAAGGCCGCCACAGCCGCGGCGGTCCTGAGGGAGGCGGCGGTTTCCACCAACCATTCTCCGGCGGCGGCCAACCGCTCTTTGCCACCGTGGCTTCCCTGTATTCAAGAATCGGCAGGCGTTTCAGCGCATTCACGATGTGGAATTGCGTGGGATTCTGCTCCCAGGTCAGACGGTGCCATTCCACCTTGCCCTCGCCCCACCACGCCTCCACCGTACTGTCGCCCAGCGGATACAGCGTCGGATAGCTTATGTCCGCACCCTCTTCCCCTGTCTTCGGGTAGTATTTCCATCCGAACCAGTCCTGCCCCGGCAGATTTCGCCTCGCCTCGATTTCTTCGTGGGTCATTGGCACTGTCTCTTTTATGGAGATGTCCACGATTTTGTGCCCGCGGTAATGCGCCGATGTCCGCCATTCGCCTTCCGTCCGGACATGGTCTTCGATATTCGCAAAGATTTTAGGGATGCCCTGTAGTTCCCGCCCCGTGAGAATGGGGTCGGTCAGGTTTTCCCATAGCACGAGACAGAACTTGCCCTGCATGCCTTCGTCTTCCTCACCGTGGTAAATGCACGGTACATCCACCCCGAGCAGGTTGTAGCATCCGCCCGCCAGCCAGCCAATATCGCGGTTCATGGCGTAATAAACTTTGACCAGAGGCTCGCCCACGATTTCGAATACTTTGGGCAGGTATTTGACCAGCCTCTTCTTGTCCGTCAGGTAAGTGACCGTCAGGGTGGTGACGTCCCCATAACCCCCCACCCACTTCGAATACCGTGACCCGAAGTGCACCGGCATCATCATGCCCGCCATCCCCTGTTTGACCAGTTTCAACCTCATCTATACTCCCTCCTGAAAACATCCATCGCATTTCCATTGTACAACAGGTCATATTGCGGGGGAAAACAGGCCCGTGTTATAATTCCGTTGTCACTGGGGATTAGTCTAGTGGTAGGACAGCAGACTCTGGATCTGTGAGGAGAGGTTCGAATCCTCTATCCCCAGCCAGCTCATTTAAGGTAATAGAATTACCTTAGAGCCTGTCCCATAAATCGAAAACGCTATCTTACTCTCCCACTGAGGTGAGAAAATACTGCGAATAACGCATCAAATCTCCCACACTGAGGTCATTCCCACTCTGGGCGATAGTGCAATGTCTCCCATTTTCGTTTTTAGAAGACCTTTGTGGGACAGGCTCCTTAGGCGTTTGAAATGAACTTTCTCACCGTGCAATTCACTGAAAAAGAGGATGAAGATTTCAAAACCCCAGGAGACTATTATGGGGATTAAGACTATACACATAAGAAATGATGATATACTAAAGCTAAAAGCTTTAGCTAAGGAACTATTTGACCATACACTCAAAGATGACCCTAAGTTCCATTTTTTCTTTGAGCCAGATCTCATTTTTAGGATAACAACAGAAGATTGCTTAGCGAAAGTAAAAAGTCTCCTTGAGACTAACAATATTGAATTTAAAGAGTATGATTATCCTTTCCCAACAAAAAAAGGAGAATTTGGTGAAGAATGCGATGGCATTGTAGCTAATAACCTGGAGCTCTTTTTACAAGTATTCCATGCAAATTCGGTTGCAGCATTAACTATGAGTGAAGAGGAACATTTTAAATACCTCGAAAGACTTGTCCATACCGCATTTAATCCGAAATACTATTCCCATGAACAAGAGGGAAAGTGGCTCTTAAAGCTTGCGGCATTGAAGCTGGGAATACAAATAACATTAGAGAAAAAGTAGCAATTATGCTGCGCGGAAGTAGGGAAGCTGAAATGAAATACACCGTCATCATTGAAAAAGGCCGCGAATCGGGCTATGTAGCCTATGCTCCTGCCTTGAAAGGTTGCGTTTCGCAGGGCAAAACTAAGGCAGCGGGTAACTGAAATGGTAATAAAGAGCGAAGAGGAACGGAATGTGGAGAAGCTGAAGAAAAAGCTCCTCCCTATACTAAAGCGACATCAGGTTTCCCGTGCTGGCATTTTTGGCTCAACGGCTGAAGGAACTACACGAGAAACAAGCGATGTTGACATTCTTATAGAGTTTAAAGGAGAAAAGAGTCTTTTGGATTTAGTAGCCCTGAAATTAGATTTAGAGGCAGAGATAAACACGAATGTTGATGTCTTGACCTATCAAGCGTTGAATCCTTTAATCAAAAAGAAGGTTTTGGCCCAAGAGGTCAGGATTCTGTGAGCAAAGATGTAAAGGTCTTCATAGAGCACATTCTCGAAAGTATCTTTCTCATCGAGACCTACACCGCTGAAATTTCAAAAGAGGAATTTCTAAAGTCACGGCAAATTCAGGACGCTGTTATGCGAAGACTGGA
>Ga0315284_10006824_pt1 | contig 16274 bp, 18 predicted proteins | sample YL17G09_16_MG_FD_203696 | JGI IMG/M metagenome (GOLD analysis project Ga0315284, IMG submission 203696) | Sediment microbial communities from Yellowstone Lake, YNP, Wyoming, USA - YL17G09_16 | ecosystem: Environmental > Aquatic > Freshwater > Lake > Sediment | place: USA: Wyoming | collected... | reverse complement strand
GGGATGTCGATGGACGAGGCCAAACGGGCTGGACTCATCCGAAAGGTCCGCGAAGTGCCAGAAGATTACGGCGTGCCGGACAACAACTCCGCTTCGCCGCCGCGCACACCACCGCCGCTCAAGTTTGCGATGGATACCGACCAGCCTGCTCGCCCTTCAGCCCCGCTTCCGCCTCCGCAACTTCCGCCTCCGCCCGCCGCTGTGCCTGTTGCCCGGACTGCGGCTCGCAAGCAGATGCAGGAGCAGTTGAGGAAAGGCGCAGAGGAAACCGCTGCGCTGGACACCGAGACAGGCTTTATGAACGTGGCCATGCAGAACATTCCTGCCGGTGTCGGTCTTGCTCAGCCGGAGGTTGCCGCGCCAGCTTCGGCCCCGGAGCCAGTGGAAGAACCACTGCCCAGCCCAAACATCGCCGCCGTTGACGAAGCTCTGCCGTCTCCGCCCGAAGAACTGGAGACCGAAGAACAAGCTTTGGTTCCGCAGCCGACCGTCAAGCCCGCCCGCGTTCCGCCTCGCGCCAACAAGTACGCCTGTATGGAGTGTGGACAAACCTTCAAGCTGCGCCCGGAACTGGTGGGTCACGCGAAGCGCGAGCACGCGGACAAAGTTGCTGCAATTCTCGCGCCTTATCCCGGCTGAAGTAGTTAGGGCATGTTGACGAGCAACAGCAGCACGCCCGTAAGAACCAGCGCGGACAGTCCAGACACGCTGCCCATTAAGGGCTACACGTGCGACCAGTTGAAGAACTACATCATCCGCCAACTGGGCGGCCCGGTGTGGAACGTCGAACTGAGCAACCAGATGATTCTGGACTGTATACAGGACTCGCTCGGCCTGTACTCGCAGTGGGTGCCGAACATGAAGGTCGGCAACGTGGTGATGGTGCGCGGGCAGTTCAAATATCTCCAAGGAGCAGATGTCGGCCTCGGCGTCATTCAGGTGGACTTCGTGGAACCGAACCCGGTGCCCACGGAAATTTTTTACGGAAATTTAATCAACCCGGCTCCTTTGTTCCGCACCGGGCTGGATGAGTACGACACGTTCCTACGCTGGCGTAAAACTTGGCAGCGAGTTACGAGCATCCGGCCTGACTGGTTTTACGACGACATGGAGCAGTCGCTTTACATCCACAACCCCATCGAGCGGTATCAGGCGGGAATCTACTGCTACTGGCCGCACGAGCGCACGGAGAATCTGACCTATACCGGCGCGGACTGGGTGAAGCGTTACTCGACGGCTAAGGCTCGGTTCTTGCAAGGTGAGCTTTGGTTGAAGTATTCTGGTGCGATTCCCGGCCCGGTGAAGGACATCCAGTTGGACGTGAGCAAGCGGGACAAGGCTCAGGAAGAAATGAACATCCTCATGGAACAGTTGAAGGGGATGCAGAAGTCAACTCCAGCCATGATTGACTGATGAAACGAGTGTTACTAACGGCGGCGTTGTGGGCCGCCACCAGCTTTGTCGCCACAGACAATTCGCTTTCGGGCATGACCGTGGCTGCCTCCGACAGTCCGGTGTCAGTCACAATGCTGACTCCAGTGAATGGCAGCACGGTGAGCGGCGTCATCGAACTGACGGCGACCGCTTCGAGCACGGCGGGTCCGATTACGCATGTGGACTTTTACAGGGACGGCGTTTTCATCGGCAGGGCTTACAACTACCTTCCAGCGCCGCCGTCAGGCGTGAAGGTGTTCAAGCTGCTCTACAAGGAGCCACCCAGAACGATAGCGCCCGGCATACGCTTATGAATCCTTTGATTCGACAGGTCATCGGTGAGAGCCAGCAGACGAACGAGAACGCCGTCATCGTGAAGCAGCGTCCGGTGGATTACTACGTCTGCCCGCACTGCCACGAGGAAATTCACGAGAAGGGCACCTACAGCGACGACAACGGCGACACGTCGCGCCATCGCGCCTGCGGTGGCGTTGTGGAATACCCGGAGACCCCGGATGACCAGATTGCTGACTGGCTGCGACCTCACGTGCAGAAGGCCCGCGAGGAACGCAAAGCCCGGCAGGCTGCTCAGACTCCGCCACCCAAGGGATTCGTTGTCGGCGACACGACCGGCACCAGCCTTCCGTGAATCCACTGGTGCGCCAAGTCATCGGTGAGACCGGCTCAGACGAGTTCAGCGCCAAGGACTATCTGCTCTCATTGCCGCAAGAATATAGCGATTACAAGATTCACATCAGCGCCGACCCGATGGCGTGGGGAGGTCGCACTACCTTAAACAACGCCTTCCGCGCTGCAAAACGGCTGGCTGAACTGGCCAAAGCCAGATTTCCCGGCATTCAGACGGACATTTCGATGGGGCCAAATACTTTTCCCAGTGCTGGTCTGGACGCCGAGGTTATGGAGCAGATTGACGATTGGTTGAGCGATACCGCCGTTGACCTGAACGACGGCCCTTAAAAAATTTTGTAGAAAATCCGTTTTTTCTAGTTGACTAGCAGGCTGTTTTTGTCTACAGTGCAGCCATGAACTACAAGATTTACGAAGCGAACCTCGCCGGACTTCAGACCCGCCTCGCCACGCTTAACAAGCGCGGTGCCCGTATCGGCGCGGCCCCCATCACCTGTGTCATCCTCGGCCACGAAGATGTGCCCGTGGAAGGCCAGCCCGGAATGATGGAGCGCGTGGTCAACATCGACGTGAACGGCGAGACCCCGAAGTTCAACGGCTGGTCCTTCGTGGCGACCCTCAACCACACGGTCGAAGGCAACGTGGTCCGCGCCATCCCCGGCCTCGAAGTGCCCGTCCAGTTCCGCAACCGCCAGCCCGTGTGTGACCACTGCCAATGCAGCCGCAACCGCCGGGACACCTATATCGTCCGCCATGACGACGGCACGTTCAAGCAGGTCGGCTCCAACTGCCTCAAGGATTTCCTCGGTCACACCGACCCCTCCAAGCTCGCCGCTGCCGCTGAATTGATTCTGGGCGCGTTCGATGTCTGCGCCGCGCACACTGGCCGCACGGGCGGCAACGCGATGAACATCTTCCGTATCGACCTGCCGGAATACCTGAACGCCGTGGCGACCGTGGTTCTGCGCGATGGCCGGTTCATCACCCGCAAGATGGCCAACGAGACTGACGGCGCGATGATTCCGACCTCCGTGACCGCGATGGGTCTGTTCAGCAGCCACCGCTTCCACGGCAACTGGGCCGAGTCTGCGGTCAAGCTGGCGACGGATGCCCGCGAGTGGGTCATCAGCAAGTACGCCCCGCACCTGTGCGACAGTGGCAGCGACGCCGATTTCAAGTCCGCCCTGATGAACTTCGTGACGAACCGCAACGACAGCCTGAGCGACTTCGAGCACAACCTGCTCATCGTGTCCTCCTGCGAAGCTATCGAGCCGAAGATGGCCGGGGTTGCTGCCTACATCATCGAGGCTTTCCGCCGCGCTCAGCCGAAGGCTCAGGCCGCGCAGTTGAACGTTGCCGGGCTGAGCGTTATCCTCGGCATGTTCGGCAAGGCCAAGGAAAACCTGAAGTTCCCGGCCATCCGCCTGATGGACGAGAGCCGCCACGAGTATCAGCTTTCTCTCGCAGGCGCGGCCTCCAAGAACGCGGGCTGCATCTACGTCAAGGGCGAGAAGGTCGGCAGCTTTGACGACGGTGGTGCCTCCCGGCCCTACCTCGGCAAAATCACGCCCCAAGGGCGGTTCTTCCCGGCGTCTGGCTGCCCCAGCAACGTTGAGAGCGAGCTTCAGAAGTTCGCCGCCGACCCCGAAGGCATCGCCACCCGTTACGGGCGGATGACCGGGTGCTGCTGCTTCTGCGCCCGCAAGCTCACGGATGCCCGGAGCACCGAAGTCGGTTATGGCCCGGTATGCGCCCACAAGTTCGGCCTCGACTGGGGCACCAAGGCGACCGTGGCGGTCGAAACCCCCGCCGTGGCGGCTGAAGCCGTGGCGGCCTAATTCTGGTTCAGGGCGGGCTGCTTAAAAGCGGCTCGCCAGTTTTTTCTGGTTGACCCTATACTAAACTTTGTCTACAGTAACCGCGCATGACGACTCACTGGTTCCGTTACAAAGCCACGGCCTGCGGCATCAAGCGATGCGAGGAAAATTACAGCGTGGGCCATCGCTGGACCGGTGACTGGAACGCTGTGAATTGCCCGGTCTGCCGGGCTGCCTTTTCAAAACCTATGAAACCATTCTATACCTTAACCAACTCGCATACGGAGTCCACCAACAGCAAGTCCCGGCGCTATGACACCATCGGCGACGCGGTGGCTGAAGCGCAGGCCCGGTTGTCCCGCAAGGAAGCCGAAGGCGTTATCATCCTCAAGGCGGTCGAACTGGTGACCTTGGCCGCGCCCATCCTGCCACCCATCAAACGCGAACCCATCACTGACTAATATGGCTGAACGAAAAATGTTGAGCTTCACCCCGGAGTCGGCCAAGCAGTTCAAGGCTGCCTACCTTGAGGCGTGTAAGACCAAGACCAAGGACGAGACGTTCATCTGGGACGGCAACGAGTTCTTGGTGGGGTACGCGAAGTACCTCGTTGAATATCTGGAAATGCGATTTGGAAAATTATGAGTCAAGGCGTGTCCTGCAAATGCGGCGAGCACAAGAAGCCTGTCCGCGAGCGGAAGTGGGTGGTTGTCCAGCGCAACTGCAATCATTCGGCCTTCAATGGCTACCACCAGACTTTCTCGGATTACTCCAGCGTGACCTGCCACGTGTGCGCCGTCATCTGGCGCACCAAGGCCAGCTACGTGGACCAGCTTCCTAGCGGTGTCCACATGTACGACAAGCCCAACTCTGAATCGTCCACACCGAACGTTGGCTGAGTGCGTTCTATACGGGCATGATTGCTGTTATTGCGAGGACAACGGACCCTGAAACTTCACACGAAGCTGCGGCTGAGTTTGAGCAAAGTAAAGCGCAGCGCAGCATCGAAACTGTTGTTTGTATCTTGGAGCAACATGGCCCTTTAACAGATTTCGAGATTCGAGACAAGTGGACGGCTTATTGGGGGTCAGACAAATGGAGCTATACCTTACCGTGTAAAGCTCGGCACTGGGCCAGACAGGCAGGTTTAATCAAGCACGACGGTTTTGGAATCCATCAAAAGCGGAAGGTTCGCAGGTGGAATGTGGGCAAAGACGATGAAAGCAGCACTCACCGGGTTATCTGGGCAGCACTTGTGCCTGATGGGGAGGGCTTAACTGGCTTTGCTCACAGTCTAAAAGATGAAGTCGAGGAATGGGCAAAAACGATGCCTGAAGCTGTTGTTTACAAGTGTACCGCCCGCATATTCGATTCTGTCGCAGAGGCCAAAATAAAATTGAAGCCGCGCTTAAACCGTATTAGAGCAAAAGAATCAGCAGCCCGTCAGCCGGGCAAGCAGACCTCAAAGCCCTGAAGATAGGCTATCTTCGAGTCTTTGGGGTCGATTTGTACACATACGCCTAATGCCGTAGGCGTACTTTCCGGCGGAGCCGGGATGACTTCGCGGCACTCCACCGGGATACCGTTCCAGAAGGGCGCGACGCTACGCCGCAGGCCCAGTGACACCAGCGCCAGCGGGTCCACGATTATCCGGCTGGGCATTCGGTTGTGCTTGGCCCGGAACTGCTCCACCAGTTGACTCAGTAGCTTCATTCAGCTTCGCTCTCAGTTTGTCTGCGTGCTCCAGCAGGCGGTTATTCAACTGCCTGTGCTCCATGATTACTTCACAGGCGACCAGCAGCAGGTTGGCCTTTTGGTGCAAGGCGTTCGCAGCGGCTTTCAGCCCCAAGTGCTCTCTTTCCAGTTCTGCTGTCATAAATACTTCGTTCTAAGAGAACACAATGAACTCGGAAACTGTGCCGACTTTTTCACTGGCGTATACATCTGTGCGCCCCGCTTTGATTCCACAGGTGGTCAATTTGTGGACCAGCCGCGCCACTCGCCCGTTTGAAATTGAATGGGTCATCGCTGTAGACGACGGTGACGCGGCTTCCATAGCTGCCGCCACGTCCTGTTCGGCGCTGGCTCTGCCGCCTGACCCCAAATGTCGCGCAGTAAAGGTGCTCGTCAACACCGGGGCCAAGACCTGCGTGGCCGGTTGGAATGTGGCTGCCGCCGCCACGACCGGAAAAATCATTGTGGCGGTCGCCGACGATTTCATGCCGCCGCAGGGCTGGGACAATCTGCTGCTTTCGACTGGCCCGAAGGACTGGCCGGACGGTGAGTTCGTGGTTCATGTCAACGACGGCTACGTTCAGTCGCTCTGCACGTTGGCCATCCTGACCCGCAAGCGTTACGAGCGGTTCGGCTATCTCTGGTATCCCAAGTACGAGTCGATGTTCTGTGACACCGAGTTTGGCGAGGTCGCCATCCGGGATGGCATTGTTATCGAGGCCATGCACCTTTTGTTCGAGCATCTTCACCCTGATTGTGGCAAGCGTCAGCGTGACCAGCAGGACATTAAGCACGCCTCCACGCAACGCTGGCAGGTCGGCGAGACTTTGTTCAAGTACCGGCAGGCGATAGGCTTTCCAACAGATGACGGGCCAAAAGCCGTCAAGGCTCCCACGGTCCAGCCCAAGCAGGTCAAGGCCGACGGCTTCTGCGTCTACATGCAGGTTACCCGCGACGACCTCTGTTTGTTCGAGGTCTGCAACCGGATGAAGGAGGAAGGCGTAAACGACATCTTCTGGGCAGAGCCGGACGAATACTGGTCGGGTGAGCCGCTGGAACCGAACTGCAAAGAGGAATTGGATGCGGCAGCGGAGCAGGTGCGGAAAGTAGGCATTAACCTGCGTAGGCGTACTTTCAATGTGAAGTCCAACCGTATGCCCGGCGATTCGCGCATCGCGGTCGAGACCCGCGTGCGGAATGACAGCTTGCGTTGGATTCGCGGCGAGGGCTTCAAGCACATCCTGATTGTAGACGGTGATGAGCTTTGGAAGCCGGGCACGCTGGCGACCATTAAGCCCTACATCGACCAAGGCCATTCGTCGGTGATGACCTACATGGTGCCGGTCATCGGCTTGCCGGGCTGGCCCGTGGGCGAAGCCGTAGACACCGCCGTTGTATACATTGGCGGGACTTCCCTGTTCAAGTGCTGCCGCTCGCCGCTGGGCCGCCTCGTTATCCTGCCATCGCCGTTGGTCATTCATTTCACCGGCACCCGGCGCACGATGGCGGATACCGTGGTGAAGCATACGCGCTCCGGGCACTATGACGACAAGGATTACCTGTTCGACCTCTGGGTGAAGGACGTGCTGCCCAATATCAAGCCGGGTTGGACCTACAAGTGGCCCAACGGCATTGAAGGGCTGCACATGTATCAGCCCAAACAAATCTGGCCCCGTGTCCGTGAATGGCTGCCTGACGAATTGGCAGCCATCCCGGCCAGCGTGCGGAAATATATTGGGACGACTCCCTGAAAATCAGTTCTTTATCGCGTGCAAGACTCCAAACTGCCATCCAATTCACAGTACGTCGTCGTCACCGTGAACAAGCCGGTGATGTTCCTTCAAACCGATGACGAGACGTGGCTGCTCAACCCCAATCGGCGCTACGTCATCAACGCTTCGCGCATACCCTCGATTCACCAGTTTATCGAGTCGGTATCGGAGTTGGATAACAGTTCGCTGCTCAATCCCTTGCGGGCGGGCAAGGCTGTGACCGGCGCGAAGATTTTGGTCGAACGGTTCCGCGAGCGCGGCATCGGTGACTTGCTGTTCCTGACCGGGCCGCTTAGCTATATTCACCACGTCTCCGGGGCCAACGTCTCCATTGATGTCTACGCTTTCAGCGACCGGGGCACAGTGCTCACCCACGCGCCGTTTCTGAACAATCAGACCGTCTACTGCGGCCCCCTAGAATACGACCACTTGAAGATGTACAATTATCACTGGCTCATTGGGTCGGTGACCGAGTGCGACGAGGAAGGCGACCAACTTAATGTGTACGATGCCCTGTTCAAGCAACTGGGCTTCGAGCCAGAGACCATCGACTCCAAGTGGAAGAAACCTGTGGCCACGTTGGTCTCGGAGGATTACCAGCATCTCGACGCGCTGCTCAAGTGGATATTCGACGCTAAGAAGATGGACCTGCGCCGCCTGCCTTATTACGTGGTCGCGCCCTTTTCCAACTCCAATCTACGTTGCGCCAAGTATTCCACGTGGCTTGGCATCATCAAGCAGTTGTCCCAGCGCCGTCCGGTCGTGGTCGTGGGCGCGTCCAATATGCGCTTGCCGGATACCGACATGAGCGCCGGAGCCTTTTTACAGGCTGTCGAAAACTACGGGGGCGGCGTCATCAGTGTTGTAGACAAAACGCCTTCCGTGCGCCTGCTCATGGCGCTTATCGCCCGCGCCAAGGCGATTGTATGCCTAGATTCGGCTCCGCTTTACATCGCGGAAGCTCTCGGCACCCCGGCGATTTCCATCTGGGGCAGCCACGACCCCGGCGTTCGCATTGGCTATGACGAGAAGTACATGCGTTACGCCATCTGGAACCGCGACGACTGCAACAACGCGCCCTGCTACGCCTACTCCAACTTCCCGGCCAATAAGTGCCCGGAAGGCCCGAAGCAAAAAATTTGCGAATGCTTTGAAAATGTCACCGAGGACCAAGTTCTCAAGATGATGGATGCGGTGGAAAAAGACACCGGCCTGACAACCAAATGAAAAATTCTGAAATCCCAATTCCTCCACTTAAACCGTTCAAGGTCGGCACCGAAGAACTGGACATCGACGGCCTGCTCAAGCGCGATTATGACGACGTGCGCGAAGCGGCTCAGATTTTACCGGCGGCCATGTCCTATCTGGGCTGGCAGCGGGCTTACTACAGCGAGCAGCGTTATATCGCCGAAGTCGCCATCAAGGAGGTCAAAGCCCGCCTGACCATGAAGTATAAGGCCGAGGGGCTGGACGCTGATGGCTATGTCGGCGTTAAACCCACCGAGGGTGCCATCGAAGCCGCCGTGCTGGTTCATCCTGACGTGCTGGCGGCCCATCGTCAGTACGCTAAGTGGGTCCGCATCGTAGACAACCTCTACGGGCAGATTGACGCCTTCAAGTTCAAAATCGAGTTAGTCCGTTCTGGAGAAGCGACCACGCGGCAGGCTGTCGCGCACGATTTGCCGTCCGACGAAGAATTGGAAAATCATCAACGTAAACATCAAACGGGAGACTAAAAATGCAACGAAGCACACCAACCAAAATTGACCCTGAGATGCTGGGCGAACTGAACTATGAGCAGCAGTTCACCCAGTCCATCAGCAACAACAAGCGCCAAGTCAAAATGGATAAGGGAAAGGCGTGGCGCGTCCGTTACCTGCCCGCCAAGCTCGGTCCCAAAAAGACCTTCTTCGCCCGCATCGCCAAGCACTGGCTGGCGACCAAGCCCATCATCTGCCCCCGGCAGACAGCCCCGGCCTTCGGTGGCGACCCGGATGCTTTCTGTCCGGTCTGCGACAAGGCCAATGAACTCAACGAAAGCGCCAATCAGGCCGAGAGCCAGTTGGGCTACGACAGCCGTTCCTCCCCGCAGTGGCTCGCCTACTGCATCGTGTTCGAGAAGGACGGGCTGGAACAGCCTCAGTCCGAAGTGCTCATCCCCTACGAGCACTGGATGTACAAATCCACGTGGGAGGAATTGAAGGCTTTCTACATGGCGGGCGGCCAAAAGTCCCCGCTCAGCGTGCTGGACTACAAGCTCGGCAATGACTTCGTGCTTAGCCGCATCGCCAAGGGTTTCAAGCTGGATAAACAGGACTCCCAGACCATCTTGGAAGTGGCTGACCCGAAGTACCCGGAGTGGATTAAGAAAATCGAGGAACACCTGAAAAGCCCTCGCGTTCAGCTTCCGACCGATGAAGAACTCAACGCTTTCGCGCTCAAGCTGGAGGAACAGGTCAACAAACTGCGCGGCGTCAGCAGCGGTGCTCGCCGTGGCCGTCCTTCTGCTGGGCTGGAAGAAGATGATTTGAACCAGCAGCACCAGCAGGAGGACCACGTTGATGACCCAGAGCCTCCGCGCCGTGCTGCGCCTGCGCGTGCGGCTGCACCTGCCGCCACTCGTCGTCCGGCTCCCCAGCCTGAACCCGAACCTGAACCCGAACCGGCGGCTGAAGAAGCGCCTGCCGAAGATGACCAGATTCCCGGCGCTGAAGTTCCGGCCAAGCCTGCTCCCCGCACTGTGGCCCCGGCGGCTCGTCCTGTTGCTGCTCCGGCTGCTGCGGTTGCGCGTCCTGCTGCCGCCGCTGCCGCTACAGCGCGTCCTGCGGTTCGTCCTGCCGCCACGGTGGCCCCGGCGGCACGCCGCCCGGCTCCCCAGCCTGAACCCGAACCCGAACCGGCACAGGCTGACCCTGAAGCTGAAGCTCAAGGCGAACCGGAGCCGGAACCCGAACCTGAACCCGCTCCACGGGCGCAGGCTGGCCGGGCTACCGCTCGCCCCGCTGCCGCCGCTGCTGTTCGCCGTCCCGCTCCCCAGCCGGAGCCGGAAGCCGAGGATGACAATCTGCCTCCTGATGAGACAGGTGACCAAGCGCCTCCTGCCCCGATGGAGGGCGAGGAAGCTGAACCCGCTGCCGCTCCGCCGTCCGTCAGCCGCCGGGGTGCTGCTCTGGGCAGCGCCATCAAGGACAAGATTAACGCGGTCAAGAATCGTGGCCTATGAGCAAGAAGGAAAAGGCCGAGGCTCCACAGCCCACTTTTCAAGAGCTTATTTTGGCGAATCTGCGGAAACGTGCGCCCCGCGCTGAGGATAGCGGTGTGTACGAAATCAGCAGCACCAACGAAGAAGTTCTGTCCAAAATCCAATACGTCTTAACCACCGGCAATCCTGCCTTCGATGAACTCGTGGGCGGGATGCCCTTTGGCCGAATCGTGGAGGTTTATGGGCTGGAAGGCTGTGGCAAAACGGCGCTGGCGATTCGCTGCGCTGCGCGGGCTGAGCGTGGATTTGTCAGCGAAATCATCCGGGATGAGGATGGCAACGTCACTTATCGCCTGCTGGAGAAGGATGAGTTCGACATCGGCGTTGTCTACATCGACAACGAGCGGTCGCTGGATGATGACCGCAAGCTCATCGTGGACGGCCAGCGCATCAACGTGGGCTTGGCTTACTGCGATACCGTAGACAAGCTGTTCAAGCAAATCGACGATTCCATCGACACCATCGAGGGGCTGGAGAAAACGGTGGCAGGCCGCAAGAAGCTCCACTTTCTCGTCATCGTGGTGGATACCATCGCCTCGACCAGCAACAAGCAGGAACAGGCTCAGGCATGGGGCAAGGTGGACTTCAACCGCGCCCCGCAGGCTTACAGCCAAGGTTTCCGCAAGCTGATGAGCAAGGTCAACAGCCACAATGTCTGCCTCATCTGCACCAATCAGGTCCGGGTGAACTTCAAAGCTGCCCAGCAGGCCCAGCAGATGGGCCGCCAGTTATCAGGCACCAGCAGTTTCGAGTACACCAGCTACGGCGGCTACGCGCTGCGCTTTTACGCCACGCACCGCATCTTCATGCACGCGCAGCAGAGCAAGTACAAGCTCGTGCCCAGCGCCCAGTTCCCGGCAGGCATCGTGGTGGGCTTCCATAGCGTTAAAAACCGCATCAAGATGCCATTCCGTGACGGGAAGATGGTCTTGCTGCTCGACGGCGAACAGGGTGGTCTACATGCCGTGTTCAGCATGTTGGAAACGATGGTGCTGCTCAAAGCCATCGAGATTAAGGCGAAGGAAAAGGCGGCGAACTTCGTATGTAAGTTCGCCCTTTTCAACATCAAGCCGACCACATTTGACCCGGCTCAACTGGAGACCTCGCTGGACGAGGATGACGAAAAGCCCAAGCGCCGGGGCGCTCCCCGTGAAAAGAAGGAAGTCGGTTTCAAGTATCGTGCGGATTGGCCTGCGTTTTACGCGCAGCATCAGGCTGATTGTGACGCACTCTGGAAAGCTGCCGTGACCGGTGCGTTCGTAACCAAAGGGCTGGATGGACAAGCCGTGGAAGAACCAGAGGACGAAGAACTGCTCGCCCCTAACCCGGCCCTGCCTGAACTGGAGGATTGATTATGCCGAAGAAAACCGAATACGTGACCGACGAGGAACTGACCAACACGGTCAGTTCGATGCTCAGCAACATCGAAAAACTTCAAGCACTGCGGGACAACAACGTGGTCATCCTGTGCTGCATGAAGGTCCGCATGGATGACGACGGCGAGACGGAGCCGCCCAAGGGCAGCCCGGTCAAGCTCAAGAAGCTGTCGGATTTGGAGCGCCTGTTCGTCGAGGGCAACGCGCACTACATCCTGACGATGGATTACCACTACTGGAAAAATTCCGACCAGAAGCAGCAATGGAAAAAGCTGTTTGATGAGTTGATGGACATCCAGCCAGAGCCGACTGAGACGGGCCTGAAGCTCAAGAAGCGTGCGCCCACGTGCAGTACCAAGCACGTTGAGAGCTACGAACTGTTCGGCGCGTGCGATGACGAAACGCTGGCAGTGCGCGATGCGATGAAGAATACGGGTGGTCGCATCAAGGATTTCATCGGCAGCTTCGTGTCCGCGCCCGCCACCGCGACCGACGCCGCTGATGAAGCGTTGGCGGAGCCTGAACCGGAACCGGAGCCTGAGCCGGAGTCGCCTGAGCCTGAACCCGCGCCGAAAAGCAAGGGCAAAAACGGAAATAAAAAGTGAAGCGGCGGTGTGAATAACCAGCCGATAAATTTTTTCATTTCACACCTTGTCAAAAGTCTACACCCACATACGCTCGTCCACCGACAGCGAAAAATTTTATGAGTGGCAAACCCATCACCTTTGGCCGGTATCAAAAAGTTGAGGCCATATTAGAGGCTGACCGGGCGATAAAGTCAAAGCTCGGAGCTAAGACGGAAATCGTCTGCCGTCCGCCCCCAAGCAACGAAAAAGCTTATTTCTCCAAGCCCGTTGTCTACATCACGGAGACGTTACACGCCAGCGGCGTCGATGCCCACACGACCAGCAAGACCGACGTGTTGAAGCTCGCACTGAAGTTGATGCAGGAAGGGGATGGCCAGTTCAGCATTCCTGATATTGTCCGCCCTGCTGCCGCTGAGCCGGAACCTGTTACCTCCAGCCCGCCCCCTGAACCCAAAAAGGCCAAGGTTGAAAAACCGAAGCCGGTCGCCGCTCCAAAGCCGCTCGTCAAAAAGGCTGCTTCGGGGCTGGCGCGAGCGACGGTGCCACCGGCCAAAAAGCCGGAACCCAAAAAAGAAGGCAAGGCCGCCCCAAAAAGTGACCTAGCTCCGTCACGGTCCCAGCCGGAAGTTAGTGAGCGCAAATCGCCCGTGGACCCGTCCTTCCCTTTGGCATACGGGGTCAGTATGGTGACCCTGCTGTATGCGGTAGACCAGATTGCCGAAGCTCACGACCGTTCACCCGGTCGCAAAGAGCGCCAGCAAAAGGTGGCTGACCTGATACGCGAGTACCAAGCCCTTACCGTCATTCCGAAAAGTGCCAAAGAAAACAGCCCAAGTTCCGAGTAGCCCTGAAGGCTGCTGCGAAGTTAGACTAGCGGACGGCACAATCGTTACCGTTGACGCGGAAGATGCGCCTGTGGTTTTAGCGCATCCGTGGCGGTCAAATGCTGACGGGTATATCGTTCACAATAAGGCAGTGAATGGAGTATCCACTGTCTTTTTGCTGCATCGCGTGCTGACAGGCGCAATTAAAGGCGTGTCAGTTGACCATTGGGACAGGGATAGAAGGCACAACTGGCGTGGCAATCTGCGGGTCTGTACCCAAAGTCAAAACTTGGCTAATCGTCCGGGCTGGCAGAAAGCTAAATCGTCGCGTTTCAAAGGCGTAAGCTGGAGTGAGACGCGAGGCCGGTGGGAAGTTTACATCAAGGTGAACTGGAAAAAAATAAATCTTGGGCGATTCGTCGATGAGATTCAGGCTGCAAGAGCGTACGATGCCGCTGCCGTGAAATTCTTCGGTGATTTTGCTTACGTCAACAATGCCTAAGAAATCTGCCAGTCCCGTTCCAACGCCGGAAAATGAGCACATCTTCCCCGCTGCTCAGCTAACGCCTCTGGCCGTCCGGTGGAAGGAGTTATCCGCCGCTGGACGGCACAAAGACGCCATGCTGGTATTGGAGCAAATCGTCGAGGGGTCCACCGCCATGTTCGAGCGGCTGGCCCAGTTCGAGGATTTCCATTACACGGTGGACCTGCCCATCCTCGTCAGCGCCGCGCAGGAAAAGGTGGTCAAGTGGCTTCAGAAGTGGCAGCCCAAAAAGGGACGCCTGTTCAGTTGGTTCTCCAAGTGCGCCAAGAATGCTTTCCGGTCGGAACTGGTCAAGGTCAACCAGTATCGTAAACGTTACCATGTTACGTCAGATAATCTGGAAAAGTTTTACGGCATCGAGGACCACGAAGTAGACAAGCACGATGTCGCCAAGGAGTTTCAGGCCAAGCTCAAGCAGATGACCTGCCGCTGGGGCGACCCGCAGGAGATTGCCGCCATCCGCTACCTCATTGACTGCATCCTTGACGATGAGCGCGACAAGCAAGGTGCCATTCGGGGTGCCTGCTATGCCTACGGCATCAGCCCTGACCTCTCCAAGTTTTTCTACGGCTGGGTCGTCTCCGCGCTCCGGCACGAGTTATACGACCGGGTTCACATTCCGTTCACGGAACAGGACTTGTTCCGGGCCGCGCTTTCCTATGAGCACGTGGTTGACCTGCTCGACTATGTAGACTGGGACACGTGTAAGAAAATTATTGCTCGTTGGCAGGGCCAAAGGATTAAATTCCCAACTCTCGCTTATATGGCCAAGCTGCGAGAGAATTACGCGATTCACCGGGACATCGAAAAAAGCGACCTCGACCCGGACGCTGTGGCCGAAGTGGCGCGGAAGCGGAAACGCACCGCCCGTTCGGCGCAAGAGATATTCAACGAGATGGTCACGATTCTGGACCCTAAGCGCACGGGAGAGTATGAAATTTACGGACACGATGGAGAAAACTGACTGGTCTGCGGTGGAAGCCGCGCTCGATTGGTCTGTGCTGGATTGGAGTAGATTTAACCTGACTGACCGCAGGTTCAGGCTGGTCATGTACCAAGCCCCCAACATGCGTCCGCCGGTAATTCACGAGATGATGCCGGACTGTGAGCGCCTGATTCATTCAGTGGCTCAAAAGTTTTCCGACCAGACCAGCCCGCATTTGCAGTTCGAGGAAATGGTTGGGGAAGGCAGGCTCAAGTTGGCCGAGATTCTGGACAAAGGCCACGAGCACATTCAGCCCACCCGGACCAACTTCTTCAAGTTCTTCAAGACCTCCCTCCAGAATCACGCCAAGTCCAGAGTCCAGAAATATCGTTTTACGGAGAAGCGCACCGGGGTTAAGCCTCCACCGCGCCACGAACGTTTCGCGGTTCCAGCGCCCGCCCCGGAGGAAGATGACAAGCAGCCGCCAGTTCACCACAAGCAGGTTGAACTGAGCCTCGACGACACGGACCTTCACCTTCAGGTTGCCGACACGAGTGACGACGCGCAGGAGTTCAACGAGGTTGCTGAGGACTATGCGGCGCTGCTCAGCGAACCGGAGCAAGTGGTGTTCAAGCAGCTATATCAGCCCAACGAGTCGGCCCGGTGCCACGCTTGGCTGGACGCGCACTATTTGCGGATGCCCGGCAAGTTCTCGGTAAAAATCAAGCACGTCCATCTGGCCGAAGGTTTGGAAATGTCCCTCGAATTGTTCGAGGAAACTGTTCTAAGGATTAAGCAGAAGATTGCTGCTTACCAAGCCATGACCGATGTAGAACAGTTAGAAAAGGCCCGCGTGAGCGTGACGATAGCGCAGTTGAAGGCCGTATTTGGCGTGCAAATACCGCCGACTGCTGACGACATGCTTATCCGTCGATTGTTTACAATCGCTGCGCGTGACCAGCACGTGAAGATAAACCAGCAGGTCGCCGAGATGCTGGAAACTGTCGGTGCGAAAGTTCCCCGGCTGCACAAGGATATGATTTCCTGCTACGGTGTGTTGTATACAGCTTACGACCGCCGCTGCCAATCCTGTGGCTTGAAGAAAAGTTGCTTCGTGGAAGCCTCCAATCTGGGGTTGACTAAGATTACCCTCAGCCCACGCTTGCTCGGTTCGCGCCAGCAGCGCAGCCCGGTCATCCTGCCCATCATGGAAGGCGAGGAAACGCCGGGCGCGGCCAGCTATGACGAGGCTGAAATCCTGAGCTACCTCGACGAATACTTCACCAAGTTCAAGCGGGGTGATTCGATTTACTACGGGCACAACACCGAGGACGCCGACCGGCAGGTGCTT
>Ga0315284_10006822_pt1 | contig 16275 bp, 31 predicted proteins | sample YL17G09_16_MG_FD_203696 | JGI IMG/M metagenome (GOLD analysis project Ga0315284, IMG submission 203696) | Sediment microbial communities from Yellowstone Lake, YNP, Wyoming, USA - YL17G09_16 | ecosystem: Environmental > Aquatic > Freshwater > Lake > Sediment | place: USA: Wyoming | collected... | reverse complement strand
CTTGCAATACTTTCTTCACGGTCTGCCAGTTGTACCACTCCGGGTCTTGCCCTGCCATATACCGAATGGCGGGTTCCTCAAGAGAGGGCCAGGGTACCTTCACAATAATCTGAAACCTAGCAAGGTCACCTATCAGGTCCAGCCCTTCTTCGAGGCCGCACCCTACCAGTATCTTGCCACTTGCAGGAGCAAAGGCCTTGAAAGCACCCACTGTTTCGGTGCGGTTCTCCTTGGTATGGAAGAGAAGGCGGTCCCTGAGCGGGCCTTCCCCCATCATGCTGTGCAGCTCCCGTGCAATCTCGTATGTGCAGTGTAGCATGCCCTTCTCAGTAGGGAAACGGGCAGCCAGCTGCTCGATTGCCTTGGCCATAAGGGGAAGGGTGCGGGCCTTGGATGCTACACCCAGGCTCCCTACTGGCATAAATGTAATGGGCCGGCGCTCAGGAGATACCGGAGATGGGGCACTGTAGTATTTCACGCGCTTCTTATCCAGGCCAAGCTGCACTACGTCGGGCTTACCAATCGTGGCGGACAGGAGAAAGATTTTCTTTGTCTTACTGGGCGGCCATAGGATAGGGGGTTGGTCCCGCACGTCCACAGGAAGGAGCTTGAGGCATCGCTTCATCTCCCCATAGTACAGGTCCTCACCTGCCTCGACCACATAGCGTGGCTTGCCACTAGTGAGTTCGTCAAGTAGCATCTGCTGCTTCTCGTCCAGTCCGGTCTTGGTCTCTCGCATCCTCAGCCAGCCAATCAAATCCGCGTACGTACTTAGCTCACGTGGGTAGTGGTAGTCGTGGGCCCATAGCCTATCCTTGGCTCTGTCCTGCAGCAGATTGATAGCGGTGTGCGCCTCGTCGTATATGAGGGCAGCCTTGTGAAGTTTGTTGGCAAGGTAGATGTAGGAATTGAACACGGCATAGGGCATCGCATAACTTTTCTTGCGGGCCTGAAGGTAGGGGCAGCCCTTGCAGTAGTGCTTCTGCTTGCCTTTCACTACTTTGCAGGTGGCCTCGTCATCCCAGTTCTGGCAGGTATATAGGCCAGCTGCTGACAGGGTATGCAAGCCAGGGGTCTCCTGCACATACTGGTCCCTGAGAATATTGGTGGGTGTGAGAATAGCGTTGGGTAGCTTGTGTACAGCGTGCAGCCACTTGGCCAGCGTGAGTGCTACAAACGACTTGCCTGCCCCTGTGGGCAGGGAGCACACAAATACATCTGTGCTGGCATAGTCAGTTTCTATCCCAAGGAGCAGTTCCTTCTGGAGAGGGCGAGGCGTCTTTGGACAGAAGTCCAGTATGCTTCTCTTCTGCGTCACTACGTTCCCCATTGTCTTCTTCCCCTAGTGTAGCGTATGCGTTCCAATCGACCACTTGTTCTGGAATAATTAGGGCGGCCTTCCAATCGCTAGCAAGGGCAGCCACGATGCGGCGACGAAGGGCCTGCTGTGGATGGCCCTCGTTGTATACAAAGAGCAGCTCCCTTAGGAAGCGGCGGGTCAATTCTAGTTCGCGTAGTTCATTCATGGGGTAGTGTCTCCTTCCGCCAGTTCACCTACAGTCTGCCACAAATCGAACGCGCACACAATACTTTTTACGAGGGCTTCCTCAATCTCGTATTTGCCAAGGGTGGCACAAAACTCAGCAATCGTGCTCCCGTCTGCATAATGCCCAGGCCAAGAGATAATTAGCTTGAGGCCCTTTTGTTTCAGGCGTACATTGTGGGGGATACGTTTCATTTGCTCTCCTTTGCCTTGCGTACAAGGCGCGTCTCAATCACAGGGGCAGTTGTCCAGCCCGTACTATTGTAATGGTACTTGGTAGTATGCTTATCCGCTAAACTGAGCAACCTGAAGACTGCCTCTGCTGTTATGTAGTCCAAATCAATAGACAAGCTAGGGCCTTCAATGTGAATAGTATTTCCGTTGTCCCGCAAAGTGTGCCCTCCACCCTCGGCAGCCGTACCTCCAAATAGGTAACCCCACTCCTTCCTCCACTTCATCACAAGTGCCACATCATATACTTCCGGACCATACCCATCCGGATTAAGCACACGGTACCTGCTTTTGCAGGTGATGGGAGGATTCTGCTTTTGGAGTTCCGCATTCCGTTCCTCCTCGGTCTTCTTGCTACGCTTATACGGTTTACGCTTTTCCATAAGTGGGCTCCCATATTTGGTCAATAAGGCCAAGTGCTAATGCTTGCGTGGGGTAGAGGTGCCAATCACGCTTCAGTTCTTTCATCAGTTTGTTGCGGGGGTAAGTGGGGTCCTTCTCTTGCATCCGCTGCAGTACGTCATCCACAAACATCTTGTCTGCCCATTCGCTGTGGGCATCCTTGACTGAGCTTCCCATATGCAGCATCATGGAACTGCGGGGCATCATTACTCGCCAGTCGCAACCTTGGAGAATCCATGCGGCGGCGCTTTCTGCTCGTCCGCATACCACCCCGATAATGTTTTGTGGGCAGCTCCTAATAATATCAAGACTGAAACGTGCCTCGTCGTCTTCGCCCCCGTTGTTGTTGAGGATGATATAGATAGGGCGCATTCCTCCAAAAGAACTAATGCCTCTGACAAGTGCTTCAGACGAGGCGGGACCGATGCCGTACGCTTCTTCTTCATGTGGCTGTCCTAAGTAGATTGTTCTCTTCCAATCAATGCGTGTGATACTCATTAGCCTCTCCCACTCTTGTACCTATCCAGCATCCCCAGCAGTATTTGCTTTCGGGGTTCCGGGTCAGCTCCACCTAACTTATCTGCTATCCACTGGATTGTCAAGCCCATCATGAGGGCATCCCCAGCATCATTCTTTACGTACCCTTCGGGAGCATGCCTGTGCCAACTCTGTGGACTTACTTCTAGCATCACCTCTGTCTCCACTGCACCCATCACCGCGCCGCATGCACGCTGAAGGGATACGTTGGGTTTGTTAAAGCCACCCATAGAATAGGAGCCGTGTTTCTTGCGAGCAAAGAAAGGGCTAATCATTTCGATGGCAAGGATGTCTGCTTTGGGGAAGTCGTTCCTGAGTGCCGTCACCAGCCGATGTAGTTTGCGGTTGAGGGCAAGGCCGGGATTGATTTCGATTACACCCATGTCCACGCAACTACCTTGCTCAAACAAAGCGTAGCCCGGCTGTGAGCCCCGCGAAGAACTAGAGGGGTCAACCACAAGGATGCGGCCTGTTTGCACCAGATTCAGGTACTTGGCTATGTCTTTCTCAAGGATACTTTTGGGAGCGGCCACGTGTTAGTCCTCACACTTGATGTCTGCTAGATTGGCGGCAATAACCGCTGACCCTCGTACTGGTATAACACCACCCAGCATTTTATTCAAGCCCTGAAGCGCCGAGCCTTCCAATATAGCTGCGGCGGCGGCGGCCTGGTCCTCTCTCACCTCAATCACTGTCTCGTCATGGTAGTCAAGGAGCCATGGGTGCCACTCAATCCCCGCTTCATCGAGCAAGCGGGAGTAGATGCCGGTATACAGCATGAGGCAGTCGTGAGCTGTGCTCTGACATACCCTGTTCACCAGGTCCTTAGCATAGTCAAACGAAACGCCGATGGGGCGGCCTACACCATTGAGGACCCAGCCTCCCCTATCCCTATGCTCCTTCTCTAGTCGGCGCTGGTAGGCTTTCACGCCAGCATACAGGTCCCAGTATCCCCGGTGGATGGCTGCCGCCTCCGCGTCCCCGATGTCGATGCCCTGCAAGCGGAGGGTCTGGGCAATCTTGGCGCTGCCTGCACCATAGCTACTCGCAAGCACCACCGTCTTGGCAATACCACGCTCCCTCTTGGCTAGCTTCTTGGCAGCAGCGATACCCTCCTTGGTAGGATGGTCCGGGTCGTATCCGGCTGCTCGAATTGGTTCCCCAATCACAGGTAGGTAGGAGCCGCTAAAGAGGTAGATGTCATTGCTCACTGCAGAAGGACCATAGATTTTCCAGAGAGCTGGGTCCTTGCTCAATTCCGTAAGAACTACTTGTTCAATGGCAGAGAAGTCTAGCTCGACTAGCTTGTAGCCGGGCCGCGCCTGCATACATGAAAGGAAGGGGCGGCTCTTGGGAAACTGAGAGTAATTCGGAGTGTTTGCTGCGATACGGCCAGTGAGAGTACCCGGTAGGCGTGTGTTGCCATGTAGGCACCCGGTGTAGGCACTAAGGGTAAGAGCCTGCTCCACAAACCCCTCCTCCTTTACCAAATCGTTTTGCTTGATAAGCAGGGCACCGACCTCTCCAAAGCCAAGGAGGGCGTCACCGTCCACGGCAGGCTGCCCACTGTCTGTGTTCTTGCGCACAGGGTAGCCGAGGGCGTCATAGAAGAGCCACTGACGTTGGGCCCCGCTATTGAGGTTGAAGTGAGCTGTAGATTTAGCTTCGGCTAGCTTTTCTTCCCACTTCTGGTAATTCTTGGAAATGCCTCCATCCTTCTTGAACTGAGGCGGTTTCTTGGATTCAATCTCTTCTATTTGCACTGCATCATACTCGGCCATGGCTGCCTGAATAGACGGATGGGAGAGGAAGGACTGCTTTGCTGAGTGTATCTGCTGGGTTAACTCTTGTTGATAGGATATGAGGGCTTCGCGGTCCACATACCCGCCCCTCAGCTTCTGAGTTACGTGCCGGAGAATGTATTGGGTATACCGCTCCTGGCTTAGGTATTCGGCGAGGGCCGGGAACCGCTTGAGTACAGGCAGGAATATGTGGGTATAGAGGAGCCAAGTAGCCTCGGCATCGAGGGCGCAGTATTTGCCAAGAATGGGCGTGGGAGCTTGCCACATCTCACCCTTCTCGGGCCGGTACCATTTATCCATGCGGAGAACATAGCCCGCTTTCTCCGCATTAGATACGGAGGAAAAGAATCCATTGCTCACGAGCCACTCATCGAGTTCCTGTTCGTTCGTCTCTTTCCAAAGAAGCAGGTCTTTCTGGGCAGCTTTCAGGCCCCATTCTTGCCCAGCCCAACCCTCAGTGGCCATGAACTTATAGCATGCATAGGTACAGCCCAGCCAATTAAGGTCAGCAAGCGGCCAGTCACGCATCACCCAAGACGCATCAAAGAAAAGATTGTGCGCAATGAGGGGCGTTTGCCATCTGCGAAGGGTTTCCACGATTTGCGAATAATGTTCGGCCGTGTAGTATGCGGAGCCGTGCTCGTTAGCAAGGCCAATGCCAACCACACAAGTATCCGGAGCGCAAGGGTTATTGCCCTTGGTCTCAAAGTCAATGGCCGTGACCGTGAGGTAGTCACAGGTGGTAAGAAAATCTAGGTCATTAATTGGTCGGACGAGACGGGTGCGGGATGGTACGTGCTTTGGGGAGAGGAGGGCGAACGGAGTTGCCGACTGGACGACTAGGCCTGCCGACTGAGGACGACCCGGATGAAAGCCCATGTGTTCCCCCTACAATGCGAGTCTCAAGAGGACGGGAGGCCCTAGACTGGGCCCCGCCGCCATGAAGAACTGATTCACTGAAGTAGTGCCAGTAGCCCCCATTAGGGGACGACTCTCGAAGAGCACTAGCCTCGCTGCTTTCTTCTACTGCCGTCGCTGATGGGGGAGGAGACATAGGCTGTTGCATTACTATGTCCCTCCCTACTAGAGAATTACTTGTTAGCGTCGAAGGTGTTTGGCATAATGACATACGTCACGCCATTCTCTTTGTCAGTACCCTTGAGGTACTTCTCGCCAGCCTTGGTTACGCTCTCGAACAAGCCTGTGATACGGATGAACTTGCCTTCTGGACCTTCCTTGTACTTGAGGACGTGGCTGGGCTTGGTGCCCTTGGCGAATGCCGGGGTCTCGCCACCCACTGCAGGTGCTGCAGCGCGAGGAGCCTGTGCTTGGACTGGAGCTGCACTGGATTGTTTCTTGGGAATCATGCCTAAATTTCCTTTGCTTTACTACGGCACCATCGTATTAGGGAACCATTCCCTAGTCGATGCTTCCGATGTTCACTTAGTTACCTTACTTGCTGCTGCTTCGAATGTCAACACTTTTTTTACTTCGCCCAACCAATTAGCCAATCCATTCTTCTCATGGTTGTCACACGTACTAGCCAATGGGCAATAGCGAGAGTCACAGAGGTCATAGCCTGCTGGCTCACCATCCGCATCCATATTCTCGGGGCGAGGGCCGAGAGTATCATCCTTCTCCATCCTCTCTACCAGGGAATAGTAGGCCTCAATGCCCTGTTGGGTAATAAAGGTGTGCACCCTCTTGTCACTGCCAATCTGGTTGTAGACTAGCTGCCCTTTGCCGTTCCACTCAATAGCATACCCCACAATGAAGGGCTCTACAGAAAGAATCTGCCCTTTTTCATTGTACTTGCAGTACTCCGAGAGAGGTGCACCTTGCTTAGGGAAATTCTTTTTGGCAAAGAACCTGTCTTGGGAGTAATCAGTGATGGCAAAGGTAGCCCGACTTGCATACCAAATCTCGAAGGGTACCCCAATCTTCCACGAGTAATGGCCTGCTTGCATAAGGTGGATGGTCTTGGGCTTGCCTTTGAGGAGTACATCGCGGGCGGTCCAGAGGGAAGACACCAGCTTGAGCTCGATGCCGCGCTCGGGTACAAATTCTTTTTGTTCAAGGCCCAACTGAGGAAGGTCACGCATTGTACCAAGCACAATGTCGGGCCTACCTGTGACTAGCTGGCCACTCGGAAGGGACCACTCAAGCCCCAGCTCTTCCTCGCGCTTCATCACAATGCCTGGTTCCTTGGCCGCTTCCAGCACATTCACCCAGAGGTCCTCGTTCCCATTCCCGGCGTCAAACATGAGCTTCCTACTGATGTCTTCCGGCTCCAGTTCAATACCTTTGTAGCGGAGGAAAGTCTTGCGATGACAGGTGCCAGCTACCTTGCCAGTAGGTGTGAGTACACCAGTGTTGCCTGCCCGAAGCGTACCTACCTTGGTCTTCTCCAGCTCCTGCTTCTCGGCAATGAGGTTCTGGGAACCTTGAATAAAGAGGTCTAGGGTACTACGCATTATACACGTCCTTTCGAGACTGCATGTTTTGTGAGGTATACCCCACCTTTCTCGTCTACTTCGTAGGCTTCTGGGGTAACAGCAAACTGGAGGGTTTCTGCTACCCTATTCAGTCTAGTATCCCTATTTGTGCCAAGAGAAATCGTATGAAGAAGCATGGCAAGACTAGCCAAGGCATGCCCCAAATGAGAAGCGCCGCTCTCTGGGTCCAAGTCTTCCCCATTCTGATACTGAGACACGTGCCGAAGACAAGCGGCAATGAGGCGATGAGACTCGAACCCAGCAGTATAATTGTAACGACCATACTTCTTCTCTCCATACATAAAAGCCAATGCCATCTGCTCAAGAGCAGGTAGCGGCAATAAACTTAGGTCAGGCTTGGCTTGGTCATTCTTCTTTGCGGGTGCTGTTGTCATTAATCGCTTCCCTTATAGTCATTAAGTGAACGCCCAAATAGAAAGTAGCAAACATAACAGCCGAAGGCAAGTCTTTATTCTTTACCGCATATCCCAAACAGATTACCCAAAGAATCTCGCACAGCAAATAAAAGACCCTCATTCCTCCACCTCCTGGAGCACGGTTCGCGCTTGGCTTCCCATGTCGATATACCCATCAATCCAATTATCCTGGTTTGCATAATACCCAAGTACCTCCCTTGCCTTTGTCAACTTGGCTTCCAGGTTTTTTATACGCACTTCTAGAATGTCTGGTTCCATGTCAGCAAACATTATTCCTCCACTTCAAATTGCCGGCCGGTTTTCATGTACTCACACTCACCCTCACCATAATAAGACGCAGCCTCTTCTTCTGTTCTTAAAAGGGTCTCGACCAACCATTTCTTGGAGTAGGGCTTGTATATCCACTCGTACACAACTTTCTTGCGCTTCGGCTCAACCCACGGCCCCACAATATCAAAGCCACTTTCGTTGACTGTATAGCTCCCGTCTGATTTCCACACACAAACGTACTGTGCCCCTCCGTGTTCTTCTACTCCAACAATACTAAAACCAAAAGAACTTTCTACTACATTTAAATCAGTTTTAAGACACTCGACTTTATTCCCGCCACGGGTCCTGTAGAAGGCACCCACCTTCCATTCCCAGGCTACTCCCACACTGTGACTAGTACCCATAACCATTCCTCCTTAGCTGGCGTAGTTTCTAATTCCTCGCGTTTAATCATTTGCTGTCGGCGTGTCGGCCACCATATTACCGAGAGCGCCTTCGCCTGGGGCCTCTCCTGAAACAGCGTTGTCAGTTGACGCTTCTGTGGTGAACCCATTGCTAGTTCCTTCCTGTGCTTGAAGTGCTTGTGCCCGCTGCACTACTGAGTATGCTTCCTTGAGAAGGACTGCCCTAGTGTAGGCTGCCTGTGAAAGACCGCTGAGGCTGCGAGCCAGCTCCACTAGTTCCCGTTCTGCCCGCCCCTTAAATACTACTGCGTATGTCATAGATGCTCCTAGTGTAGTGAAAATGAAAAGGGAAGTTTCGGGCCGTATCAACGGGAGCAAGCTCCCTCCTGGTTGTTCCCTACTCCTTGTCATCCGGCCCATCGCCCAAGGGTGCGACCCCTGCTGGCACAGCACCGGACTATCCCCCATACCGCAACTCGGTCAATTTACCGACCGCGATAAATATATTGGATACCTTCGTCCGCATTCCCGCCGAACGAAAAAAACGGGGCGCTGGAGGCGCTGTTCCGCACTACATCCTTACTGTGCAAAGCCTCGCTCAGGTTTGGAATGTAGGCATGGGTGCTAATAAAATTGGGACACAGTAGGGCCAAGTTGTCTCCAATGTGCAGCGTTTCCTGATTAAAGTGGAACAGGATAGTAGCCTCGGGCAACTCCAGACTTCCCTTTAACTCTTTCATGATAACCTTGTCGATGGATGCCAAGTCTGCATGAAGGGCAGCAGCGGAGGATGCCGTGATAGGTTCACGTACTCCGGTTCGTACTCCATGCCAGAGGAGAAATGAGCGAGAGAGAGCATAGCGTTCGTTGCAGTGGACCAGAATCTGGAACGCCATACTAGCAGCAATACCGCTCACAAAGCACCGCAAGGTAATCCCCTTGCCCTTCACTTCTTCCATGGCATTCACAAACTGGAAACCCGTGAAGACGCTGCCGCCGGGCGAGTCAATCACGATGTCGATTGGGCCCTTGCTTGCATCCTTTGCAAACTCAAGCAGCTTGGCCTGAACAGCATCCATATTCCGGCTGATACTATCATCAATGCCGACCACGCGCTGCATATTTACAGACAACTTATCCTTACCGAAAGCAGGAAAGCAAGCAAACAAACTGAGAACGATTAAAAGAATTCGCATAGTGTCTCCAAGAGGTGCTTTATTGCACCAGAATTACTCTACTAAACTCACAAGCAACTGTCAATAGGTGACCGTATCTTACTGCAATGGTATATCCCAATACCCTGGTGGTCGTGGCTTGAAGAAGAACCACCACACTACCCATGCAAGAACAATGCCCCATACTGCCCATGCAAAATAGTCACGCACCTCAGCCCCTCCACACTTGTTTGCGGGTCAACCAATAGAGCTTAATTAGTTGCTCAAGAGTGAAAAGGTTATGAATTGATTGCATAAAAACCCTGTTGTTAGGACTGTAGCGTGCCAGTAGCACTTCGTTAATTGAGTCCCGTGTCATTGTGTTTCTCCATCTGGACGAGCGACTTACGCACAGCTTCCTTCACACTAGGAAGGCATGCCCGGACCACACTATCCATACTGTCTAGGTCCTTGAGCGAGTGTGCTCCACTGTAGAGTACTACAAGGAGGGCATGCACTACCTCACCAGTAGTGAATTGCTCACCAATCACCCCTTCCACATCAAGCACAATCTGCCTAATATTCTCTTTGGTTGTGTCTAGCTTATTCATAACTTGCCTCCGCTGAAGTAGGTACCGTCATCCTCATTTGTGTTGTCAGTCTGCACCGTAGTCAAGCCGCCCCTGTCAGGCTTCCCCCCATTCGGGGAGCCAAAGCTTGGCAGCAGACCAAGCGAAGGGAGAGTGCGATACATGTAGGCGTCATAGGCTAGGTCCCACAACTCCTCGGCCTCTCCTGAATGCACGCTGCGGGGGTCAGTGAAGCCCAAGCGACGAAGCATGGAATCGGCATAAGCAACTGCACTGTCGTGTGGCTGACTCATACATTCTCCTTAGCTGCGGGCACAGCCCGTACTGGGTTCTCGATGTCCTCTGCTACGCCGGCCCAATCGGTAGCCAGAAGCCGTTGGAGGGCTTCGGCCAATGTAGCCACTGCAAGAATCATACCAATTCCACCAATCAGTAAGCCGCCCACAAAACTGAATACTAGGATACTGTTCATACTGCTGTCTCCTCTGTGTTGTTGAACCACGCTTCACACTGCGCGGGATACTGCATGCCGCACCACACCACATTGCCCGGCCTGCCTACAGGAATCCGCGAGAGCAATTTCCGGAGTCGCTCATTAGCCTTGCAGGTATCCGAGTGAGGACCCTTGCCATGGCCTCCTCCTTTGCCGCCTTTACTGCCAATCCGCAGTCCACGCTTGATACTCTCGTTGCTTGCTTGCATTGCCTTTCGTCTGTTTTCGTCCCATGGATTACTCATGCTGCGCTCTCCTTATTCAGGTTGTTTTTGCACCAAGCAAATGCCCACTCGTCCGCATCTTTTTCCCAAGGAAGCTGCCTGTATTTCTCTTGGTCCATCCTCGTCCAGTCCGTAACCACCTCCTCCCCACACCAAAGCACTGTGCTGATTCGTGGTCCCCAAAAAGAACTGGTGAAGCTGACCATCTTCATCATCCCCTTTGTTTCCTGATAAGCATGCCGCATCTCGTGTGCCAGTATCAGCTTCCAATCCCAATGGGGTGCAACCTGAAAGAACGCTTGCATATCTCCCCAATTCAGGTGAATGGAGTTTGTGGCCTCGTCATACCTACAGCGCAAGCCCTCTACAATATGTGGTCGAGGGATTCCTAGTGATGCCGCCATTTGCTCACCTAATTCACGCGCCTCTTCCAGAGTATACCTTTGCATGCTCCCCTCCGAAGTTGGTAATGAGAATCAGTCTCAGCTATCCCTGTCTAGCTAGACTCTCACCGCTAAATGAACCGCCGTCCCGGTGCCTCGTCCTTAATATCTGTGGCATGCCGCTTGATGTACGCCTTCACCTTCCTCACGAATGCCTTTGTGCCAGTGATGCCAATGTAGGAGCAGTATCCAATCTCTGCTTCGCGGACGCCGTCACAGTAATCACCATGCAGGGGGTTGTTGGCGGTCACAATGTGGCCATCCCTGAAGCCCCATACAAACCCGCCATCCGCTTTCCCAGAATACTTATTTTGCTTTCGCTGGGTATACTGCATGTCATACCGCTTCAGCATCTCCCACCACCTCATTGCAGGCATGCTCGTCAAATCAAATCCATACTCTGTGCAATCTTTGTACCGGGCGATATAGGTTACTTTGCTCATAATACTCCAGTCCTTTCAATGGGTTACGGGTTAGTGATAAGAATCGTGCCAGTGGCTGGCTACACATACCCCTTTCGTGCCACTACCTTGGCCTGCTTAATCCAACGCTCAAGTGTAGTAATGGAGAAGTCGGTGGTCCCTTCCCGCAAAGAGAGTACAATCTCCCCTGTGAATTCCCTTCGGATAGTGCCCAATGCATTACCATGTTTACCTACGAGTGTCTTGGCCTTGGCCACCTGTTCAATCAATTGTTGGGCTTTCTTCACTTGTGCTGCGCTCATGCTCCATTCCTTTCGTTGTCAGTCGCAGCATCGTCGCTGCGCTTGATGGTTTCTTTTCCACCACTCATAATAAGGTAGATGCCCCAACATGTAAACCCTGCAATGCTCAGCATGTATAGGCATAGGTCAATCGGTTGCACGGGCTACCTCCGTTTCGGTCAGTTCCAGTTTAGTTAATTCATTCATAGGACGTATCTCGAATCGCATTACTCACCTCCCGGTATGAAGACTCCGTAGGGCGTCAGCCTGACCACACTAGCACATGCAATAGCTGTGCCATCTTCCCGAATGAATGCACCCTCCGTATATGGGTTGTACCGGATGCGCTGCCATGTGGCGATGTCATAGGCAGGCTCACCCCATTCCTGCATTGGTACCACCACGCCTACCGCACCGGCATGTACATATTTCTTGCACTCCCTAAGGACACGTGCTCTACCTGCCTCACTCACCTTGAACACCACATCACGGAGGACTACTGTGTCCCCTCTACCCACTACTAGGCGGGTTCGAGTATCCTTCATGGAGTAGCATCCTCGGGTAAGGTTTCGGTACACAAATACGCGCCTTGCTTGAGCTGCCGTATCTCCTCCCTCTTGGCTGCCAAATCCCGTGTGAGTTTTTGTAAGATACTCAGCCATCGTGTCTCTCCCTGTGCTAGGTGTGTCTTGGCTACCTCAATTTGTCCAAGCAGGATGCGCATCTTGGATGCCTCGAATGGCCTGCCCTTGGGCCGGCTGCCTCGATGAACATAGGTCATAGCCTTCTCCCTAGATAGGCCGGTCTGACCAACAGAGAGTAGCCAATGGGCAACCGGCATAGCCTTTGTACCACGTTCCGAGTACCGTGTCAAGTTACGCTGCCTTCACTACCTTCATCCCATGATACCGCCTCACACAATACCGGGCACCAATTCGCTTGGGCTTTCTATTCTTGGTAGGGCCACGAGGCGTGCTTGTCTTGGTACGTGGTGGCTTGATAAACCCGTTGGTCAGCTTAACCCTTAGCGGCTTCACCTTGCGCTTGTCTTTATCAAACTGCACTACAGCAAGACTGGCCTCCGCTGGCAGCAGATAGCAATACCGTGTATCATTCACCGTAAAGGTTGCATTGTCAGCCGACACATTAATGCTACGTGCTCCTCTTTCTCGGAGTGCTGTGGCTATCATGCAATGCCCCGTATGGGAAGACTCGCTGCGGTCAATAACGTCTTGAGTTAGGTGAAGGGTAATCGATGGTGCATATGTAGTCATACTGTTCTCCTTACTAATTGGTTAGTGGGTTAACCGGCAGCCAGCAGCATCACATCGCTCAGCAGATTCTCATCCTTGGTGAGAGCAGCCAACTCACTACGTGACCGAGCTCTAGTGTGCTCATTGACTAGGTTGTATACGTTCCATGCTGAGGTAGGTGCATCCTCGGGGCGGTACCGCTCCATAATGAGAGCATCCACCACACTATCCTTAATGCGCTGCCCTGTTGGCAAATTCCCTACAATCTGTATTGCATGGTCCGTGCCATATACCTCCACTTCACGGGCCGCATCCACCTCATTCTCTAGCTCGCCATCTCCAATGAAGCGAAGCGCATCGGCAAAGATAGAGGGCAGGATGTCAAGCAAACCGTGTGCCTTGGGTCCATCCACATGCCGCACCTTGGCTGAGAAACTCATGCCCGGCACACCAAGCATAAGACCATTCGAGCAAATCATACGGAACAGCCCAACACCGATGCTCATTGCACGCCCTCCAGTATTCTCATTGCGGACAAAGAGGCGAGGGATAAGCAATCCTTCGGAGCCAGCGAATGCTAGGTTGGGCAGTGTGACCGTGGCAATCATCCTCCGGTCGTTACCCACAACTCTCACGTCCTGCTCGGAGATACCGAATGGTGCAGCTGTCTCACGGACCAAACCGAGCAAGTCAGTGTTGGAAATAGAGAGGAAACGTGGGCCAACCGTGGTGTCAAGACTACGTGAAATAATGGTACTCATAAGCTCTCCTTATATGCCACCGAAATGGCAGCGATGTGGTAGATGCAAACAGCGGGCCAGTATTTTTGCCAATCATTTCGCCAACCGGTGGCCCATGCCGGTTAACCCTGTCAACTCGTTGGTCAGACAGCGACCAATTCTTGGACACTCTTCCATGTGGGCACCATCTTCCACCGTGCCACCAATCCTAGCTTCGTGATGCCCGGCTCAAATGCTAGATGGTCATCCTCGTCATTCCGTGTGTATCCCGCAGCGACCAGTTGCTCTTCGGATTCAAAGATGTGCACATGCCGGTCGGTGTCCTCGTTTACCTGCCGGTCAGCAATACCGCCCATTGAGTAGTTCACAATCAGGTTGAAGGGCCGGGTCATTGGCAATCGCTTGAACAACGGCACGCTTTTGGTGTAGCAATAGAACGTGACATTCGGGAATTCATTGATGATGGTTAGCCATTTGAGCAGGTACTCCATCGAATAGAAGTCCCCTGCATCGTGAATCCGGACCACCATCGTGATACCCTGCTTAGCTAGTCGCTTACTGATGCGTCCAATCTCGGTCGTCATGCTCCTCACAAAGAACTCATTCTTGGTAAACTCAAGGTTGGCCTCATGTTTACGCTTCACATTGCCGAATTGGTAAGCCCCTGATTGAGCATAACATGTCCCCACCTTATTGCATGCTCCGGCATATGGGCAGGAGACGCCAGCCCTAATGGTCCAATTGAATACCCGCACCGTGTCGCTGCCAGTTTTACGCATCTTACTATTCTGGGTCAGTAGCATAGGCACCCCCTAGTACAGTTTGTGAATGACTTGGTCGTATACAAAGCCGCTGTCCGTGTTCAGCTCGTCCAGCTCTGCATCAGTCAATGGAGTGCCATCGTCGGCCCATTCGGCATAGCTAATAAAGGCATCGCAATAGTCAGGATGGTCCCGTCGGTCAATACCCTCAATCTCTACGCACTCCACGCCACGGCTCCAGTCTATTTCCTGTCTTACCTTAGACATATCACCCTCCTCTGCATAGGTTGCATCGGCCTTAGCTAGTTGCTTATCGCGGTCGTCGAGTATGCTCTGTAGTCTCGACTCGAATGGGTCACTCATTACTCACCTCCATCCTACGAATATAGTGGCGTAGTATTCCATGGTCCCTCACATAATCCATCGCTGCCGACTCCGTTGTGAAGCATGCCTCAAGGCTGTTGTAGCTACTACCGAACACGATATATACTTCAGTCACAGTTCACCTCCTGCAAAGGTTGTGCCAATCGGCAAGGCCACGTCCATGTGGCTGGATTGCAGATGTTGGCAGATAATGGCGGACACATTAGCAGAACTTATGGATGCAAATGCCGTGCCTCATGCATGGCTAGTAGCTGATATCCCAGAGAATCATGTAGACACAGAGTAGCATCGCAATTGCCGAGCATATGTATGGAATCATGTGTCATCCTCCGTAGTAGCGTTGTCGAGACGAGTTGGTAGCTGCGATTCTCGTGCCAAGCCAAGAATTTCGTGGGGTTAGCAGAAAGCCCAGTAATGCGCGGGCACAGGGGTTGCAAAAGCCATGCCACGGAATTGCTGGCAAAAATGCTGGCTAAGGAGTAGGCGGTGTCGTCAAAAGAATAGCAAGCACAGTGAAATTGGGGGGTTATGGCACCTCGCCCGCGAACAAGAAAGAATACCGCGCACGGGTACGCGAAGACCGTGCGTGACGCATGTCGCCCGCGCCCCCGCACCACGCCCGCTAGCTGGCCCAAGCCCAAGCACGCGTGCGGGAGCAGGCCACGCGCCCGCCTGCCAAGCGCCCGCAATTGCGTACGGGGGTAGTACCCACGCGCCTACATGCACTCACGCTACCTGCGCCAGCCGCCTACGCGCGAGGACTGGCCAAGCGGCCAAGTGGGGTCGGGGGGGTCGGTCTATGGGTAATACCTTCTCCACACTGGGGAAAGTAGTCTCTGGAGGTGCCGGCCGCCAACGGGTTTGCCGCCAGTAGCCTCTGGGCAGGATAGGACATGCCGCCAGTGGGCCTAGTAGGAGCCGCTAGAGGGCCGTCCGCGTGCTCCGTGTCTGCACTACTAGCAGCTAGCACTGCTGGAGGGTCCTTTGTGATGCAACCCCCCGTTATTACAGGGATACATTAGCTCGCCCGCTCCCCGTACTCGGGGATAGGCCTCGTAAATCATTGAACTACTTATTTGGAGTGGGGGCAGGCATGGCTAGGCCACATAGCTAGAACTGGCCCGTGTGAGGCATTGCCATAGGTACTAGCTAGCTTGCCTGGCATAGCTAGCTATGCTTCTACATAGAGGGGCCGATTGGCTGGATAACCCAGTTATACCATGCCCCGAGCAGTTTGTCAATAAAATAGTTGACAGGCCCCCCTTTCTTTGTTAGTCTCAGGGTATGGCTAACAAATCACCACTAGTCCCGTTCAAAATCCTCAGTGTTCTTCTCTACGGCACCCACAGCTGGCTCCGCCGAGAAGGCACCACAGTGTATGCCCGCAGCGGCCCCCTCAACCGCATCCT
>Ga0315284_10006821_pt1 | contig 16275 bp, 13 predicted proteins | sample YL17G09_16_MG_FD_203696 | JGI IMG/M metagenome (GOLD analysis project Ga0315284, IMG submission 203696) | Sediment microbial communities from Yellowstone Lake, YNP, Wyoming, USA - YL17G09_16 | ecosystem: Environmental > Aquatic > Freshwater > Lake > Sediment | place: USA: Wyoming | collected... | reverse complement strand
GTCATGCAGATGCGCGCACAGGCGGCGGGAGACCCAGAAGGACTCGGCCAGAGCATGGCAGAGTTGAACCGGCTGCATCGCATTCAACTGGAATCGCAGCAGCAAGTGGCGCAGTCCGAAACCGATAGGCAAGTATCATGGGCACGGCACGAAGCAGGAAGGGCTGCGGCACAGGCCAGGGCGAGACTGGGCATAGACGAACTGATAAGCAGTGATAATCCGATTGTAGGGATACTCGGTACGTTAGGGAGGTTTTTGGGTGCAGAGTGGCTTTCTACTCTCCTGTATGGGCACGAAGCCACGGCGGACCCTGAGGGTTTCCTTCGGGGTACGGAACAGTGGCGTCGGTACTTCCAGGGTGAGGGGGAGCGTCCAAATGAGGGCGGAATAGCCGCCTTTGAGGGCGCAGTCGCCCGCGGTACTGCCGCAGGCGTCGCAGACGGACTCGCCCGTTCACCCCAGACCGTGAAGATGGATGGAAAGACCGTCGGCAACGTTGTCGGAACGCAGATGGGCGATCAGATGTATCGCAGTATCGTCGCGGGGCCATAGCCGATGAGCGAACCGGGCGCGGAACCGACCTGGAAGACCGGCCACGCCCTCTGCACAACTTGCGGGAGGCGTGATTGTTGCGAGTTCTGGGAGCAGCAGGTCAAGACCGGCGCTCAGACCGTTACGCTCTGTTGGGAGTATCAGAAGGAGCCGCAAAGTGCCCTCGTGTGACACAAACGCCATCCTCTCGCAGCCGGCCTTCTCCGGCTCAGTGGAGTTCGTGCCCGGCATGGTTGCACCGGGCGGCGACCAGATGACGCTCACGCTTACGCTGACATTTGGTGCGGCGCAGTGGACAATCGAATGGATTTACGGGTACTCCGACATCTTTCCAGCGGGGCCAACCACTTGGCTTCAGACGACCTTACACTATACGAACGGGATCGGGAGCTGGACGGACGGTCCCCACGTAGACACATGGGGCGCAGTACAGGCGGTGTCCGCAGTGTTCGGTCAGGCATGGATTGACGTGCGGATCGCAGACCAGATCACCGAAGTTCCGATTCGCGGGCCGCTCTATATCCTACACCCTGACGAACTCGATTGCGAGAGACGGCAACACGCAGGGGTGTGGGTGACTGGCGACGAGAACGCGGGCGCGTATTCGATGGCGCGGCTCGCGGGCGAGTGTTTCACTGGGGATTCTTACGTAAGCGGCATGACCGCAGCCATATCGTTCCAGCACTCGGGTGGGGCCGGAACCCCGGAGGCGCGGCTGACGGACCTGGTTTATTGTGGGCGCGACGTTCCGGCGAGTGGCATTGCATCGGCGGCGGCGACCGGCGGAAGCGGATGGATCACCTGCAAGGCGAACTGGGATGGCGTGATCAACCCGTGGTACTCATTCGAGTACAAGGACCGGGCGATGGTGCGGCTATGGGATCAGGCGTGGCCGAATGCGCCCGTGAACGATACGGCCCTCTGCGTCCGTGATGGCGTACCATTCAAAGCGGCGTCGGCGCTCGAAGGCCAAGGCGATGAGTCGTGGACGTTCCTGGGCGCGCCCGGTTCTTGGGTATCGCTGAATCCGAGCATGGACTTCTTCTCGGTGGCCCCGACGTTGGAGGAGAACCTGGTCGCCGCGGCACTGCCACCGGATGACGTTGCGAACGACCTGCGGTTCGTCCATGAGCACTACCCGCTCAAAGACCAGGACGAGGACGCCGGGTTCTTCGTGCCGATCACTTGGGCGTTTGCGGACACGGACCCTTTGCCGAAGACTGGCTGGGCGGCGTCGGGCGGATCGGTCGGCGTGTCGGTTACGAACCCTGGCGGGAACCTGCGTGTGCAGGTGGCCGCCGGGGGCAGCGGCGGCGCGGTTGTAAGCATGTGAGGGAGACGCGCGATGCCCAAGTACTTCAAGGTCGTTGACCCGGACTGGCCGGTGCTCTCTCCTGCATCACCCGATGCGGTCTGTCTGCCCGGTCCTGCCGGTCCTCCAGGCCCTCGGGGTCCTGTCGGCGAACAGGGGCCGCAGGGGTACACCGGAAGACAAGGGGAACCCGGCCCTTCGGGCGGCCCGCCAGGGCCGAAAGGGGACCAGGGCGAACCGGGGCTACCAGGAACGCCTGGCGCGAAGGGCGACGATGGAAACCCAGCGCTGACGGCGCGGCCCTCACTGACGCCGGGGCCGATTGCGGGGGTACTCGGCGGTTCCGCCGCCGATCATCGTTGTGATAACGGACGCTCAAGGTCAATGGACTCCGGGATAGAGAGGCAGACGGATAGTGGACTGGTCTAACTACCGATACCTGAGCATCGCCGCGACAGTCGCGCTGGCCGCAGACATCAGCGTGAATGCGGTAGGCGTTGACGGTGACGGGTTCCCGTTTGTCTGCGCGTATCATTGGATCGTGACGGACGCGCAGGCGGGACTCCCTTCGCTGTGGCGGATAGACCTTCACTGGCCGGACTCTGGAGTGCCTTCTCGCATGTATGACGTGCAGACGCTGGAACTGGGCGGACTCACCGAAGGACAGGACCTGCTCATTACGGACCTGTCCCTCGTGGAGTGCAACCCGGCGACGGAATTGGCGGAACCCGCCTCGTGGCCGCGCCTGAAAGTCGTCTACCCGGATTGGGCACTTGGCGACCCGGCGGACTGGCAGTCCATCTCCTCACTGGTGGATGGAGTCCTCGGATTCGACCAGGTATGGCCAGCCATAGTGCAACTTGGGCAGGAGCGAGGACTCATTCACATCTGGGGCGACCCAATTCTTCTTGACCTCATCGAACGCACCCTGACGGACGCGGTTGCGGACATAAACGGCCGCGAAGGGTTCTCGGCGACGTTAGACGCGGCGGCAACTGACGCGGCACTCGAAGACGCCGACGCGAACCGGCTGTACTGGCGTGATTACTGGTGCCTGTTGCGAGAGACGATGGATGCGCGGATGAGTGAGTCGGGCGGGGTATGGTCGGGGAGTCTGCAGGCATGTCCGAAGGCAAGGCGCGTGACATTGGCAGGCTGCTCACACTATGTTGCTCGACCGCTCAAGATCATCCGCGGCGCGGTTCACGGTCTGGCAGTCGAACCGGGCCGAATGATGGGGGCCGGGGCTGGAGCTGAGGTAGAGATCCTTCGGCAACCGGCCGACACCCTGGTCGGCACTGCCATCGCCGACGTGTGGAGCTACTTCCACTTCGATCCGTTGTATGAGATGGTCACGTACAAACTACACGACGGCGGCCTTGACCTTTCCGCCGGGCTGACCACCAACTTCGGAATCACGAATACCGAATGGACCTGGGTGGAGTGTGAGTACACGACGCAGGGCCACCGCATTGCCGTCATCCGCGACAAGAACGGAAAGGCGTACATCTACCTATCATCAGGCGGTGCGATCACCCGACATGTCTCCGAGGACGACGCGACCTCGGCATTTAAGAACCTCGTGTGCCTTGGCGAGAACGCGTCGGCGTGGTCGCTCATGAAGCATTCGCCGCAGCACGAATTGCTCTTTGACCGAAAGGCTGGTGGCAGTTGGGACATCTTTACCAAGACCGGCAACGTCTTTGGGGAGGAATGGTTAGCAGAGGTATTGCACGTCGCAGTCGGGCAGAACCGCGTGGTCGGAGCAGAATGGTGTCCGAGTATGGGTTTGGCGAAATGCGTCCTCGTGGCCGCAAGCGGCGCGACTTGTTGGCATGTGGAAGTGCGCCGGATGGCCGACGGGACGCAGTTTACCTTCGGCATCCCCGCGACCATGACCGCGGACTTCGCGGGGCTGATGCCGAGGGCCGGCTCCGGGCACTTGCGGTCTCTCCTGGGCGAGTTCGTGATGTTCTACACGACCGGCGCGGCGCAGGTGTACGTCTGCCGCTCTCTGTTGGGCGCGCAGAGCTTCCGGGACTTCGCGCTGATTGGCGCGGGGCGGCATGTCGGTGCGACGTGGTTGCCGGAGTGTGGCATGGGAGTCGTCATGGTTCGCGAAGCCTCGGGTAACTGTGTCGTCCATCTGGTACAGCGGAAGGCGGACGGTACATTCTCGTCCGCAGAGATCGGCAACGTGCCAGCCGTGACCGCCGCAGGGCCGCAACCGTTCGGGGATATGTACCAGACGCCATCAGGAATGCTCGTGCTCGTGTTCGCCGACGCGCTCGCGCAGGTAAGAATGGCGCAGTCCTTAGATTGGGGACGGAACTGGACGGTGACTTCCTGATGCCGTTAGCCGAACAATGCACGGCGGTCATTCTCGCTTACAAGCGCCTGGAGTACCTTCTCGCCTCAGTGGATTGGGCCGAACAGTCCGGGATGCGCGTCCTGGTCATGGCAAACGGCGGCGCGGAGGAAGTGCGACAGTACGTTGCCACTCGTTCTGACTGGATTGTTTCCAAGGCGCACCCATCAATCGCCGCGGCGTGGAACGCCTGCATCCGCCAAGTCGCCACGAAGTACGTCATGCTGCTCAACGATGATGCCTTTGTGAATCCGAGGCGGGTAGAGGACCTGCTAATGCCATTGGAGGAGAAGTGCGGTGCCGCGATCACGGGAGCCTGCGGAGGCAAACTGCACCGCGACATGACGCACGATGGGCCGAGCTTCGATGGTGATGCGCACTACATCGAGGGTTGGTGCATGGCCTTCTCTAAGAAGACGTGGCAGGACCTCGGTGGCTTCGATAGCCGGTTTACGCCGCTCTACTGCGAAGATTCCGACTTCTGCCTGAAGGCTATTCGGGCGGGTAAACGTCTGCAGATCGTCCGGGGGGCCTGCGAACACGTTGGGCAGGGCAGCGGAGGCGCTCAGACCATGTTCTCCGATCTCAACGGTAGGAGACTGAGGGCGAAGTACATGCAAGACCCGACCAGGACAGTGGGCATTCACCGCAAGGCGGCAAGTGGCGACATCATCTGGGCGCTGCACGCGGCCCGGTCCCTGGCTGCTACGGGTACGCAGGTCTTCTTCGATTGTGAGGGACACAACCAGAACCTGGTTGACATGACGCCAGGCGTTGAGTGGGGAAACTGGCCGCTCGGGTTCGACCTTGATGACTGCTATGAGAGGCCAGAGGCGGGCGGGAACTACGGCGAGCACCCGGTTCTGCGCATGTGTCGCGAGGTTGGGGCACAACCCCTGCGCGAGAGGTACAAGTTGCACCCGTCCGAAGCATCGCTCATGCTCGCGAGGAGCATAGTAGGCAAGTTCCGCGAGTCATACGACAAGTTGGTCTATGTTGGACTCCGGGCGCATTGCCGGATGGCCTCGAACTGGAATGGCGTCAAGTGGTCACAGCTCTTCAGCTCGATGCCCAAGATTGGCTTCATTCTCGTTGACCACGACCGATGCCCGAATGTGGAGGTTCGGCGTGGTATGCCGACGCCAGACCTGCATGATCGGAACCTACTTGACCCGACCGGGCAGACACCGGATCTTGGCGTGGCCCTCGCCATAGCGATGATGTGCGACGCGGCGGTGACTGTGGACACGGTGCATTCGTCTCTGGCGAACGCCGCCGACCTGCCGCAGGTACTTCTCCTGGCGGGGATTCCGGCATCGGCTCGAAAGCATCCGTTCGGGCCGGAGTGCGTCATCCTCGGGCCGGACCTGAAGCCGGACTGCTGGCCCTGCGGCGCTCGCGGGGACTGCTACAACCCAGACAATCACTGCCTTGGCGAGGTGAGTGCCGAAGATGTAAGAGACGCCCTGTCGAAACTGCTATCGGGGGGACATGTGACATGACGGAATCCGAGCGGGCAGCGGACATTCTCGAACGCTTCTGCATCGGCTACGGGGTAGACGTGGGATGCGGGGAGCACAAGGTCGTGCCGTGGGCCATCGGCCTCGACTTCGAGCATCGCGACAACCGCGCCGACCAGCCGATAACGGCGGCGGACGTGTGCGGCCCGTGGGAGGAGTGGTTTGAGGGCACGGAGGCGCAGGGCCTAGACTTCGTCTTCTCATCGCATCTACTGGAAGACTACACGGATTGGCGCACGGTGATGGAGACGTGGTTCGCGGCCCTGAGGAACGGCGGCCTTATCGTTCTGCTTCTGCCCGACGAGGAACAGTATCGAAAGCACTGTCACGAGCATGGGCAGGTATACAACGAAGGCCATAATACCTCGTGGCTCGGGCCGGGAGCATTCATCGCGGACCTTAGGGATAGTCTGAGCGAGCGCACCGAGGTTGTACAGGCGGGGGTCGTCGAACCCTACTCGTTTTACGTAGTCCTGAGGAGGACGTGAGTTGCCGACCGCGATGTGTTACGCCTACTACGACCGTGAATGGTATGCGTTCTCGCCGGTGCTGGAGGAACTGCAGCGGCGCGGTTGGGAGACCTTCTGCGCGGTGCGTTACGAACACGGGCAGAAAGCCATCTCGCACTACCTACGGCCCAGTTCGACGGACCATCGGGTTTCACGGGTGACACCACGGATGGCGACAGCGATGTACGCCCACATTCAAGAGTTCGGAAACGACGGGCCGGTCTTCGACGACCTGCTCAACAGTAACCGCCCGGACGTATTCTTCACGTTCAACGACGACCAAATGGACTGGCACTACACGATCAACGTCGCGAGAGCATGGCATGTGCCGACCGTCATTGTGGCGGCGGGTTGGGATTCGATGTGTACCGGCAAAGGTCATCCGCTCGCATCGGCTATCTGCGCCCTCGGCCCCAGTTGGGAGCAGATGGCGCAGGTCCTCGAAGTGGCCGAGTCGCAAAGACAACGCTGGCATGTGACGGGATGTGCGTCGCGGCAGGCCGAACGCCTCGCGCATGACGGCGGACCGGAAACGGTACTATCGGATGAACGGAAGCCGATCCTGTTCGCGGAACAACATGACTACCCAGCCAACCGCGAAGGGCGCGTAGCCGTAGCCGAACTGCTGTGTGCCCTGGCGGAGGAGTTCCCCGAGCGCATGGTTATAGACCGCCCGCATGGGTTCGAGGCGGACTGGCAGCCGGAGTTGGCGCTTCGTCCGATCCTTGACGAATCTGATACGACGCTCGGCAGGCCGGTGACGCCTATCAACCTCGTCCGAAGCTTGCGGAGTCAGTCGGTTCACGACGCCATTCGGCAGGCGTGGCGCGTCGTAACGCTAGTCTCCTGCACCGCCATAGACGCGGGCATTCTCGGAGTGCCGGTCGTGCAGGCGGGTTGGTTACAAGACCCGATCAGCCCGGAAAGCGGAGAGGACACCTGGAGGCAATACCAACCTTTCAGCTTCGACGGGTCGGTACCGACGGCAAAGGATATATCAGAAATGGTCACGATGGTCAAGAAGGGGCAGATCACGAGCAGACTTGCGAACCATCACTGCGGGGGTAACGTACCCGATCCAGCGTCGGCCATCTGTGATGTGCTGTCAGATGTTGCCGAGGAACTTGGCGGGCACATAGCGCCACCATAGGAGAAGACCTGGTGAACGTTGCGCTGGTCGTCGCGAGGGCCGGGAGCAAGTCGCTGGTGGGGAAGAACACATTCCCCATTCTCGGTGTACCTGCAGTGGTCTACTCCTTCGCGGCGGCGAAGGGTGCTTCCTGCGTGGATGAGGTTTGGATTTCCACGGACTGCGAGGAATGCAAGCGGTTGGCCCGGCGCGAAGGAGTGACCGTCATAGACCGCCCGGACTGGTTGGCGACGGACGAGGCTCCTGTGGGCGCGGTATGGCTTCACGCGATGGCGATGCTGGAAGATCGCGGGGTCGTCTTTGAGACGGTGACGAGTCTGCAGGGCGACTGCCCGATCCGAGAATGCGACCTGCTTGACCGCTGTTTCGGAGAACACCTTCGGATCGGCCTTCCGTGCATGACCTGCCAGACGAGTACCATCATGGTTCCAGCGTGGGAGTTCACACCTCGCGACGACGGCACTTACCAGGCCCCGCAGACGTATTGGGGCAAGGAGTCATACGACCACCGACTGAACGGAAGGGCCGTCTACCCGGCGGGTGCCTGTATCGTTTTCAACAAGGACGCAGCGAGGAAATCCATCTTGGCAGGAGGGCACCTCGGAGACTACTATGCACTCGCGCCTATCGCACCAGCGATTGACATTCACTCCGAGGAGGATGTGGCGATGGCGGAGGGTCTCCTTCGGCGCTGGCCCGACCGTTACGTGACCTGGGGGAGCGTGGCATGACGAACGCGGACCTGCTCGCCCGACAACTGAAAGAGGAGGGCGTACCCATCTTCGGCGTCCTCGGGGCCACGAATGCGCCTCTCCTTGCGGCCATCGGGCGAACATGCCCGGAACTGTACGTGCAGATGTGCAGTGAGTTGAACGCGACACTCGCTGCGGGAGGTTACGCTCGCGCATCCGGTCGTGCCGCAGTAGCCCTTGTCAGCGGCGGCCCGGGTGCGCTGATGGCTACGCCGGGCATTCAGGATGCCAACGTTTCCTGCTTCCCGATGGTCGTGCTGCTCGGGCAGGAGAGGTCTGACTTGTGTCGGCGGCACGTCACGCACGAGTGCAACCATGAGGCGGTCCTCTCGCCTCTGTGCAAGGAGTTCCGTCGCGTGGCTGACGATGACGATATGGTGTTCGCGCTGACCTGGGCAGTTTACGAGTCCGTGTCGGGCAGGCCGGGCGTGATCGTGCTGGAGATTCCAGTGGACGTGCAGGGTTCGGAGGGCACAGTTGGCGACGCGGGGATGTATCCGTCCCTTGACATGGAGGCGCGGGTAGACTGCGAGCCACTGGAGCGGATGGCGATTGTCCTGCAGGAGGCCGAACGCCCGGCAATCCTTGCGGGCGGAGGGGTCGTGGCGGCGCAGGCGGGTCCGATGCTTTCATGCTTCGCGGGGCGGGTCGGGGCGGCTGTTCTGCTGACTCACACCGCGTTCGGTGCGGTCATGCCCGACGATCCGTGCTACGCGGGGCTTGCGGTCGCGCCATACTCACGACGAATCTGGGAAGAGTGCGACGCGATGCTGATGATCGGCACCCGGCTCCCTGGAATGGTCTGCGCCAACTGGAGTTATCCTCAGCCGACGTGGGTCGGGCGCGTTGACGTAGATGACGAGCCGATTGACGGCTACCGCGAGGACGTGTTCGCCCGGTGTGATGCGGCTGTCGCGCTGACTGCGATGTGTTCGGCCATTCACCCGAACCGTCGGGGACACTGGCATTCTCCGCCGACGTGCCTCATCGAGCCGTGGGAGTTGGCGATGGTTGAGGCCGTCGAGCGGCACATCCCGCAGGAATGGACGATCACGACAGGGTGCAATACGTTCGGGGCTCTTCTCGGGAGCGGCTGGAATGTGATGCGCCGACCGCGACGGCTGATTCGGGCATCCGGCTTTGACATGATGGGGCAGAGTATCCCCTTTGCGATAGGCGCATGGCGGGCGACGCGGCACCCGTCCTTCTGGATCGTCGGCGACGGGGAGTTGCTTTTCAACCCGGCTGACATCGGAACGATGGTTTCGGAGTTCGATCCCTGCATCGGCCTTCTGGTCAAGAACGGGTCCTATGATCTGGTGAGGCGTGGCTCTATGGCCGGGCAGAAGAGTGACTTTGGGTGTTGGCTGCCGGATCACGACCTCGCCGAGAAGATTCTGGCGGCGCATGGAATCGCTCGCATTCACACCGACCCTGAAGGATTCGAGGCGGCGCTGCCGCAGGCGCTGTGCTTCGACTCGCCGGTCTGTGTCGTACTGGAACTGCCGCGCGAAGACCGGCCAACCGTCCGGGGATGGGTCCCGGACCAACAACAGGGGAAGTGACATGGCGCACGGTATCTGGAAGAACCCGCTCTGCAATGTGCTCATTGCGCCTCCGTCTGATAGGCCGAGGTTGCAGGCCGCCAAGCACATGAACTCTAGGGACATCACGATGGCGGAGACGCGGGTTCGCCACGACTTCCGCAAGTACAGCGATGCGGACATCGCCGCCAAGAACTGGGACAACCCGACTGGCGGGGATTCCCCATTCTGGCCGGAGATCGTGGGGAACGTCAAGTGGTGGGGCGGAGAACTGAACTTCTACTCGCTGCAGCCGCGAATACAGTACATTCACAACCTCGTGGAAAACGACTCCGGTTATCCGACGGGCGATCTGAGCATCGTTGACTGGGCAGACTGGATGGTGTTGTTTGGAGCGGAAAATACGCCAGACCCGATTGCGAAAACAGTCCTGCCAGATGGGGACCAGCGCGTACTAAGTATCGGGCTTCAGCGTATCACCACTGAGAAATTGATTCAGTTGAAGACCTCCGGCGGGAACATCTGGCCCAACGGTAAACTCCCGCCGAGACCGTGTTTTAAGTTCGCCTTTACGAAGTATGGTGGTCCCAACACGCCTTTTGTAGACACCACCGAATGCCAATGCACACAGAACTGTGATGACACGCACTTCACGCTGGGACAGAGCCACATTGGGCTTCTTTTCGGGGATGTCTGGCAACTGATCCTTCCCTACGCCCACGAGGAGCATACTCAAGCTGTACTCCTCAAGCAGTTTGGCGCGAAGTGGTACAAGTTCGGAGAGTTCGATGTCCCGAAACGGGAACTCGGCGCGGACTCCTGGCAGCGGGATTGGGTGAGCATAGAGGTCTACCACCTGGGGCCGTTCCTGGTATTCCGATTCAATGAGTCCGACGACGACAAACTCTGGGTAGTCAGTCCGTGGGACCAGATGACCGTCGAAGGGGAGACTACCTACGTTGCCGATGGCATGGTCAATGAAGGCGAGAAGTGGAAGCCATTCTTCCGAACACCGAGCGCGCCGCTCTACGTCCACATGGCGAACATGGCCTGCATTTTCCGCGTCTGGGACCTTGGCTGGTTAGACAACGGCATCGTCAGTGTCCTCCTCGACCTTCCGAAGGCGGAGATGGGCGACCTCGACGAAAACGCCTCGGCGGTCATCGGGACTTGGCCGCTGTCGCTATCGGCGATAGAACAGGACGGCACTGTCCCGCCCGTCAACTGGCGGCAAAGGAAGACCGACGTGGCGGGCGTGGACGGAAACTTCCTGCCCTGGCGATGCTGGTGGACGGGCGGAATCCTTGACGTGCCCTCTGGCGTCGAGGTCGGGCAGAAACTCGCCGTCTCCTGCAACCTCGTCCGCGGTGACGATGACCATAACAATGAGACGCCACTGTTGCACGGCTATCATCTCGAATGGGAGTTGGAGCACGACGGTGCCGACCTTCCTCACTGGGGCGGGATAACGGACTACCGATTCGCGGTCAACAAGATCAAGATCACGATGACCGAACCGCTGACCGGAGGCGTGGACACCGCAGAGGTTATGATTGACAAGGTGGCCCTCGAAGAAGGCTACCCTGGCTGGTCGGCAGACTTGCGTCTTTACAGCCCTATCCGAATATTCACAGGTTACGAAGAGGCCGACTTCACGGGACGGCCTTTCTGCTTCGACGCCAGCAACCCGACCGAGGACTTCGTGCCGGACCCGGTAGGGCCGTGGCCGGTGCCGAGGACAAACCTCCGATTTGAGGGGCTCGTCCGCAGCGTATCCGAAGCCAAGGCCGTCGGCGAGGAGAAGACTTTCATCGTCCTGCAGTGCATGGACTGGAATGCGCTGATGGTGCAACCTGCGGGGCTGATAGATCATGAGTTTGCGGCATTCGATTTCCTTACACCGGCCATACCCGTAGGAGCCGCTGGCAAACCTGGCATCGGAGGAAGTGAACATTATGCGTGGGGGGTACTTCACAAGATCATCGGCCAGGTCTATGGGAAGGATATGCAGCGTCGGACGCGCATCTTCCGGCATTACGACTCCGACGGCCTACAGCCGTATGAGTATGACATGACTACAGCCCACTATTGGCGCGAGGGGTCCGGGATGACTAGTGAAACCGCCATCTGGCGACCACGCTGGGGCGGATACCTATTCCAGTGGGTCTGTGAGGTGATGGAGTTCGACTGCAAGCTATACTTCTGGCGGCAGGGCATTCCTTTCATCGCCGACTACTGGCGGTTCATTCAGGGCGGCAAAGACATCGGTTTGGAAGCCGACCCGCCGTTCCCGGCCATCGCTCCCGCCGCATCCCCCGTGCAACTGCATGGCATTTACGGGCCACCGACGTACCTGGTAGAGCCATCCGATCCCACGTACTGGAAGACGATATACCAGATGAACCGGCAGGTCGTCGAGCGGTCGAACCTTGAGGACTCCGCACAGTGGGCACTCAACTGGTTCGTCGCGTGGGCACCTCCCGCAATCTGGGCGATCTCGGCAGCCTTTGCCCGTTGGAAGTCCGACCATCGGGCTACTACGCAAGAAGTCCTTGCGGGCTACGCCGTAGACTTCGACAGCCTGTACAACCCAATGGCGGCTAACTACACGGGCGGAGTGAAGCAAGGCATCGCAGTCATCTCGCCGGTCTTCATTGCGAGAATGACGCCGAAGGCTCCGGTGGGCATTGCTCAAGCGGTGGTCAACGCACTCCTCGCGCGATTCAAGGGCCGCGGCCCATACCGATGCGTGTTGAAACTCAAAGGCCAGCCGGACATGTGGTGGGGCGACCGCATCGCTTACCACGGAGGGCATCACAAGGTGAACTTCGACTTGCAATTCAAGTACCTGCGCGTTCTGCGGATCATGGACGAGATGGAGTTCACGGACTCCGGCAACACGTACAGCAGTAAGGTCATGCTCATCACGGAGCCGCAAGGGCTGACTGGGCCAAACTAGGAGACAATCATGGACTTCCCGGAGATCGAACCGACTGTTGACTTCCTCGACGTGACAGGCGAGATGCTCGACCGCGCCCGGCACCGGGTCCTCGGCGAGATGCACACACCAGGCCGCCGAGAGTCACAGGACCGCATCCGGTTCGGAGGCGGCACGAACCCGGTCTGTACGAACGGACAGGTCAGTCCGATAGACGGAACCTGGTGGGGCTACAGCCTCTCCGACCTCCCCGGTCTGGGTGAGGGCGCGGGCGACTTCCAGGGAGTGTTCTGAGGAGGCATCGGTATGCCCTACACAACCGAACTTCAGCTTCTGACTGGCGTTCCGCCCGCGAACGGTTGGCCGCATTCGATGCTGCAGCGCACCGATGACGCCACCGACGCGCAGATCGTCGCGGTTCGCCGGTGGATGCTCGGCAATGGCGTCTTTTACGGTGGCGTCCTCGCGGCGACCAAGACTTGCGGCCCGACCCGCGCGGTTTGCGGCGGTCTCTTCGTCGCCATGACGAATGCATCCAACGCGATCACAGGCCTTACAGATGGCGTGAAGAACTACGTCTGGTTGACCGGGTTCGTGAACGCGGCGCTCCCGGCAGATACGCCCAGCACGAACACCGGACGGTTCACGGCAACCACGGGACCGAGGCCAGACGCGATCTACAGCGTGTTCCTCGGGACCATGACCCTCAGCGCCGGGAGTGTCGTCACGGTCATCGAACAGTGCAACGACGCGCCGCTCGACACGGGGCAGGCAGGCCCGGAATACTGCTTCCCGCTGATGATGCGCCGGGCGCGTGGGGCATTCTCCGTCGGGCCGCTCCCGGCGGGGTACGCGACCATTATCACGATCTACAACTATGGCGTGGCGAGTGCGGCTATCGAGGACTGGTACTTCCGGGTTCCAGGTGCGTGCATTATCAACGGCGCGCCGGCCGGGTGGGACCTGCATGTGTATGAGAACTGGGCACCGCACTGGTTCTCGCTCGTCATCGTAAACCATTCAGGTTACACGAAGTCCGCCGACCTCACATGGGAACGCTGGGGCATCATCCGACCCGCGTGGACGGGCATCTGGGGCCGCTTGAGTAGTCCGTGGCCAGGCGCCGGGGCCATGCCATCATCCGACGAGCCTGCATAGAGTCTTCGGGGAGGTCGTTCCGCGCGCCGAGCACCCCCCCGCCTCGGTTGCGCGGACGACCCCCCGAGGGAAGAGGGTCGCAGTGGGAATCCCGTGTCCGTCCTGCTCGTCGCCCATCCCAAACATCGCGTCGGCAATCATCTGCGACCAGTGCGGAATGCCACTGGGCGCTATCGGCGAGGGCACAGTCACGGTGCGCGAACTGAGCGCCAACGGCGAGGTCCTCAAGGAGATGGCGGTCGCTACTTTCAAGGCCGAGGTTAAGGCAGAACCGGAACGTGACGGTGTGAACGTCGTTCGCACTGCGGGCATCGGCGACACCCTGTTCGCCACGCCGGTCGCGGCGGAACTGCGGCGGCAGGGAAAGTACGTCGTCTTCCGTTGCCCGCACGAGCGCATTCCGCTGGTTCGGCACGTCATGGACGAATGGCGGCCCGTCATGGGTTGGGAGCCGCGCGAGGGTGATGTGGACCTTCGAGAGGTCGCCGATGACGGGAAGCCGAACGACCACCTGAACCGTGTGGATGCCTACTGCCTGCACGCGGGAATAGCGCCCCAGGACAGGCGATTCAGAGTCATGCCTACGGCGGGTCACATTCTGCAGGCGCAGGCTCTCAGAGATGCCCTGGTGAAGCCTGGCGGCATCCTGTACGCAGTCTGCCCGCAGTCCGCAGTCCAGGAACGGTGCATGACCAGCACCGGCAGCATTCTGACGGCGCTCAACGAGGTTGGAGTGGCGATGCTGGTGACGCCGGAGAAGCACCCGATGGATTCGCCTGGGATATACCGGCGGACGCGCGTGGACGACCTCATCAAATGCTTACTCGCGGCGGATGCGGTTGTGGCGGCGGACTCCGGCCCTGCCTATGTCGCGGCGGCTCTGTCGAAGCCGGTAGTCATATTGTTCCACGACGTAAACCCACTACTCCGCCTCAAGTATCAGGCCGGTTGGTACGCGATCCGACAGGGGACCGATTCGTCCGGCGAGAAGGTGCAGACATGCCTTGACCAACTGATGGCTTATCCGACCCGCTGCTGCCTCGAAGAGAACGGCACACCATTCTGGTTCTCGGAGCCGCCGACGTGGTATAATGACGCGACCACGATCAACGGCTCGACCGGCTTGAAGGAATGAAAACATGACAATCACCCTACTGCCAGCCTATCAGAGCGTTGGCGACACGTGGTACGTTCCGTGGCGGGCCGACGGCCAGCGGAACGAGCGGAAGTACGTCGGCAAGTTGCCGAACGATGCAACCATCCGCTCCGACGTGCAGAAGTGGCTTGACGCGCAGGCAGTGCAGGCCGTTGCCGACGTTGCTTCGGCCAAGGCGAAGGTACTTGCCGACGCCAAAAATGCACTCGGCAAGATGGAGGTCACCGTGTTCGACAAGGATGGGAAGCCGATAGTTGGCGTCACAGTGAAGGTCGTCACGGCTGACACCAAAGAGTCCATCGGCAACGTCGTGACTGCGGCAGGAGTGATCCCCTAATGGCTACTCGCACCTTCACCTACGGTGGAGTCAACTACCTGTGGAGTACGGGGGGCAACTGGGACACCCCGCCGATCAACCTTGACAGTGTGGTCATCGACTCTGCAGGGTCGTTACTCGACCGGGACCTGATTGCGGATGGGGTTTCTCTGGCGGCGTTGACGATCAACGCGGGCAAGTCCCTGCAGATGAATGCGGGGTCGAAACTGTGGATGACCGGCAACCTCGTCAACAACGCGACGCAGGGCCTCATCATCGGCGGCGGAACCCCGATGCCCCTGGGCGCTGCCGGCACACCGAGGAACGTGGCGATCTACTTCAACGCCAACGCCGGGATCACCGGGACGGGCACGGTCTACCTCACAGGTGCCCAGCGCGCGACTATCAGGGACCATGCCGCGCAGGCGCAGGTGGCGGGCGACAGTACCATCGTCCTAACCACGGGGTTCGCGGACCTGATTCAAGGGGACCTCATCGAGATCGCGCAGTCGGCCGTGGGCGTCTACGGCACTCAGCACACGGTCCTCTCCTATGTTGCTGGCACGAAGACCGTGACGTTCACCGCTCCGTTGGGCCGGGCCGTAACGACCGGCGATATGGTACTTCTGATGACCCGCCCGATCCATATCTACTCGTCGAGTACGTCCGCAGTCCATATCAAGTGTACCGGCGCGGCGAGTACGGTCATCGGCGTGGAGTTCGGCGTTGGCCGCAACCCAACGAACCGCGATGCTTACGCATTCACCGGCTGCTCATTCAATGGGCCTACCTACTGCGCCGTTGATTCCTCCGGGCTGTTCTTTACCGATTGCGTGGGTCTCAACGATGTCGGGACGATGTTCGGGAACAACAAGTCCGGAATCCGTCTGTTGCGATGCCATGCGATAGGAACGAGCCTTGTCGCCGTATTCATCCAGAACGCAATCGAGAGCATCGCCGTAGATTGCGAGGTCTGGAACTGCGCAGAGGGGATGTTCGT
>Ga0315284_10006820_pt1 | contig 16276 bp, 16 predicted proteins | sample YL17G09_16_MG_FD_203696 | JGI IMG/M metagenome (GOLD analysis project Ga0315284, IMG submission 203696) | Sediment microbial communities from Yellowstone Lake, YNP, Wyoming, USA - YL17G09_16 | ecosystem: Environmental > Aquatic > Freshwater > Lake > Sediment | place: USA: Wyoming | collected... | reverse complement strand
TGTACTAATATATAATCTTTTTATGAAGATTTACAATAAAATTAAATAGTTATGACTATATGACCAAGTATGGTCCACCCCATTAGACGAGTATCTGGGTCATTAGTAGTAAAGACAAGCGAAGAATTTATGAGCAGTTTTACGAAGATTTATCTAGTCACGGTAACAACACGATTTTGGCAGCATTTAGACAAAAAAAATAGCAGCCTTTTTGAAAGGCTGCTATCTAAACTGACTGACAGTTTAATTGCTCAACTACCTGGTTATCGCGATGCTGCCCACTCCTCTTGGGTTCCAGACACCGATTCCAATCTGTTCGAAAATTGACCATCCGACTAATCTTGCATCGGGGTCGTCAGCGGGCAACACTGTGATGTCGATACGCTGAGGCATGATACCGAGGTGCTTCTCTTCCGTGCAGACGTACACTGTTCCGATAGGAACGATACGGCTAACGATGATTTCTGCTCCCCAGATCATTCCCATGAGGCCCGTGTTCAGCAAGCTCTTCTGTGTGATCGGGTCCAGCTGGTCCCGGCCCCACTTACGGATGTCACTGTAGTCACGTGCATTCATGAACATACGAGCAACGCGAAGGTCATGCTTCTCGATTTCGGCAAAGCCGTCTGCGAGTGCATCACGATCAAGCGAGCCAGCTGCACCGATTGTTGCATTGAAGGGTACGCCAGTGATCGGATCAACCTGTGCAATTGCAACGTCAAAAGCCGAGAATCCAAGCTCGTCTTCAGCAGCCTGAATTTCCTGCTTGGCCTTGTCTTGTGCACGGTCAATGAGATTGTAACGGCGTTCCTTGACCTGTGTGAACGGAATCTTCGGATTCGATCCAAGTTCGAACAGGGGAATCAAGATACGCTTTCCCTTGACGATCGTTTCCGGTGTCTTGCCTTCTTCTGCAATCACGATAGCAGGAACATTGATGTCCTTATCGTAGTAGGGAAGAGCGCCCTGAGGGAGCGGATCCACCACGATAGCCCGGCGAAACACGCCTTCGTAGTCAAGCCTTTCGCGCAACGGGTTCTGCATCGAAGCAGCGAGCTTCATCTTGCCTTCAGCAGTCTGAAGAAGCTTGTTAACGACAGCTTCTCTCTGGGCTGGTGTAAGTTTCATTTTTTCGACTCCTTAATGATTGTTGATCGTTCTGTTTCTTAGAGACACTGTAACATTAACGTGTTAGCTGACTTAGATTGTCGTGTTGAAGCCGAGCAAAGGATTGTCAGCTGACGGTGCCTTTGTTACATAACCAACGATGATCGAACCAGTGCTTTCAGTCGTGAGGAGACCGAAGTTCGAAACATACAGTGCAAGACCAAGAGAAGCAGTCCATGCAGTGTCAAGAGCGCCACCGGCTTCCTTGACTGTTTCATAGATGTCAGTCTCGTACGAGCCCTGACTGGTCATGACTGTGAGCTTGCCAGAAGCAACAGTTGGCGTATTTTCATATGCTGAACCAGCTGCATCGTTCAAGAAGAATCCAACCGGTTTGTCGTTCGTGCAGATGTTGGCTTCATAGCTACCACTCATCATGGCTGCCATTCCACCGAGAGCACCAGCAGGAGCATTAGCCGGGATACGACCGAGAGTACGACCAGCCTCAGCAGCTGTATTGGGGCGGGTGAAACCCGTCGCATTCAAGCTGTAAAGCGTGTTCCTGTTGCCAGGGTATTTGATAATAAGCATGTGAAGAACCTCCGAGTGATTGTTGATTTGTTACTTATTCTGCACTATCTTCATGGCGCCACAGACCTTCGAGCTCGCGTACTTGAGGATCGGATGCAAACTGATTCTGTTCGATTCTGTCATAAGCTGTCTGTTTGCCGTGGCCTTCATTAGCGACCTTCTTAGATCCCTTTGAAGTTGCGGCTTCTTTAGAATCGCCAGCATCTACCTCATCAACAGGGGCGTCCATATCTTCATCTGAATCACCAGCCATAACTGCATCAATTTCTTCATCTGTAGGCATTGTGCCGTCATCAACTACTTCATCTGAATCATCGTCAACACTTGCAGACTTGACATCTTCATCTGTTAACAGCGCTGCCAAAGGATCATCTTCATCAGTAGCAGCAGCGACAGGTTCTACTGCAGCGACAGGTTGTACTGCAGCCACAGGTTGCACTGCAGCCACAGGCTCTACTGCAGCGACAGGTGTCACTTCAGCAACCTTGTCTTGAACTGGAGCAATAGCAGGTTCAGCATTAACTTCTGACGTTTTTGCTAACGATGATTCAACACTTGCAGCAAGTTGCTCAGATTCATCAGCAATCTCGTCCTCTACGTCAGCTTCAGCTGTCTTACCGATAGCTTCAAGTTCATCTGCCTTTTTGCGATGTTCAGCAGCGATCTTACGATAAATAACAGCAGCTTCCTTGCTCAAATCTTCTTCGCACTCTTCGTCATCAACTGCAATGTCATCTGCAAGTTCAGCAGCTTCTTTTGCAATTTCAAGTTCAACTGCAGCTTCAGTTTCTTTTCCAGCCTTCTTGAGTTCTTCAGACTTAGCAGTGTGATCTGATGCTATCTTTCGATAAATGGCAGCAGCTGCTTCAATCTCAAAATCCTCATCAACTTCTTCTGCAACATCATCTGTATCACTATCATCAGTTGCTACTTTTTCATCCATAAACTCGTCTTCTTCAGGATCAGAATCACCGCCTACATCATCAGCATCATTGTCGTCAGATGCTGTCTTCTTACCCTGTGCATCAACACCTTTTGCTGCATCTTCAGCCTGGTTAACTGCATCGTTGGGCTTCGTTGAATCAACCTTTGCAGCGTCCATCTGTGCGTAGCACTTTTCAGCTTCGCAAGCAGCTTCCTTAGCCAATGTTTCATACTTTGCAGCGCGCATGTCTTCTTGATCTGCAAGTTCTGTATTATCTGCAAGTTCAGCATCCTCAGCAGCCTGTTTATGCAGTCTTGCCATACGAGCATAGCGACGACCAGCAGTTGCAGCTTCATCAGCAGTACCGTAAAGTGATACGCCGGCAACCTTCTTTTCAAGCAAGCCAATTTCGTCATTCGACATTGCAACGATCTTCATGACCTCTGTCTTAATGGCAGATTCATTGTTTGCAATCTTGTTCTGCTGAACTAGTGTCTTAGCAATTGCTAATCCACGACGTGCTTTTCTCTCAATAGCTGCTTCCTTCTCAAGTCTAGCAACCTTCCTCTTCAATGACTTATTCTCTTCAGTAATAACTGAAGCTTCCTTAACAGAAATACCCTTTGCATCTTGACCAAGAGCCTTCAATGCCTTAGCCTGCTCTTCGCCCTTAGTATCGATCGAAGGTGCTGCTTCAGGATTTACCATCTGCTTTGCTTGCTTTGCATTAAGCGTATTAACAAGATTCGCAGCGAACGCCTTAGCTTCAATTGGCTTGAAAGTTTCAGCACTTGCGCGAATAACTTTCGTCACACTTCCGTTCTTAAGAAGCTGAACGCGATCACCAGAAACATGTACTTTCGCTGACCACTTGACCATCTGACCCTCCTTAGTTTTATCATTCATCGGCATCTTTGGTGTCAAGCAATGCGACTTTTACCTTTAGCATTCCAACAATATCTAACCTAAAATTAAGACATCTGAAACTACAAATGACACACATATGTAGCTGTGCATTGTAATCACCAACAATCAATGAATTTGTTTTAATTTTTGAAACAGATGTAGCAGGCAATCAAGCTAGAGCCATTACCAACTAGTTGCACTAACGTCGATGTGCAGATTATCATTCTTCACTGCTGCATCAAATTTGAAATTAGTGCTAGCAATTCTAGTCTTAATCTTAAACGATCTTGAATATCTCCGGCCATTAGCAAGCGGTGATATACATGTAATATCATGTTGAACGTTATCAATGTGAGTTTCAAATTGATCTAAAACACTTGCGACTTTTTCATTCCATACAGCTTTATTTACTTGATATTGCTTACCATTCCATGTTGCATCAAATGATGCTATCTTATTAGTACTTGCCCATTTAATAGAGTCACTCTTACAATCTTTCTTTAACAACACATCTTTCAATCCCATCTTTTCACCATCTAACCATCTAACTTCAACATTGTCTTCGTTTATTTTGAGTATCTGGAATCTAGCATTAGATGGTAAATAAGTACCCTTTCTCTGTACTGACAATTCTTCATCATCTATTTTCTTAGCAACCTTTTCAATACTTGGCAAAGTAAAGTTAGCAACCATTTCATTAGGAATGTTTCTAATCATACCAAACTTATTGAAATAAATTGCACATGTATTTGCTTCACGACCAATTAATCGACCAACAGTGTTCTTACTAATAAAATTGAACAACGTTTTTGCAACTCTATCATGAGGTGGTACATTATATTGGTCATTCAATATTACTAGCGATCCATAGTCGCTACACTTTGTAACATTTGCCGTTTTCTTTTTGCTCTTTCCAGCGTCCACTACACTCTCAGTCTGCTGTTCATCAAACGCTGGTAAAGTGTTATGAGGATCATTATAAAGAATATCACCATACCGGTCTTCTTCAGTAGGAGCGTAGTCTTTTGAATTTTGTTCATCGGTAGCTCTTTGCATTGGATGGTCATTTGCGTCTGTTGATGCAAATTTTGACATTATGTCAAATTTTGATACTTGATTTTGGAAATCAGCTGAACTGATCTTTCTGCACAGCATATTAGACAGCATTTGCATTGAAACCTTGTCAGCAGCTACTAATTTTCTGAAAACAGCTCCTGCAAAAGCCGGATTAGCAACTATTGAGCAATCATAAAATGTATTTTCAAAACAAATTTCGCATGCTTTCCTATAAACTCCATCAGCACATCTAATCATCTGATTCTTTTGATTCTTAACGTGATTGCAATACTCTTTCTCGTCATGTGCTACGTTTCCGCAAATAGAACAAATTGTGTACTTTGTCGTACATCCCATAGAAACTGCATTTGCCAGCCCTGTCTCTATATTATGCACCAAATCTGCATGTCGTTTATCTACGCAGAACAACAAGTCAACTAAAATAGTGTCGCCCATATCACGAGCAATGGCATCTAGAACTCGACCTTTTGCATGCTCCGGACTTTGATCGTGCTCAACGTAAACGATTCCGTTGTCAACAAATGTTCGATAGTCTTTAAGTAACACATCTCGAGTCCATGCATCACCATTAGTATTGATATACTTTTGTGTTGCCTTAGTAATATAATAGTCTGACTCTGGCTCTAGATCAATAGATGCCATAATAGTCGTATGTATATAGATATACTTGTCAATATCTATTTGGCATACTACTTTTTGTACATTGTCAGGTTCCATATTCTTATGGATAATAATGCCTTCGGCAGTTGATGTCTTATTAACAACATCTGACCAATCACTAGCAGTCTTAATTCTATCAGCACCAGTTATAGCAAAAACTGCTCCATGTTTCATAAACATGTGCTTGACTCCCGGTTAAATTTTCGAAACTATGTATAATATATTGAAGAAGATAAAACCATTATTCAGCGTTATTGACATCGCGCTTAAATTTTAACAGCGCTGCATGAACATGCTTGCATGTTAGATATTTGTACTCTGGATCCCTAACAACAGGATCACTTAAATCTGAACGTTGTCGCTCACTGCATCCATTAAGAGCAGCATTAAAGTCTGGACCATTCCATTTCCAAAAATTGCATGTACAACTAATAAATGTATCTCTATCTTTGATTTTTCTCAACTTGTCATATTGCGCTTGTGTTAATTGACTACGAATTCGTGGTTGTATCTTTTTGAATTTAATTCTTACTGTGTAATCACCTACATTATAGACCCATGTATTATTACTAGATCTAACGAACAATGGACTGTACTCTTTAGCCTTACTTTTGATTTCAGCAGGCGCTCGACTTATTAATTCTGCTATAGTCATTGCTAGTTTTATCATGTCATCGTGCCTTTAATGTCTTCAAATATTTCATTTACGATTTCTCTAAATGCTTTTCTTACACTTTGCTCATTTTGTGCAAATACTTCACGCGACTTACTAGCGACATTATCACTCGCTGTATTTTGAGCAATTTTCCTATTAGCAGAAGATATTATTTCAATCTTTTGAACTAACTTTGATGCTCGCTTATTAACATCATCACTAAATACTTCTTTTATGACCTGTGATGACTTAAATATAGACTCTTTCGGATTCACTAATGAATGATACATTCCTGCATAAACTCTATTCACTATTTTTGATGCTAGATGCTGCAAACTATTATCTTTTGTCTTGTTTATTAACTTATAATAGTTACTAGCTATATCATTTTCAGCTGTTCTAACAAGTCTCCTAGTATGTTCATCAACACCTTGCTTAGATAAATGTAGTGACATTTGTTGTTGATCACTATTAACAGAACCATTCTTCTCTTTCATTAATGCGACTTTTTCTTGTGACTGAAGCGGAGAATTCTCATCGTATGAATAACCCAACTCACTAATACTAGTTTTTGGTATATCCAATTGCTGTTCTTTAGATTCATCTGGTTCTTCTGCAATTGCAAATCTTCGATTCAGGATTTGAGATGCCCTTAGAATATTCGGCATCTTTTTACGCTTCAAATCTTCTCTTGGCGGTTTCAATTTGTCACTATCTATATTAGTAACTTCTAAATTGTCTTTAGCTGTTTCAATATTAGCATTAGATGTGCTTAGATCACGATTGTGTTCACGTTCATCTCTAGATTCAGCGACTTTAGGTATGTCATGTTCTTCAGTTATCATTTTCGGTTTGATACTTAATCCACCGTCTTTAGTATATTCAATGTCGAAATCTTTTCCAAACTTAGTAATCTGTGATTTACCGGAAGCAAACATTCCCATTCCGCCGCCGCCCTGATCTTCAAGTTCAAGACCATAAGCTTCAGCGTATACTTTTGCAACTGCAGGTCCTAATGACCGTCCAACTTCCATCATTATTGACCGTCTTAATTCGTTATAGACGGGATCCATCACTGTATCTTCATTTTGCTTCAATCTTTCAGCAATAGAATCTGAATTCAAACCAAAATATTCTAACCACGTCCCTATATCGACTTTTCCTTCAGTAACAGCCTGCCCAAGCATCTGCTTATGTTGCGTGTCGTCAGTTAGATTCAGTCTATTCCATCTAACTTTAGGATATAGATAGACTTCTTTCTTTTCTTTCTTAACAGTTCCAGGTTCGTATTCAATATAACCAGAATTTCGTGCAATTGGTAAGAACAAACTCTTCTCAATATAAGATTCAAGCTGCTCTCTAAATATTGCGTATCGCTGATTAAGAATTTCAAGTACAGTTTGTCCTGCAGCAAAATTTCCTTCACCAAGCAAAACATTCTTGTTTATCATCAAGCCAACTAGTAAGTCTTCAGTTATCCATTCTCTTTCAGTTGCCAATTGCATTAATCCACTGCTTGTACCAACAAGTTCCCAATGTAATTCATAGTTGGTTATGATTGCAGAGTCAGGATTCATCATTGCATCTTCAACCTGCTCGCGTATTTCATTAACGTCTGCTCTACTTGCATATTCTGCATGAATCAAGTGCTTTGGCGTCAAATGTCTAGTTGCAATAGCATCTTGTGACTGCCTCAATCTATCTTTGTAAACCAATGTCTTGAAATTTCGCTCAATAATTGACGTTCCCCAGTCAGAATAATCTGCTATTTTTCTAGCCAAATGAGCAACATGTGATCCTTCATTGGGATCAGCTGATAATGGAATTTCTTTACCGTTATTCACATATTCAATGACTTCATCAGATAACGTCTGATAGAGTTCACCTGTCTTTTCATCTTCTGGTCCAGCATGAACAATGTGTCGTAATCTATCATCAGGAACTAAATATACTTTCATGGCATTTGTTAATGATAGCTTCTCAATATGAACATAGTCAGGATTAAGACATGTTAGTCTTGTCCATCTAGTACCGCTACCATCCATTTGAGCCCACGGAAACACATTACCCAGTTTGTAATATTCAACACCTATCATCAACAATTTATTGAATAAATCAATACCAGTATTGCCGATCATGTCAACATAATGTTCAAGAATCCGATTTGCTTGTTTCTTATTGACCATCTTCGGCAAATCTAATCGAATCTTAGACAATGGTAATTCTGCATGCATGTCAACTGCTGTTGCTACCAATGCATCATATTTGTAGAAGTAGTTGCACCAGCTATTTATTTCCATCCTATCTTTTGGCAGTATTAACGATGACGGTTCAAAATCAGGATGGTAAAACAATGGCACACCTTGCTTGACGTCTGCAGCAGCTGTCTTAGCAAAATGATTGACAATCTTCATTGCTTTAGTGTTGTGTTTTCTTAGCGGTCCTTGATATGTCTCAGATTGTAATGATGGCTGTGACTCCTTAATGGCACTATTCTTGACAACTCGTGCAGGCCGACCAAGTGATGACACAGTCTTTGGTGCAGCAGCGGCTTTCACAAGTCTAATTCGTGGAATTTTATTCATCATACGTCCTTACATGGTGTCGACAGTGCCATTCAAGTCAACGATCTTGTTGAGACCTAATTGATCGTTTAACTTCTGCATTTCATTCAGCAATTTTTGTTGCATCTCATCTTTTTTGCTACTAACGTCTTTCTTTATGTCTTTTAATTCTTTCATTACATCACCATCATTTGAACCTGTATCTTCACTGTCTTCATCACCAGTGCTATCTTCTTTAGTACTATCATCTTCTTTTGCATCGGTATCTTGCTCGCTATCAGCACTTTCGTCATCTAAACTATCAGCTTCGCCAGCTGCATCTTTTTTACTATCTTCAGGAGCAGAACTGCTTTCTAATTCGTTAAGCTCCTTTTCAATAGCACTTAACTCTTCTGGAGTCTTTGCATTTTCAATACGTTTCTCTAAATCTTTCAACTTGTCATCTTGCGCTGTCTTTGCAATTTCATGACTTTCTTTTGAAATTAGATCGTCTAACCAATCTGGAGATTGATTTTGTCTCATTTTTCTTCTCCTCGGCTAATTTTTCAAGATTCTGTGCAACTATTAGTCCATGTATTTGTATGCTACAATCATTAACTAATGACTGTAATTCATATTTCAAATCCTCAGTGCCTTGTATTAGACTTGAAATAGCTTGTCGTAATCTATTTTTACGATACGTTATCTCAATGGGCAATTCATTTGCAAAACTACTTGCAACTAACAATTGCGCTAAAAATGATTCAGCTGTTACAGGCAGATCACTTAATGTTTTACTAGCTTTTCGTCTATGCTCCTGATACAATTTAACTTTTTCATGATAATTCATCGACGTATCCCTAGTCGTCTAGCTAACATCAACTTATCCATTGACGACATTGAACTAACTGATGCATATGATCTTCTGCCACTTAAATTAATGCCTGCTGATTGAGCATGACTAGCAACTGAAACAGAAATAGATGATATACTAGCTGATGATTTTTCCATTTCATTTTCTAGTGCTATTGATACTGCGTTCGCTAATACGTCTGCTAAGTCGTCAGTTGTTACATCGCCAGTCTTCGGTGCTTCAACCACAAACTGCTTTTTTCCAACCTTTTTCTCTTGTAAATACACTAATTCTTTTATTCCATCTTCATTATGCAAAAGAGCTAGTCGCTTATCATATATAATAGACCGCAAATTCTTATAGATTTTCATATTATATTGACGTGAAAAATGCGTCTTAATAGCATCAATACCAGCCTTTATGAACTTCTGTATTGATGCAGCTGATTCAAATTGGTCATACACGATCTTATCAACTCTGAACCTCTTAGTCAAATCCATAACATAATTGTCAATCAACTCAATATCTATAAAGTCATACTCTGAAAATTCAGGGTCATTGATCGACCACTTTCTCCACTTGTCAACTACAACTATCAATCTATTATGCTCATCGCGCTCACAATGAACCATTGCCAATGAATATCCATTTTCTTGAACAGCAGGGTCAAGAGCTATATAATATCTGTGACGACCTGTCGCATATTCTGTTTCTTGTCTATAAACAGGTGCTTTTTTAGACTCGTTATTCTCATCAACATAATCTGTATACCCTAAAACACTAACGCACTCATGTATCTTTTCTGGGAACTTAAAGAATCCTGTAATCGTTGTTGAGAATTGCGCACCATATTCTGTCCAGAATGATTCAGTATCTTTCTTGTATCTATTCTTGAGAAAGTCATCTTCAATCTTGGGATTCATTTCCCAAGTTGGCAATTGCAACATTCTCATACTCTTGTCTTCAAACGAACTACAATAGAGTTCGTAAAATACACCACTCTTAGTATACGGACTTGATATACATATAATCTTACTATCTTTTCCGAATGTAGCTCCTGATGGCGTTAAGCCTTCATAAACTTTCTTGCCACCTCGGTTACCTTCATTATCTACAAAGTGCGCTAGCTCATCAAACAGCGCAACAATTACAGATCCACCGCGTGATCCTCTTGCAGAACAAAGTAATGATTCAATTCGTATAGTTGATCGCTTCTTTAATGGTTGTCCATACCTCTTCTTCTCATCATTCATCTTCTTAAGATCGTGCTTAGTCCTCAAATTTATCTCAGAATCATTGAAGCTAGCTATATACGGCAAGAACCACTCAGAATTGAATATTCTGTTTTGAATCTGTGTTGCAAGTTCTAATGCTTGATCTCCGCTAGATGCTATGTTTACAATCTTAATGACTTCATCTTCAGCCATTGAATAGTAAGCTTGCGGATTGTCTTTAATGATTAACTTATATGACTCATATGCTGAAATGATTGATGCTAGAAATGTTTTTCCACCTCTTCTGCCGCAAGCCAAAAGTAATTCACTAGCAGCGCAGTTCAGTAAATCGTCAATTAATGTTAAGTTGCATCTTCTCTGATTTATCAAAAATAACACATATTCTTTTTCAGTTAGAAGCTTGAAATTACTAGTCTGAGGAAATGACTTTAACTTGATACACTTTTCTTGATCATCTAACGGTAACCCATAAAAAAACTTCAATATGAATCGTTGCGGCGGTTGCAGTGTCTTAATGTTTAGATAATACGGTGATTGAACAAACGTCAATATATCTACTAACTCATCCTCTTTAATGATAGATGTGATGAACTCATTAAAGATTTCTTCAAAAGAAGATGCAGTGTTTGATTCTTTTGATTCAATCTGTACTAATTTCGGTTTAATTGTAGCCATATTAATTCAAATACTGCTTTGCTGCATCTCTATGAAAACAATCTTTACCACAACTACATACGATCTGGTTTGCAAACTTCTTTACTACAAACTTGTCATCCATCAATATCGAATCTTTAGAAATCTTTACAACACTATCTGGTACATAAGCAAATCTAAGATGCTTATTATACGACTTGATTATTCTTAGAATTGATGATGAATGCCTTAATCGCTGTATGTCTTTATTCTGTCGCAATCTAGCTTCTGCTCTATCTATTTCGCGCGTAACTGTCGATCTCGGCATGCCCAATATCTCAGAAATTTGTCGAGGATTTAATTGTTCACCTTCAAAGTATCCTTCGGGCAATTCACTTTGCGGCATATAACCAAACTTTAGTTTCAAAACCTTTTCTTTTGTTTCATCTCCAATAGACTCTATACTTTTCAATATCGTCTCTCTTAAGTCCTTTTGTATTTGCTCTTCTTCAGGCGTTGGCAATATTTCTGCTGCACCTTGCTCTACCTTTGAAGGTCCTAATACTTCATGTACATCTCTACCCTCACTACCACCGCCTTCATCAATCTTTTCTTCCAAACTTATTACACCGCTTTGTAACAATGCAGAAATTTCAGCTGCATCTGTAGTAACGTTTTCTTTCTTATTAATTTCTCTAGCCATTTGATCATAATCTTGTGGTGCGTCGCCGTGTTCTTGATGATAATTGTTCACATATCGTTGTATAGCTCTAAGTTTCTCGCGCTCTTTTGAATCCATTGATATAGAAGATCTGTAAATGTCTCGGGCTTTTGCTTTTAGTTGCTGATACAAAGTAGTATTTATGTAACTAACTATTCCTTGATTGTCTGGCTGGGCATTTGTAAGCGCTCTAAAAAATATCTGTGACGCTTGCTGTTTAATATCTTCCATGTCTTGTCTTGTAGTATGATATTTGCGAGACCCAATTACTTTTGAAATTGTGTTAGCTATTGTTGGAAAGAAATTGTTGTACAGTCGTATAAATGATTGATCAGATTTTCTAGATGCAGCTTTTAGCTGTGTCTGTTCAGCATCTGTCAAATCTTTTGTATTAGATTTATCTGTTAATTGGTTAATGATTTGATATGCTGTCTGAAAGTCTTTTATTTCAGCTTGAATTTGCGGAATCGGCATGAACTCGTTTTTTGTAGCTTTTTGTGGTGCATATTTTGCCTGTTCATGAGGCGGTAATGATCGAATCTTTACTCGAGTTTGTTTACCGCCAGGAGTAGTATGCATCACATATTGGTCGCGCCAATCAGCTGCATGCTTGGTCATTTCGTGTCGTAAAACACTAGCTAACTTTGATGAAATCAAAATCTTGAACATTTTCTATCCTTTCAGAGCGTGATCTAGCTCTTGCTTTTTTGTCACTCCTGCTTCAGCTTTTGCTTTACTAATTGCACTATATGCTTCACTTTGTCTATTCAATAAGCCAGCGATGCGTTGACTTTCTTTTTGTTTCAATTCTGGTTCCGAAACTATACCAAACTGTTCTTTGTTTCGCTTGTTTTTACGTTCTTCAATTGCTGCCCATCGTCGTTCAGCATCTGCTCCAATAACTGTATCAATTGAAGAATTCGTACTGCCTTTGACAACAAATGCAGTAGCAGACATTAATTTCTCAGATTCAGCACCACATGCTGGACAATTTGACTTAAAATCATCAACTGATTTCATTTCCTCAAATTCAAGACTGCAGCTCTTACATACGAATTCATAAATAGGCATATGCATCTCCCTTCATTTTATTAATTTGTACGCTTTACACCGACAATTTTTTCATAAAAATCATCTAGTTCTTTGCGCAAGAAATCCTTTTCTTTCTGCTGATCTTGACTCCATCGAATTGCACGAGAATAAACATCAAAACAGAGGTCTAAAAATTTAGGCCTTAATGACAGTACTGACAACTTAACTTCATCTCTAGATATTAACATCTTACTACTAATATACCAAATGTCCATAAACTCACTAGCTGTTTGATACAGATATTCGAATTTCTCATTAACAAACACTTTGAACTCTGTATCAGTCAAACTATCAAAAACGTCCTCAGAAATAGACTGTTTTATAAACCCTTTAACATCTTCTCGCAACATCGACTCGACCAACCGATGATAAGTAATGTAATCTTCATGTGCAGTAATTGATGTCAAATCTTTAACCTTACTCTTAAGCATCTTTGAATAATTGTCTAACAACATTGACTTAACAGTCGTAATCTTCTCTTCTACATACGACATTTGTCTCTCTACACGACTGATATAATCGATATAACACAACTTTGTCACGATCTCTGATGTCTTTGAAACTATGTGACAAAAATCAATATTATGTATACATGTTGCATGCGCTGGTAACTGCCCTTCTTCTATCTCATTATCAGATCTTTTCTTAAATGAAATACTATTAGCTCCAATCTTTATTGTCGGCTTAGTTATCAGTATGATGATCATTAACACAATTGCAACAACTGTGAACATAGCTGTAACTTGTATAGGCCCGAGATGAGCAAAAAATCCCCACATTGTTGTTATGTCAGTAGCTGCTGAGTCACTCATTGTCAACTCCTTAAACGTAAATTCTTAACTTCGTACGACCCTTATACCTAACTTGAAAACAATCAGTACAAACTATCTCACCATACGCAACCTCAATAATCTCTTTTGATTTCTTGTCAACTAACTCTATTACAATACGAATCATTGCATCTTTTATCTCTTTGCAGTCGGGACATCTGAGACCGGTTTTTGCATACATAACAGTTCATCTCCTTGAATATGATGACATATTAAATGCACAAAATATCAAAAGATGTAAACAGCAGTTAGATTACTGTAATTAGAATTGTAGAAAAGCAATGCAGATTTGAATTATTTTGTAGCAGTCCAACGAAGTCCTTCTGGCAGAATAGAGTCTGGCACGAAACCTAAAGATCGATAAAAACCATATTGATGAACCGGTTCCATATCATAACCACCCGGTGTAACGACAAGATTTGAAGCATGAGTTTGCAGCGTCTTAACTAAAAGCGTCCCAATGTGCTGACGACGATACTTAGCATGCACAAAAACTCTAGAAATCCACCATTCATTACCAATTAGATCAGCTGATGCAGTTGATGATACACACAGTTCATGCTGAATATACGCAGTTATGCTAGTTTCAGATTTAGATAGTCTTACTTCAGGCTGCATCTTCGTCGTCTTTTTGTAGTAATGGTTGCTTTTATATTCAGTCGGTGCGTTGTCTTACGACTTTGCGAAACTTTGAGTAGCTGTGCTTTCTTTGTCTTCTTTTTGTATAATTTTCTTATTATACGCTTGTGTCTTATTGGTAATTTTATGTTAAGAATTTTATTATTTTTTGGATTAATGTGTGGTTTAATTAGATTCATCAGATTTCTTCGTCTTTTTATATTTATCTTTTTTAGATTTGAATTCAAATGGTTCACCATTCATATTAAACATTCTTCTACATTTAGGAAATGATTCACAACCGCAAAATTCTTTTCCTGATTTATGACCTGTACGAATTACAATTTTAGATCCACACCTGTCACATTTCACACCCTCAAGATATCGTTTCTCTTTTACTTCCTTGACAATAGGTTCACCCTCAGGTCCAATCTTGAATGTCGCTGAACACTTATTTTCCTTGTCACGAAATCCATCGCAACCATAAAAAGACCCAAACCTACTAAATCTTTTCACCAACTTAAACTTGTTACATGTAGGACATGTAATATCAGTAGTTCCTTGATTTTTGACGCCTTTTGATTCTTTAGCTGCATCAAGTCGTTTCTTCAACTCTGTATAAAATCCTCCAACAACATCATACCAAACTTTTGTAGCATCAGCAACATCGTCTAATTGATCTTCAATACGAGCTGTAAAATTCATACTCATCAATTCAGGAAATGCTCCCACTAAATACTCACCAACTTTCTTTCCCAATTCTGTGGGTATAAATGCTTTGCCTTTTTTCTCAACATATTGTCTCTTCATCAATGTATCAATGATTGTGGCATACGTAGATGGTCGGCCAATACCCTCTTCTTCAAGTTTCTTGACCACAGACGCAGTATTGTACATTGCCGGTGGCTTTGTAAAGTGCTGTTCTCCCTTTACATCCTTCAATATGACATTTTCATCCTTGACAATTGAAGGTAACAACTCTTCTTTTGAAGTTGAATACGGCCAACATTTCAAGAATCCATCAAATACCAGTACTTGACCATTTGCAACAAATACATGTTTGTCATCACTTGATGCAATTTCAATCTTAGTCACATCAAATTCTGCGTCTGTCATTTGACATGAAACAAACTTGTAGTAAATTGCTTCATATAGTTTGTATTCATCTTCATCCAAACTTCTTCGTACTTCACTTAATGGCAATTCCAAATGAGTTGGTCGTATACCTTCATGAGCTTCCTGCGCATTCTTATTCTTTGACTTGTAAACTATCGGTTGACTTGGTAAGTACTTACCACCAAATGATGTCTTGATAAAGTCACGTAGACCTGTCAAAGCTTCTTCACTAACTACGACAGTGTCAGTTCTATGATATGTTATCAATCCCATTCGTTCGTGTTCACCAATTGCAAACCCTTCGTAAAGAGATTGCGCAACTTTCATCGTCTTTTTACCATCCCAACTGAAGGTCGAAGAACAAAACTGCTGTAATGACGAAGTATTGAATACTGGTTGTGGCGCTCGTGTCTTTCTAGATTTGGAGATTGACTTCACAGACCAGGTCTTAATCTTGCCTATGGATTCCAATACTACTTTGACTTGATCTTCTGAGATTAACTTCTCGTCACTCTTATACGAAGTCTTGAACTCTTCGCTTTTACTCGTAGAAAACAGTCCAGCTATGTCCCAATATTCTTCGGGTTTGAATGCGTCAATTTCTTTCTGACGTTCTACGATAAGCATTAACCCAATAGATTGTACTCGACCAGCTGATGTACCATTACAAACTTTTCTCCACAATATCGGTGACACTTTGAATCCAACAAGCAT
>Ga0315284_10006819_pt1 | contig 16277 bp, 11 predicted proteins | sample YL17G09_16_MG_FD_203696 | JGI IMG/M metagenome (GOLD analysis project Ga0315284, IMG submission 203696) | Sediment microbial communities from Yellowstone Lake, YNP, Wyoming, USA - YL17G09_16 | ecosystem: Environmental > Aquatic > Freshwater > Lake > Sediment | place: USA: Wyoming | collected... | reverse complement strand
CAACTTCCATCTCAACGACAAAGCTACGTATTACATGGGCGACTGCTACCGCAAGCTCTACACCAACGATGTGGCCCGCGAAACGTATCAGGAAGGTCTGGAGAAGTACACAACGTCGGATGTCCGACCCAAGTATCTGTACGGGTTGATGGCGCTTGACTATCGCGAAGAGAAATACGACGATGCGCTCAAGAACCATGCGTTCATCGTAAATCTGTACCCCGAGAGCGAGATCCGGGGAGAAGCAGACTATATAGCAGCGCAGGTGCACTTCCTGCGCAAGAACTACCACGCTGCCGAGCAACTCCTGCAGGGCATCAAGCGTGGCGACGCGTGCTACCTCTTCGCGCAGTACACGCAGGCCATCATTCACGTCGAGAACAAGAAGGATGAGGCTGCGATCGCGTGTCTCTCCACAATTGTCAAGGATACAACACAGGATCCGGCTCAGGGCATGTTGCTCGATGGGGCGAACCTCAAGCTCGGGCATATCTACTTTGAGGCAGTCGAGTTGCGCAAGGCGGTCGAGGCGTACAAACGAGTGGCTCAGAACTCTCCATTCGCCGACGAAGCCCTGTTGGGCATGGCATGGTCCTGGATCAAGGGCGGACAGTCGGCCGTTGCGATGCAGGTTCTCGATCAGCTCACGGCGAATTTCCCGCAGTCACCCTACATTCCCGAATCGTACCTGCTCAAGGGGTACGCAAACATGTTGCTCAAGCGGTACTCGCCGGCCAAGGAAATGCTTGAGCGCTGCGTGGAGTTGTGCAAGGGTGACTTCATCACCGACGAGGACCTGGGCCAACGTAAACAACAGTTCCAGGGCGTCGTTACTGCATTCAAACCCACTGGCGACAACATCCGCAAGAATGCTATGCGACGGCCCACCGATCGCAGCGTGCTGGAGCGCGACGCACTCAGGGTTGAGTTCGACAAGTTCTCGAGGGAAAATGACGACTTCTTCAAGTACGTGTTGCTCGGCCAGTCGCACAAGAAGTTCCTGCGACAGAAGGAACAGATCCAGCTCGATGCTGAGTACGCGCTAGCCAAGATTGTGAGCATGATGGGTACCCAGAAGCAAGACCAACAATTGCAGAAAGATCAGCAGAAGATCCAGAGTATCGACCAGGAGATCGAGAAGATCAAGAAGGACATGGAGCAGGGCAAGTAGCGTCGGAACTCTTGCCTTGAGTCAATTGACGTCTCGATCGGCGTCTGTCCCTCTATTCGGCAATCCGTTGACGGATGGTTCCTCAACGGAAACGACACAGCAATCCTCCGGGGGAGAAGTTGCGCGTGTTTCCGGAAAGCTTGCCACACCGTCGACGGTCGACCGGAAGAATCGTGTGCAATGTGCGCACCATACTTCCCTCGGCACAGTTCAGTATAGTATCTTTGTTATTCAGCGTTGAATTAATCGGGTAAGTAGCACGATCGTTTCATCTGCTCAGCCAAGGAGACTTGTGCAATGACCAATCGCCAATGCACGTGGATGAGGAATGTGCTCCTCTTGTGCTCAGTGGTCTATCTCGGGGTTGCTCCCGTGGTTCGGGCTGCAGACTCTGACTACGACAAGAAGATGGCCAAGCTCAAGGAACTCGAGGAGAAGAAACGCAAGATCGCCGAAGGCGCATGGGCCAGTTCCTCAATCGCCATGGAGCCTCAGAAGCTGGCCGAGATCATCCAGCGGTACGAAAAACTCTATGGCAATTGTCAAGGCACGAAGAACGAACGTTGCGCCGACGTCATGTTCAACCTGGGCAAGTTCTACTACGATCGCGCTCAAGACAAGTTCGTCAACGACCGTGCCGGGTACGAGAAGAAGATGGACGAGTACGATCGGAACCCAACGGGCCCCGAGCCGATCAACCCGTTGCCCAACTACTCAGAGTCTGTGAGAATGTACCGCAAGCTCATCATGGAGTACCCCAGTTTCGGCCGCAACGACGAGGCCTACTACCAGATTGGTCATGTCATGCTTCTGGCGGGCGAGGTCGACAGCGCGAAGTTCGCGCTCGACCAAGTGGTTGAGAAGTCCCCCAACAGTCCTCGTGCGTCCATGGCGGACTTCACTCTGGGAGACTTTGCCAACAACGAAAGTGACTACTCCAAGGCTCTGCGGTACTATGAGAAGGTTCGTCAGGAGTTGGTCGCGGTCAATATCTGGGAAATGACGCAGTACCGGAAGGCTGAGTTGTCGTACAACATTGGCGATTTTGACAAGGCCATCGCGCTCTTTTTCGACTACGTGGAGAAGTGTGACGCTGGAGCCTACCCCAAGAAGCAGTTCCGCGAAATGGCCCTTGAGTACATGGCAATTACGTTCTCCGACATGCCGCAGGGGGCAGAGCACGCACTCAAGTTCTTCAAGAAGGCTGGGGCGCGACCATATGAAGCGTACATAATCTACACCATCGGGGCGAAGAACCGCGATCACGGTCAGTTCGACGACGCCATCTTCGCACTGCGCACCGCACTCAAGACATTCCCATACTACAAAGATGCTCCCATCGCGCAGCACCGTTTGGTGGAGTGCCTTGTTGTGAAGAAACAACTCGACGACGCAAACGTCGAGCGCGAACGACTCGTCGACGTGTACGGACAGGGTGGCGATTGGTACAGCAAGAACCAGGGTGAAAAGGCCATTCTGGAGCAGGCTCAGACCTATGTCAACAAGGCGCTGGGCAATATCTGCCTCTACCTCCATACTACTGCCATGAAGAAAAAGGACAAGTCGCTTTACGAAAAGGCACTCAAGAGGTACAACGAGTTCTTCAAGAAATTCCCTGAAGACAAGTGGCGTCTTTTTGAGTTCAAGTACAATGCAGCCGAAATCTACAATGAGCTGCAGCAGTACGAGAAGGCCGTCGACCTCTACTGGTTCGTAGCCATGGAAGACGTGTCGAAGTATCCTGCGTTCCGTGCCGACATCGATAGCTTGCTCTACGACGATCCAAAGGAGTATGAGGAAGCGGTCAAGAATGCGTCGAAGACCGGCGCCAAGTCGATCGTGCAGAGCGATGCCGGCTACAATGCCATCGTCGCGCTTGACAATGCCCGCAAGAAGAAGGTTGCTCGCGAGGGAATTGCCGACAACAAGGCGTATAACCTCCCCGAAACGCAGAAGATGATTCAGTACGTGGAGCTGTACCAGCAGCGGTTTCCCAACAGCCAGAACGTTGTCGACCTCATGTGGCTTATCGGGAATATGCACTACGAGGCCAAGAACTTCAAGGAAGCAATCTCCATCTTCGAAACCATTGGCTCCAAGTATGCCAGCAGTCAGTATGCAGACAAGGCGTCGCGCATGTTGGCGAAGACGTATTCCGCATCGGGTGAGTACGATCTTGCGCTCAAGAAGTATCGCGAGTTGCTCGCCCGGACCGACTCCAAGACCAAGGACTTTGCCGATGTGGCGGAGCTTGCGGCAGGTACCTTGTACGGGAAGGCTGAAGACCTGAAGAAGGCCGGCAATTCGTCTGCTGCTGCCGATGCCTTCCGTGCCATCTATGCTGAGTTCCCCACCAGCAAGGTTGCTGAGCGAGGACTCCTTGGGGCAGCGTCCTGCTACGAAGAGGCCGGCAGCACAGAGCTGGCTGCTGAGGCGTACATGCATGCGGCAAGCAGCGTGAAGAAGGCTGACTTTGCGATTCCCACCCTGAACAGCGCGGCGAAGTGCTATGAGAAGATCGGCAAGTTCGACAAAGCCGCCGAGGCACTCGAACTGACCTACCAACTGTATGCGACCGACCCCAAGACACCGATGGCGCTCTACAACGCCGGGCTATACTATGAGAAGGCAAAGATGTTCGACCGGGCTATCCGGCCCTATATGACGCTTGCAGAGACATTTCCGAAGTCGGAATATGCCGAGGACGCGTTTTTCGCTGTCGGCGAGAGCTATGAGAAGCTGGGTGACTGGGCAGCTGTGGGTCAGGCTTTCTCCGACTTCTCGAAAAAGTTTCCCGACAATCGTGCCAAGCAGGTTGAGGCGCTCTCGCGTGCCGGCGATGCGTACCTGAAGCTCGGCGACATGAAGAATGCCGAGGCCAATCTCCTGAGCGCCACAACGCTGTACGACAGCTTCCGCAAGAAGGGCGAGTTTGACGTTGCGGGCGTGGCACGCGCGTACTGCAAACTCGGCGAAATCTACCACGACGAGTTCAAGAAAGTCGAGCTCAAGGGCGCCAATGAACGTGCTGTGAAGGATGCCCTCAAAGAGAAGACGAAGGCCTTGGAGAAGGCACTCAAGCAGTATGTGAAAGCAATCGAAACCGGTGCCGGCAAGTGGGTCGTGGAGGCAACATTCCAGATCGGTCAGAGCTATCTCGACCTGGGGCTTGCCGAGAAGAACCAGCAATTCTTTGGTCGGACCGAAGAGAAAGTTGTAGCCAAAATTCAGGTACTACAGAAGTTGGCGAAAATAAACTATATTAAGGCCGAAGAGAAGTTCGTCTGGAATATCCAGAGCGCACACCAGCAGAACTTGACGGGTGAGTTCATTGACAAGTCGGTTGAGCAGTTCGTGTTCACCGGGTTTCTCAAGGGGCGTGCGTTCGAAGAGGTCGGGGAGTTGTTCTCTTCTTCGCCCATTCCCAACGATCTCGAAGAGGGTGAGAAGCAGGCATACCGGGAAATCCTGGAGGAGAAGCGCCTTGCAGCAATGGATGCAGCCGGCCCTCAGTACGAACAAGCGCTTAAGGGATGCGTGGAGTTCGGCATTGCGCAGGCCACATATCTCGATAGTATCCGTGCACGACTTCGCGAGATCAATCCTGAATCAGCGGTGCTCAATCAGGCGATAAATCAATGGGTTGCAGACACCACCCAGCGGAGGAATGCACCCGATGTGGTTCAGGGAGACGATCGGTCTTCTGTTCGCAAGACCAGTGACACAGCCAAGAAGCCTGAGAGCGCGAGTCAAGGCTCCACCTCTGGCACCAAAGATGAGGAGAAGAAAGATAAACGGGAACGTCGCAGACGAAGAGATTGACAGTAGATCCCCAATGGGGGTACGGGCCTGTGCCGCCCCAAGGCAAAGCAACAAGCAGAAAGGAGTCTCACAGGCGACTGTAACGTTTCAGCATGTTTCCTCGTTGTTTCCTATGGAAAGTTCAGAAAACAGCCCTATACTCACACTCACTGCACGGAAGGAGTAGTGGTTTATGCAGCAGTTCTTCAGCTTCATCACAACAGGTTTCAGAGGGTCCGGCGCTCCTGTCATGTTCGTGATCCTGGTGATTCTCTTTGCGGCCATTGGCTTGGCAATCGAGCGTGTGTGGTACTTGTACTTCAAATGCGGCCTCAACACGAAGAGTTTCATGAATGGCGTGTCGCGGTATCTGATGGCGGGGGAAATCGACAAGGCAATCAAGCTTGCCTCGTCAGTTAAGTGGCCGATTGCGAAGGTTGTTTCTGTGGTACTCAACAATCGTGGAAAGGGAACCAAGGCAATTCAGCGCGCTGTTGATGAAGTGTACCTCACCGAGGCTCCCAAGGTTCAGAAGTTCCTGGTGTTCCTGCAGGTGTTTTCGAATCTTTCGGTGCTCGTGGGTCTGCTTGGAACAATCTACGGGTTCATGGAAGCATTCGACTCCCTGGCAAACATTCCTGCGGCTCAGCGTGCCCAGGCTCTGGCTGGGGCTATTGCCGTGGTTATGAGCTCCACCATGTGGGGACTTATCGGCGCCATTTTCGCGATCTTCGCACACGCGATTCTGTCAAACAAGGCCGACAAGATTCTTGAAGAGCTTGACGAGAAGAGCTTGAAGCTGATCAATCTTGTCGAGGAATAGGCTCTCTGTTAGAATGTCTACGCCTTCGGCGTGGAGGCTTGTGCGGAATGGAGCCGGGCCCTCACGGAGTCCGTCGGTGAGTATGGATCCGGCAGAATGTCTATGCATATGCGCTTGTCTCACCAGATAGAAGAGGTACGAGATGCCCAATAAACCGCGCAAGAAGATGAACAAAGCGCGCGAGCTGGACATGATCCCGTTCGTGAACTTCATGATCAGCATCATTCCTGCACTCATCGTGTCGGTCGAGTTTGCCAAGATATCGATCATCGACATGAAACTGCCTGAGGGTCGAGGGTCGCAAACTGAGCAAACGGTGAAGGATCGTTCCATGAAGGACGAGGAGAACAAGCTTCTTCTCACGGCGGTTATCACCGACTCAGTTGTAACTCTTGGGGCCAAGAATGGGTTCCTGCCTAGTCTTTTCTACAAAGAGTTCCATCACTACGTGGCTCGGGACGATAACACCGATTTCACAGTCGAGTACAAGCCCGGCGTGGTGGTTCGTCATCCCAAGACCGGCAGGGAGATGACGGTACATGAGCGGTACGATATCTGGCTCTACGTCACTGATGAGAATCGCAGCATTCAGTACAGCATGTACTCCAAGCGTGGCGAGTTGATCACCGATGGTCAAGGCATCCCGGTCACCGAAGTGCATGCAGGAGACACTGTCTTTGCGCTCACCAATCCGCGAAGGATGGTGATCATCAAGAATCCCTCCGAGTTCAGGTTGGATTCATTGTCAGCGTACGATGAACTGCGAAATCGGTTGATGAAGGTGAAGGAACGTTTCCGCGACGTCGACGATCCTGAAGACATCATCATTGCAGCGGAGAATGAGGTGTTCTACGACAAGATCGTCCAAATCATGGACGCAGCCAAAATGGCTGACTTCCCCAACATCTCCATCGCAAAACTGAGGGGATAGCATGGCACACGGACACTCCAAGAAGAAGCCGGAACAAGGTGGGCTGATTATTACATCGCTCATCGACATCTTCACAATTCTCATGATCTTCCTGATCCAGAATTTCTCGGCAGAGGGCAGCCTGTGCTCCAATGCTGAGAATCTCACACTTCCAAACTCGTTCTCCAAGAAGAAACTCACCGAGGTACCGCTGCAGGTTGTTGTCACGCAAGACATGATTCTGGTCGATGGCACTCCTGTTGCTCCAACCACCGATGCGACCAACATTCCTCAGTCCGATCCCAATCCCACAATCGCAAAGCTTCTTCAAAGGTTGAAGGATCACTATGCGCAAGAGGAGGAAATGGTTCGGCTGGGGGCTCTGAACAAGGTGGAGGGGAAGCTGGTCATCCAGATGGACAAGAACATAAGCTTCGATATCTTGTTTAAGGTCATGAACACCTGCGGTCAGGCTGGCTACCTGGTGATGAATTTTGCCGTGATGCAGCGCGAGGAAGGGTAGACGTGGACATCCGACGATGCGGGATGCGAGTGTGATTGCGGGAATCAGCGATGGCACCGAGCGGTCAGAATGAAAGGACACCTATGAGCTACAGAGTCATCATCAAGAAATGTGACGATCCGGCGCGGGCTGCTGCAATTGCGCAAGGTGTGGCGCAACTGTGTGGAGCTCAACCGTCGGTGATTCAGGCCGCTCTTCAGCAGAAGCAGGTGTGCGTTCGCCGTGACGCCACCGATGCGGAGGCTGCCGATCTCAAGGCGCGTCTTGAGCGGATGGGCGCGGTTGTGAGCCTTGAGCCCGTCGCACTCGATGCAGGAGCAGCAGCGGCTGTTGGTGCGAGGCCCGCTGTTCAGCCTGTTGCGCGACCCAAAGACGACGATGACGACGACGATGAGCCGGCCGGTCGCATCCGAACCGATGCAGAACTTGCGGCCACTGTCAAGGAACGCCCTGAGATCTTCAAGGTGGAGAAGGACAACCGCGCCAAGTACACAGAGATTGTCTGCGTGATCCTGGGTATACTGCTCGGAGTCTACCTCAACAATGTGAAGATCGTCGAAGTGGCCACCGACTTCTACGAAAAGATCCCCGAAGACCGCATGGCCAAGATAGTCAAAGACCTTCCCGAAACCCTCAAGGAAGACAAGAAGCTTGACGAAGAGAAGAAGAAGAAAGAGGAGAAGATCGAGAGCGACCGCAAGACCCTCAAGCAGAACAAGAAAGCCGGGGCCGGCGGACGCTATGGTGGCGGTGGAGATCCCCGTGCCCGCGTGACGCGCAAGGGAGTGTTGGGAATCATATCCGGACAGGTCAAGGGGCGCTCTGTTGCCTCTGCCGACGTATTCGGCAAAGGCGGATTCGCCAGTGGAATCGACGCAATTCTTTCGGGTGTTGGCGGCCTCAAGGGCGGTGGTGACGGTGGCGTTGGCCGCAAGGGCGCAGCAGGTATTGGTTACGGATCTGGCTACGGCAGCGGGTTCGGCGGGGGCGGCGGCGGCATCGATGACCTTATCGGCAGCCTGATGGGCGGTGAAGGCGGCGAGCTTGGCCTCAAGAAACGCGGAAGCTTGCAGATCTCCGAACCCAAGTTCGTGCAAGGCGGCGCACTTACAGGTGGTCGCAGCAAGGCCAGCATCATGCGAGTGGTGATGCAGAATATTGCTGCACTTCGCTATGCGTACAACAAACGGTTGCGCGAGAAGCCCGGGCTCAAGGGACGCATCACCGTTAAGTTCGCCATCGACGAATTCGGTGCAGTCATCTTTGCTGACGTGGTGAATTCCACTATGGCCGATTCCGATCTTGAGGCAGAGGTCGTGGCGAAGATCAAACGCTGGGCATTCGGCAAGATCGACAAGCCAGGTGACGTGACAGAGGTTATTTATCCTTTTGTTTTCTCACAGTAGGATTGTATATTAGTTTCGGAAACTGTAAGATAGAGGGTACAGACGGGTTTCCGCAAACCAACTCACTCACGATGGAGGGATGCTCATGAGAAGGCTTCTGGCGTGTTTACTTGTGGGAGGCTTCGCCGCCGGATCGTTTGCCACGGACTCGCGCATCATTGCGCTGGGTCGACACGACAACTTCTTCATGGACGACTACAGTATCTTCAGAAATCCTGCGAATGTAAGCATCTTTCCGAATATGTTGATGGGGTCGCCTGGAGAGTTTCGGGCTCTGATAAATAGAGATACGAGTGCAATCGGCAAGATGGGTTCGGGTTTGCAGCGCACCAATCGTGATGCACAGCGCCCCTATGCGGGCGGAATTCTCTCCTATTCGTTCAACAAGTCATCCGAGGCTGGGAGTCAGTATCCCATGTTCTCGTTTGCGCCGGTGCTCAACCGGTACGACGAGTGGTTGGATTATGTGATTCCTGGAACGCCGAAGTTTAACGATGCGTTTGAAAATTTCGCGGCGACCGGAGACACCGCACTTGATCATATCTATGTGCCGCGTCCAGCCGGCAAGATCGACCTGCTTCTTGGGTATGCGTTCAAGAATGGTGGGATGATTGGTGTTGGCGGCTACATCGCTCAGCAGAAAGACTTTCTCCCCAGTGGCGATGAGGATTCGGCTCTTGAGGCAAGTCTCTACAAGGGAAGCGTCGGCATCAACTGGCCCCTGGCAAAGACGACTGATATCGAGGCATCGCTGGACATTGGATCCGCAAAGTGCGTTGCTCGCTCTGGGGGTACCGCAGTGGGGCTCACCGGTGACCTTGACGAGCGTGCATTGATGATCAAGGGAGATGCTCGCGTCTTCACAGCGCTCAGCGTTTTGAATGGCGACCTCGTACCGCACCTTGGTGTTGACTACATCAATATGGAGCGCTACACTCTCACGCGCGTTGCTGCCGGGCTTGGTATCAACATCAATGTTGATAAAGGCTTTGGATGGGCTGGGCTTGAGTTCCTGACAGAGCAGAAGAATAGGGGTAGCTACGGTCAGGACTCCCGCGGCTTCGGTGGACGGCTCAGCTTTGGCTTTGAGAGGAATCTTCTGTGGGACTGGTTTCTTTTCCGTGCAGGCGTATCCAAGAGACTTCTCTACGTCACAGACCCCGACGGCAACCAGGGACGCCTCGAGGAGAACGCCGAGGGTGACGCCTCCGACGACGACTTCCTCGGTTGTGGTATTGGCTTCAACGTCGAAAACCGTCTGAAGATCGACATGGTGTTGGCTGAGGACTTCTTCTACACCTTCAGCAACCTCATCAGTTCACCTCAAGATCATCTCTTCACACGATTCTCGATCACGTACAGTTTCTAGTCTTCGAGAATGTGTGGTTGGCAGTTCCTCAAGGGGATGGCGGTAGATACCGCCATCCCCTTCGTAGTTTCGTGGCCACCTGTTGAGCAGCCGCCACTGTTGGGCGATCGCAGACCCCGATGGACCCGGATCCTCGCGGCGTCCGTGAGCCGAATTCCCTACGAGAGTGGACCACCGGAAGGGCCATGCAGCGAGCTCGCCGATCACCCCGAAGAAAAACTCCAGAAACTGCGTGCATTTCGCCACCCTAAGTCCGCAGAAAATAGTATCTTTAGGATGTCTTGCATGTCTCCCGCATTGCGGTGTCATACAAGCGCTCAAGTAGAAGTCAATTCCCATTCTGTCCACCGCTTCTCTCACTACAGGGAGGGTCGTATGAAGTTTCGCAGTCTGTTGTCGTGTGCGGTTGCGTTGTCGGCTGTTCTTGGAGGTTGCACAAAGCAAGGTGGAGGTGAAATAACGGTATTGCTTCGGATGATGCCGGCGCAGGAGCGGTTTCTTCGAGACAACGTGGTTCCACTGTTTGAGAAGGCGAACAACTGCAAAGTTAACATCGCTACCTTCGACAACGAGTGGGACATTCCCCGTCTACTGAAGCTGGAGACCGGGAAGCCAAAGAAGGAGATTGCCCTTGTCAAGGTTCCCTTCGAAATGACTCGCGTGCTGGCGTGGCAGGGACTGATGAAGCCTCTGGTTGAGGTTGAGGACTCGGCGATGGTGATGCAGGATCTTGCGGAGTACCATGCATTGGCTGCCGGCCTTGGCTTCGTGGACGACAAGCTCTATTATCTGCCGCGCAAACTCGAGACGCGCATTCTGTTCTACCGCAAGTCAATGGTTGCGGATGCCGTGAGCAAGTTCGAGAAGCACAAGGCGCGCATCGATGCCGAGCTCAAGAGTGTCAACGGCTACGGTCTGCCGGCCGGCTACGCGCTTGAGGCCGACCCCAACCAGTGGGATTACTACGATGTGTACGTTGTTGGCTCGATCTGGGCCAACGAGGAGTACAATGGCGTTAAAGTTGGGCGTGTGGCACACCGCGCGAAGGAATACGGTGGAACCGCCCTCGACCTTGTTGATCGGTCGCTGTCGCTCGGAGCACAGCCCGAAGAGATTCTCAACATTACGTCGGACAAGGTTGTTGAGATGTATCTGTGGGAGAACACACTGGTTGCCAAGGGACTGTACAACCCGAGTATGTGGCAGGACAAGTGGGCCGGCGCCGATATCTACAACGGCATCAAAGATGGCAAGGTCTTCATGTCCTTCCTCCAGCAAATCGATTGCTTCAACGTGCATGGTTGGAGTGACGATCCTGGTATGCCCGGCTACCTGCCTCAGGCGGAGGATATGGGCTTGGCCGTGATGCCGCAGGCCGTTTCTCTCGGACTCGACAAAGACGGCAAGCCGCTCATTCAGGGCACACGCTCGATCTCGACGGGCGGATGGTGGTGGGGGATTCCCCGCACTTCGCCCGATGCAAAGTTGGCCTACAAGTTCATGCGCTTCATCACCAGCAAGGACATTCAGTCGCAGGAGTGTTCGAAGTTCGGTATGATTCCTGTTCGAAAAGACATTTTGAACAATCTCCCTGCAGTGTTTGACCAGGGGTGGGTTGGTGAAATGTTCAAGGTTTCGGTTGACCAGGTCAACTTGAATGGTCTGACCACTGTTCCGCTTGTCAAGCAGTACAATCAGGTCGCGCAGTTGTACGTTCAGGCTTGGTACAAGCTCTGCGTTGGCTACGATGCCAGGAAGGACGGTAAGATGGACTTCGCGACGCTGAAGATGAAACTCGCGAGCAGCTTTTCCGCTCCGCTTGAGCAGATCGTGAAGGGCAGTGCCGAACCGTCAGAGCCCGCACAACCAGCGGCTGCAGCCCCTGCTCCGGCACCGGTCGAATCGGCCAGGTAGCGTGTAGTTGTCGGTGTGCCTTGACGTGCCTTCGCTCCAGCGGGCACGTCAAGGCTGCTCGCGCCGACGCGATCGAGGAGCCCGATGACCATCTCTGACGCAGGAAGCAATGGCACGGCCTAGGTCGGGACAGATTGTCGGAACACTTCGGGAGATATGGCCGCTGCTGCCGGCTGCCCTCTATCTCCTGACCTTCTTGGGCATTGTACTCTTCTATTTAATCGCTTTGACGTTCTCGAAGGTTACTGACACCGGGGTCATATTTCCCACGTTGCGCACTCTCGGTGAAGTTGTGGTGATGCCCCAATTCTCCGAGGCTCTCGTGAATACCCTGCTCTTCGCCCTGGTGGGAACCCCTCTGGAGCTGATAGTGGGGCTGTACCTCGCGCTGCTGCTGTACAAGTGGTTTCCCTTCAGAGACACGGTTCGCAGTGTCTTCATGATTCCGTTGGCCATACCGGCCTTGGTGACGGCGATCCTGCTGTTCATTCTTTTCGACTATCCTGGCGGACACGTGAATCATCTGTTGATGGGCAAGTACGCATTCTTCCCTCAAGTGCTGCACGACCCAATCAATTGGCGCAGCTCCAAGGTTTTTGCGCTGGGTGTCTCGCTCGTCGGCAAGGTGTGGCGAGATATGCCGATCACCATGCTCATCATTTCAGGGGGGCTGTTGTCGATTGACCCCGAGCTGCTTGACGCCGCAAAGAGCATGGGCGCCGGATGGCGGCGTCAGTTTCAGCATGTGATTGTACCGCTGATTCTCCCGTCGATATCGGCGGTGGTGTTGCTGCGTTCAATCGAGATGTGGAAGGAATTCATCTTCCCCTTTGTCCTTGCCGGCCAGCATGAACTCCTGGGTACGTTTATTGAATCGCTGTACAACAGTTGGGGCAATGCTCACCAATCGGCGGCTGTGGCGTTGATACTCGTTTTCTGCATCGTTGCAACGTCCTTTCTCCTGTTCTGGCTTGCCGAGATGCTACGCCGAATGGTTGTCGAAGGGGGCGAGCATGCAAAGAGGTAGGTCTGGGCCCACCGGGGTGCACTACGGTGTGTTGTGGGGTTTGGGTATCGCCATCGCGGTTGGCTTGGTGGCTGCGCCGATATTTCTGCTGTTCAAGTACTCCATCAGCGATATATCCAGCATCAACACGGGTGGGGCCCCTATTCCTTTCTGGCCGTATCACCCCACCTTGAAGAACTTCACCTATCTGTTTGGTGACCGGCAGTTCTACGGCGTGATCGTGAACTCGCTGATTGTGTCGGTGTGCACAGTTGCGGCCTCGATGGTGATCGGGGTTCCGGCCGGGTATGTGCTGGGGCGCTATCGCGTTCCTGGGCGTGAACTGATGCTCGTCGGGCTGTTCTCGGTGCGGTTATTCCCCGACATCGTATCGGTGATCCCCGTTGCCGAGTTCTTCATACGGCTCAACGCCCACAACACATACTGGGGCGTCGTGCTTGCCCATTCGCTCCTCGCGCTCCCCTATGTCATTCTCATGGGCATGAGCGCCTTCGAGCCCATCCCGAGGGATCTTGAGCACCAGGCAATGGTCATGGGTGCGAACCGGTTTCAGGTGTTTATCAAGGTCCTTCTTCCGTTGGCAGTGCCAGGGCTTGCCGCAGCCGCGATATACACGTTTCTGTTGTCGTGGGATGAGTTCATCTTCTCCTACTTTCTCCTTGCGCTGGGCAAGATCTCGACGTTGACGCTGTACCTCAAACAGAAAATGGCGTTTTCTCCACCGCAGAACCTTCTGGCCGCCATCTCGACGTGTCTGAGCCTTCCGGTCATCGTGTTCTCGCTGCTTCTGCAGAAGTATATGACTGCGGGCATCACGTCGGGAGCAATCAAGTAGAATCGAAACACCATGGCCGATGTCGTTCTAAAGAATATCAACAAGTCATTCGGTGCGCACCGAGTCATCGACTCGCTTGATCTGGAAATCCGCAACGGGGAGTTTGTCACCCTTCTCGGGCCATCGGGCTGCGGCAAGAGCACCCTCCTGCGGATGGTTGCCGGGCTGGAGTCCATCGATTCGGGCGATCTGTTCATTGGCGGGAAGCGTCACAATCACATCCCGCCTCAGAATCGCCGGATCGCCATGGTGTTCCAGAGCTATGCGCTCTTCCCGCACTTGAGTGTGCGGTCGAACGTGCTGTTCGGGCTCAAGATCAAGAAGGTGCCTTTCAAGGTGTGCGAGGAGAAGCTCTCGTGGGTCGTTCCACTGCTGGGTTTGGAGGGACTTGAGCGGCGACTGCCCAAGGAACTCTCCGGCGGCCAGCGGCAGCGTGTCGCTCTTGCGCGTGCGCTGGTGCTCGACCCAGACGTGCTCCTTCTCGATGAGCCGCTCAGCAACCTCGACGCTGCTCTGCGCGAGACGGCCATGGAGGAGTTGAAGCGTGTCCACCGACAAGTTGGCAAGACGGTCATCTACGTGACTCACAACCAGGTTGAGGCGATGACCATGAGCGAGCGCATCGCTCTTCTTAATGACTCTCACCTTGAGCAGTACGACAAGCCCCGCGTGGTGTACGATGCGCCGCGAACGGTCTTCGCCTCGCAGTTTATTGGTTCGCCGGCAATCAATCTTCTCCCGGGGGCCATCGCACGGCAGGACGAGGAGACTGGAGTCCAGACTGCGCTCGGGTTTCTGATGCTGGATCGGGAGCGATCGTGCAAGTTGCAGGGCATGGTCGGGCGATCGGTTCAGGTAGGTATCAGGCCTCAGAACATGGCGTATGTGGAACATTTGCAGAGCCGGAGAGCCTCGGACACCTGCGTCGAGCTCACCGCCGAGCTGGTAGAGATCCTGGGCGACAGGAGCCTCATTGTGGCGCGGGGTCGGGGAGAAACGCAGTTGCGGTTTCTCATCACGCGTGAGGCGGACATTCAGCAGGACCAGAAGGTCTCGGTGCTGGTTGACGGCCGAAGGGTGCTGCTCTTCGATCCTGAGACGCAGGTGAACATCGGCTATGCCCCCTGAGCGCGCCTCGATTCCGACACTGCGCTGAGCGTGATTCCCAATGCTGCGTCTGCCGTCCGTGCGGTTTCTGCGGGCTCCGATCGGCATTGAGAGCCCTCTGGCGCAGCCCATCTCCCCGAGAGTATACTCAAGATGAGATCCATCCCGTGTTCTCCAGTGTATTGGCGCACGGTCGTATCGGGCTGGTGGCTACGAGCTGCGGTGCTCGTTCATGTCGCGCTGGTCGTTGGATGCACGTCGACGGGGCGGGAGTCGGCGATAAGCGCGAAGTTGCGCCGGACGGTCGATGCCGATCTCGCGATGTTTGTCGGCGAGCTTCCGCCGGAGAGTCGCAGAGACAGTCTGTATCATGAAGTAGTGTCGTACGAGAGCGGACTGCCTGGTCGTTACTCGGCCAAGGCGGTGGTTGATCTCCACTACCTCAAGGGCGTTCGTGTCAAGATGGTCTGCAAGTACCGCTTCGTGACAACCGAGGGCAAGTGGGAAGGGTATGCAAAAGAGTGGCGCTTCACCAATGACTCGACGCAGGTTCGCTGACGCGATTTCGCTGCTTCTCTTCCTGTCTGCATGTGTGTTCGGTCAAGTAGGCCTGGAGCAGCTTATTCCCCTGGAGATCCGGCAGCTCACCGGCAGGTGCATCCAATCCATCTACAACGGGGACTTCAAACAGGCCGAGGCCGAAGCCCGCAAGACGATCAAAGCGTACCCCGACCATCCTGCCGGCTACTTCTTCTACGCGGTGTCGCTTGACGTATGGATGGAATACTACCAGTCAAACGACAAAGAGGAGGAGTTCTACAAGTATTGCGATCTGGCGATCCTCAGGGGTGAAAAACTCATGGACACGGAGCGCGACAATCCGTGGGTGCGCTTCTTTATTGGCGGGGCCGACGGGTACAAGGGCACCTACGAGAGCCGACAGGGCCGGTACATCACCGCGTTTCGCTACGGCTGGAAGGGTGTTTCGGTGCTCATGGATCTGCAGAGGAAATATCCCCAGATGAATGACCTGAACTATGGCATCGGCAGCTACGAGTACTGGCGTAGCGCGATGACCAGAACGCTTGTGTGGATGCCGGGGGTTGAGGACAAGCGGGACACCGGAATCGTCAAGATTCAGGATGCCATGGCAAACGGGATTCTCACCAGAACTCCCTCGGCAGCAGCACTCCTTCCGATCTACTGCAACGAGAAGCGGTTCGCCCAGGCATTGGAGCTGTCCACCCGGATGAGTGACACGTTCCCCAATTCGCTCGTCTGGTACTGGGGAGAAGGCGAGGCGCTCTACGGCCTGAGGCGCCTTGCCGAGGCGGAGAAGACCTACCGCTACATCCTCAGTCGCGTTGAGGCCGAGTCGTACGACAATCACT
>Ga0315284_10006818_pt1 | contig 16277 bp, 3 predicted proteins | sample YL17G09_16_MG_FD_203696 | JGI IMG/M metagenome (GOLD analysis project Ga0315284, IMG submission 203696) | Sediment microbial communities from Yellowstone Lake, YNP, Wyoming, USA - YL17G09_16 | ecosystem: Environmental > Aquatic > Freshwater > Lake > Sediment | place: USA: Wyoming | collected... | reverse complement strand
GAATAACACGCCGGAAGGGAAATTCTGTGAACATTGTGGTGCGTCACTTCAAAGAGTACAGGTGCAGGCGCCATCTTTCGGATATCCGCAACCGGTAATTCCGCCACAACCCCCGCAGGCAAAGCAAGGGATGTCGGCACTCAGGAAGATCCTAATAATTGGCGTGATTTTATTTTGTATTTTCATCATCCTTGGGGTTATCGGGTATATTGACAGCCCAACCCCGGTCCCGATCCAGAAACCAATCACGGTCACCACGACCCAGAAACCCACGGTGACCCCAACCAAAACCGGTAGTTCTTCTCAGATACCCACTGAAATTTTAAACGGTTATGTTGATTCCAAGGGGTCATACAGGGTTACTACCAATATTCGTGATCCCACCACGGCGTTGTATTCCATCAGGTTGGCAGGTCCAAAAAATGCAGACCTGGACCTGTATGTTAAAAAAACGACTCTTCCGTCAATGGGAGATTATGATTACCGGTCAGCAGGTTCCGGTTCAAATGAGCAGATCAGTATTCCTTATCCGGATATCGGGAGTTATAACATTTTAGTACAGTCAACCAGTGGCGGCGGTAATTTTGTCATTTATATTGATTATAAATATTCCTGATTTCACCACTTTGCTGTCGTTATACATGGCGTCATAATTTTTCAGGTATGACAAACGGCTTGAGGGATCTTTTTTAAGGAGGTGCATTCCCCAAATCGGATGGGTTATGTCTGCCCGTCTTTCATATTCTCTTCACTGAATTTGATCGAGGAGACATTTTCTTTTTTGATGTCAGGTATGTACGCATGGATTAACCTACGCCCTTTGACGGCAGAGTCCCGCCTTTGCGGGTCTTTTGGGAGATCTCCCTGACGATGAGCGTCACCGTATTCCCAAAATAATCACAGGATCCTTCCTCCCTTGACGTATGAATCACAAAAATGAACATCTGAACAGCATATTACAACTCATGGAAGTCCTGAGTAACATTACCATTTTCGGTGAGGTTCTCCTGCTCATGTTGCTCCTGTGTCCCACAGTAACAGCGTATGATAGTCGGGTATTGCAGTATTACAATGAAGGTGTTGATTTATCTGAAATCGGTCGGTATGCAGAAGAAGCAGTTATCTCGTATGACAAGGCAATTGCCATCAACCCAAATGACGCCATTACGTGGAACAACCGCGGAATCGCGCTGGGGGAACTTGGCCGGTTTCCAGATGCCGTCGCCTCTTTTGATAAGGCAATTGCCATCAACCCGGATGACGCCATTACATGGAGCAACCGGGGATCTGCACTCTATATTCTCGGAAGGAATACAGATGCGATTGCCTCTTACGACAAGGCAATTGCTATCAACCCGGATGACGCAATCACGTGGAACTTACGTGGAAACGCGTTAGGGAAACTTGGACGGTATACTGATGCGGTTACCTCGTATGACAGAGCAATTGCCATCAACCCGGATGACGCCAGGGTGTGGAACTTACGCGGCATTGCGCTACGTGACTTCAGACGGTATGCAGATGCGGTTGCCTCGTATGACAAGGCGATTGCCATCGACCCGGATGACGACTTTACGTGGAACTTACGCGGAAACTCGTTAGTTAAACTCGGACAGTATACAGATGCGATTGCCTCGTACGACAGGGCGATTGCCATCAATCCCGGTTACACCGATGCGTGGAACTTACGCGGCATCGCTCTGGGTGAATTCGGAGAGTATCCTGGTGCGATTGCCTCGTACGACAAGGCAATAGCCTCCAACCCAAATTACGCTGATGCGTGGTACAACCGTGGAATCGCGCTGGGTGAACTCGGCCGGTATACAGATGCGATTGCCTCGTACGACAAGGCAATAGCCAGCAACCCGAATTATGCCGATGCGTGGAACAACCGCGGAGTCGTGCTGGGTGAACTCGGTCGGCATACTGAAGCGGTCGACTCGTATGATAAGGCAATTGAAATCAACCCAAATGACGCCCCAGTGAAACAGAACCGGGAAATGGCACTTCAAAAACAAACCAAAACCACACCGCTCCTCTATGCACCCATAGGCGCAATGGTTCTGATGGCGGGAATCGCAGTATGGATCAGGCGTCGGGATCCCCTCTAAAATAAATTCTTTTCGAGAAATGTTGGTTAGTTATGCAGGCTCCACCCGCCTCGTGCAAGGTGATCCCGTTCCGGACTACAACCTGACTTCTGGTACATGCAGAAGGATGCATTTCCGGTTACCGGTGAGAGATACGGTCAAAAATTTTTAACGATCTGTGAGACCCACAGTTTTTTATAGAGAACTGCCAAACGGTGAATATTAATATCTGTGGACGAACAGGAGGACATTATGGTTATTGGCAAGATTATTGATGGTTCGTACTTCTATGCAAAAGACGGGCTTTTAGGAAAATGGGACAAGTGGGTACTGCTGATTATCAGCTGCATCATCTTTCCGCTCTTTATGGGCTATACCATGCGGATTTACCGTGGTGAAAATCCCGCCCCGGCAATTGATGACTGGGGGGGCATGTTTATTGATGGGATTAAACTCCTGGTCGTCGGGGTGATCTATGCAATACCCATTATTATCCTGGACATCGTGCTTTTGGGGAGTGCCACTCTAGCAATGGTATCATCAGTCAGAACTTCCGCCGGGGCATCGTTTATAGATTCCGGTGCGGTCATGGGGTTACTGCTGGCCATTCTCTTTGGAGCGATGATCATCGTCATTGTCGCTATCATCATCGGGTTGATCACGGCAACAGCAACAGTACGTTTTGCGCGGACCAACAGTTTTTCCGAAGCCTTCAACTTCGGGGCAATCTTTGCTCATATCGGCAAAATCGGCTTGATGACCTATATCATTGCCCTGATCATGATGAGTATCATCATCGGCATTGTCGAAGTGGTCTGCCTGGTAATCCCCTTTATCGGCATCAGCCTGTTAATCATACTGTCTCCCTTCATTGGCGTGTTCTCTGCCCGCTACCTCACCCTGCTCTATGAAAGCGCCGGGCCGGTATAATTTTTTTAATCAGGTCCCCTGCCAGGAATGAACTTTGTGCCCGGATAACAAGCGATACAGGAAGAATTAACTGAATTAATCTATTCCCTGTTTTAAAAAAATTGAAATTTTTAGCGTTTTCATGCCTTTTTGATTGTTCCCTCCCTTGCGTTTTAAAAAAACGGACGTCTTTGGACACGCGAAAAAAAAGAAGATGTTGCCGGGCTTTTCATGAGCCCCTTGTATGCAGGTAGTGGCAGCGAAAATATCCTGTATCATAATTTTTCACATTCCCCACACGAAAATAGCGCAACCGGAATAAAAAAAAAGGTCTCCCCATGCTGACGGCAGAGAATGTACCCGTTCCCGGGCAAAAGCAATCCCTGCGACCCGGACTACCAGACTATAGTATAAAAATAGGATTGATAAATACGGGGTTTACATATATGTACCAGAAAGGGTATATGCCGCCTTTTTAAATCATTATGCTCGGATAACCAGTGCGGTAAGTACCAAAAAATCCAATACAGGAACAGTGAGGTTAGAGATGCATGAATAAGAGTGATGCTGAGGCATTGTTGCGACAGGGCATCGAACTCTATGACCTTGGCAGGTACCAGGAAGCCATCGTCATGTTTGAGCGGGCGCTTGCCCTTTTTCCCCATCTTTCAAAAGCCTATTATTACAAAGGGATTGCCCTGTATGATCTTGGCAAATACGAAGAAGCGATCGATTCCTATGATCATGCAGTGGCGATCGAACCAGCGGACACAAATGCCTGGTATAATAAAGCCGCCACCCTTGCCCAGGTCGGCAGGAACAAAGAGACTCTCGAAGCGTGTGATCACCTGCTCGCGATCAAATGGGATAATGCAGAAGCGTGGATCCTGAAAGGTATCGCCTTTTATGAACTGGGAAACTATCCTGAGGCCATCAGTGCTTACGATCATGCGCTGACCGTTGATCCCCGGCATGCAAAAGTCTATTATAACAAGGGAATTGCCCTTGCCGATCTTGGCAGGCACCAGGAGGCAATTGTAGCCTACGAAAAAGCCATCGGGATTGTTCCCCGGTATGCCAAGGCGTTCTATAACATGGGCATATCTCTCTATGACCTCGGAAAATATGATGGTGCCCTGAATGCGTTCAACAAAGCCTACGAGATCGATCCCGGCGATATCTGGGTCTGGTATTACCGTAGTTTTATCCTTGCAAAACAGGAGCGGTTTGAGCAGGCAGTTGAGTCCGCTGACAGGTTCCTTGAGTATGAACCGGGCCATGCCGATATCCGGGCGATCAAAGGAATTTCTTTATGCAAAATCGGGCGCTATGATGATGCTGTTGCCGCTCTTGACCGGGCCCTTGAGATCAACCCCCTTCTTGCTGATGCCTGGTATTACAAAGGACTTGCATCAAATACGCTCATGAAATACGGCGATGCAGCTTTTGCCTTCACGAAAGCTCTCGAGCTCAGCCCGGCAAATATCATGGCATATTACCACCGCGGCATTGCATTCACGTACCTGGATAAATACCGGGAAGCAGCACGGGACTTCGATCGCGTCCTCTCGTTTGAGCCGGAAAATGCAGATGCATTGTACCAAAAAGGGGTAGCCTGTATCAAACTGAGCCGGTATGAGGATGCACTTGCCTCATTTACCCAGGCCCTGTTAAAAAAACGGGAACATCCTTCATCATATTATTACCGCGGCATAGCGTTCACAAAACTTGGCAGGCATAAAGAAGCGATTGAATCGTTCGAACACGCACTCACCCTTGATCCGGGTTGTGCCATGGCTGCTTACCAGGAGGGAATCACGTATGCCAGCCTCGGCAGGTTTGCCGAGGCCATCACCTCTTATGACCGGGCGTTACACATCAGTCCGTTGTTTTCAGATGCACGGTATCACAAGGGATTTGCCCTCGCAAAACTGGGAAATACCGATGAAGCTATACAGGAATTTGACAGGACCATCCAGCAGGACCGGGAAAATGCACAGGCATATCACCAGAAAGGCCTCCTGCTCGCAAAAACCGGAAAATATGCTGATGCCATCGAATCTTTCAACAAAAGCATCGGGATTAAACCCTCCTATGCCCAGGTGTATTTTGACAAGGGTCTCGCTCATGCAAAACTCGGAGAAGCTGAACAGGCGATAGATGCGTACGATCACGCGATACGGATCAACCCAAACTACGTCAATGCTTATTATAACCTGGGAATTGCATGCATTGAACTCGGGAGATTTGATGAAGCTGTTCATGCATTTGACCAGGCGCTTGAAATTGATCCGGCAAATACCCTTGTCCTCTACCAGCGTGGAACTGCCCTCATGCATAACCAACGCTACGCCGAGGCAGTAATCAGCTTTGACAGTGTGCTTGCCGTTTTCCCCCAGAATACCGGAGCGTTATACACGAAGGGAAAAGCCCTGTTTCATCTTTCACGCTACCATGAAGCACTGGTTGCATTTGACAACGCGATCGAACAGAACCCGGCGCTCATTGAAGGCTGGCTCCATAAAGGAGTAACCCTCAACAAACTCGGCATGCCGGATGAGGCGATTGCTGCATTTGACAAAGTGCTCATGGTAAACCCAAAACATGCCGGGGCGGCAGTGCAAAAAGGCATCGTCCTTGTAACACGGTGCCGGTATGATGATGCCGTAGTAATCCTTAACCGGGCTCTTGAAGAACAGCCTGGCAACGATGAGGCCTGGTACTATAAGGGTATCGCCCTGTCCGCTACCGGACGATTCGAAGAAGCAGTACGTTCTTTTGACAAGACGCTGGAGATCAACAACCGCTGCACACGTGCCATCTTTGAGAAGGCAAATGCCATCTCGAGCCTTGGAAACCAGCCCGAAGCAGTAGCCCTGTACGATCAGGCTTTGGAAAGTGACCCCGATAATCCAAAAATTCTCCTGGGTAAAGGAGTTGCCCTTTCCCGCCAGGAACAGTATGTCGAAGCGATCGAAACATTTGAACAGGCCCTTGCCCGTGACCCGGAAAATAATTCCGGGTATTATTACCTTGGTGTGGCATACGCCGGATCGGAGCAGTATAATGAGGCAATAACTGCCTTCGACCGCTCACTTGCACTCGATCCCTCAAATGCCATAGTCCACTATTTCAAAGGCATTGCCCTGATCGAACTGGGGCACTACGAGGAAGCCCTCACCGGGTTTGACCAGGCGCTGGCTCTCGATCCTGCTCATGCACCTTCCTGGTATTATTCAGGAATCGTGCAACTCCAGTTACAGCACTACCCTGAGGCGATCGCAGCCTTTGATCAATCACTGCTCCTGGACCCAAAAAGGATCGACGCTGCGATCCGGAAAGGAATTGCCCTGGTCAGGCTTGAAAGAAATGATGAAGCAGTGGTGGTTTTCAGCAGCGTTCTTGAGGAAAGTGACAGGGATGCTTTAGCCTGGTGTTACAAGGGCAGGGCCCTTGCCGCGCTCGGGCAGCCTGAAAAAGCGGTTCTGGCATTCGATAAGACTATTGCGATCAACCCCCGGTGCACTCCTGCATTCTCCGCCAGGGGTAATGCGCTTGCCAGCCTGGGCATGCACCAGGATGCGATCTCCTCCTATGATCGGGCGCTTGAACTAACACCCGGGGATGCCAAAACCCAGTACCAGAAGGCAATTGCATTCGTTTTCCTTCACCAGTATGATGATGCAATCAGGGCATTTGATAATGCTCTGGCATCCAGGCCGGATTTTACCGATGCTCTGTACAACAAAGGACTGTCTCTCCTCCAGCAAAAAAAGTACACCGAGGCGATAGATGCATTCGACCAGGCAATTGAAACCGATCCGGCCTCTGCTCCCGCCCTCTATCACCGCGGAACTACCCTCCTGGAACTCAAACGGTATTCCGATGCAATAGACTCCTTTGATCGTATACTCGAATTTTCCCCGCACCATGCAGAAGCATTCTATGGAAAAGGGATCGGGCTTTTACGCCTTTTGCGCTACAGGGAAGCTCTCAATACCTTTGAAAAAGCGCTCGAACAGGACCCTGCACGTATCGAATCATGGCTGCACAAAGGTATTGCCCTTTCACACCTCGGGCTGCATGAAGAGGCGATTACCGCCTTCAACCAGGCGCTTTTGTTAAACCCGGGACTTGCAGAAGCGGCTGTGCGAAAAAGTATCGGGCTTATCGGGCTTTATCATTACGAGGAAGCAGTGTCTGTTCTTGACCGCCTGGTCAAAGAACATCCACGGGATATAGGGGCCTGGTGTTACCTGGGCATAGGACTGCTGGCACTGGAACGATTTGAAGAAGCAGTCCGGGCATTTGATAAAACCCTGGAGATCAACCGCCGGTGCCCCCGTGCATTTTTTGAGCGGGGGAATGCCCTGTTGCGCCTCCAAAAACCCTTAGAAGCAGTTGTATCCTATGACCAGGCCCTTGAACTCACACCCAAAGATCCAAAAATTCTCTACCAGAAAGGAATAGCGCTTACCCAGCGCGAACGGTATGATGATGCCATCAGGGTATTTGAGAAATCTCTGGCAATAGAACCGGAAAATGCCCTGGGCTTTTACTTTTTAGGAGTCGCTTTTGCCGGACGGGAACGGTATAATGACGCAATAAAGGCATTTGAAAAGGCTCTTTTACTGGATCCATCGAATACATCTGCTCATCATTTCAAAGGTGTTGCCCTCTTCTCGCGGGAACGGTACAAGGATGCTGCCAGGGCCTTTGGCAGCGCCATTGCACTTGACGCTTCAGATGCTTCAAATTATTATTACCTGGGGCTTACCTGCCTGCAGCTGAAACAATACGAAGAAGCTATACGTGCGTTTAAGACAGCAGCGGATTTGGATCCATCCCTCACTGACAGTTACATGTACCAGGGTATCGCCCATGCAGAATTGTCCCGGTACGATGAGGCGATTTTGTTGCTGGACAGGAGCTTATCAGTAAATCCCTCGCTCATTGAAGCACTTATCTGTCGTGCAAAATCCTTAATTAAAATCGGGCGGTACGCTGATGCCATCGAAACGCACGAACGGATCCTCTCGCTGAATCCTACTATTATCGAAATCTGGATGCAAAAAGGAGATGCGCAGTTCTCTCTTGATAAAAAGCAGGAGGCTATCCTTGCGTATGCAAAAGCGCTCGAGATCAATGCAAACTTTGCCGACGGCTGGGTGAAGAAGGGTAATGCACTCTATGATCTTGGCAGGATCCAGGATTCTGTGGTCGCTTACACCCGGGCTCTCGATATCAATCCTGCCCTCCGCGACATCTGGATGAGAAAGGGTGATGCCCTGTACACACTTGGGAGAACGGAGGATGCAGTCGCGTCGTACACCAAATCCTTAAAGATTGATCCCGACCAGGCAGGCGGGTGGGTCAGCAATGGAAAAGCCCTCTATGACCTCGGGAGATACCAGGATGCAATAGATTCATTTGACAATGCAATAGCCCTCAACCAGAGATGTATTGAAGCATTCCATTACAAAGGACTTGCACTGGAAAAAGTGAACAGGATCGACGAATCGATCCATGCCTTTGAGGTGCTCCTGGAAATTGATCCCCGGAATAGTGATGCACACTATCACCGGGGACTTTCATTAGCCATACAGGGAGATCACCGCCATGCCATCACTGCATTCGAAAAGACTCTTGAGATCCTGCCTTCATTTGCGCCTGCATGGTATAACAAGGGGAAATCCTTAATCCATGGCGGAAAATACCCGGACGCGATTGTTGCATTGAACCGGGCACTGGAGATTGAACCTGCGTTTACTGAAGTATATTATCACCGGGGTTTCGCCCTGTTAAATCTGGAAAAATATGCCGAAGCCATCGAATCGTTCGATAAGAACCTGGTAAAGGATACGAGTAATGCCCAGGGGCATTACAACCGGGGCCTGGCACTTTTACGGCTCGGGAGATATGAAGAGGCTCTGGAGGCGTTTGATAAGGCACTTATCTATGATCCTGACAATGCACTTGCATTTTATCACAAGGGCAGGTCATATGAGGGCCTGAACCGTTACAATGATGCCATCTTTGCTTTTGAAAAGACGCTCCAGTTAAAACCAAAATACACAGAGGCACGGATGAAAAAAGGCATTGCCCTGTTTATTCTTGGTAAATTTAAAGAAGCGGTCAAGGATTTTAACAGGATTATTACGGATAATCCCAAAAATTACCCTGCCTATTACCAGAAAGGCAGGGCTCTTTTTGCTATGGGGAATCCGTCAGATGCCCTGGAGGCGTATGACCGGGCGCTTGAGGGGGATGCAAATTTTGTTAATGCCCATTTCCACAAGGGTATTGCCCTTGTGGAATTGTCCCGGTACGAGGAGTCAATTGTTGCATTTGATCGAGCTCTGGAACTTGATCCTCATCTTGCAGCTGCCCATTACAACCGTGGAGTCGCCCAGGCAAAACTTGGCAGGCATGCCGATGCAGTTACCACGTTTGACCAGGCACTCGCCCTGCTCCCGGCATTTGCCCCTGGGTTTTTCCAGAAAGGACTTGCCCTGTATGCCCTCGGTAAGTACCGCGATTCGATAGATGCATTTGACCGTACGCTGGAACTGGACCCGGGGATGGCTGAAGCTGCCCTCAAAAAAGCCATCGCACTGCATGACCTGGGGCAACATGAAGCGTCTCTGGCTGCCTGCGAGAAAGCACTGGAGCTCAAGGCCGACTTCATTGAGGCCCTCTGCCAGAAAGGAAAAGCCCTTGCCGATCTTGAACAGTATGATGCGGCAGTTATCGCCTTTGACCGGACACTTGAACTCGATAAGACCCATGCCCAGACCTATTACGATAAAGGGCTTGCATTAATACACCTTGGCAGGCATCTTGAAGCAGTTGCATCATTTGATCGCCTGCTGGAACTCATACCGGGTTTCGCACCCGCATTCTTCCACAAGGGGAGAGCGCTTGCCAATGTCGGCATGTATGATGAAGCCATATTTGCCTACAACATCACGCTGGAAATTGCTCCTGACGATGCCGAAGTGCTCTTCTCTAAAGGGGTCGCGCTTGCGCACCGGGAGAACCATGAAGAGGCAATTGCGGCGTTTGAAGCTGCCAGTACCATCGATCCATTGAAAGCTGAGACCCATTTCCAGAGGGGATTATCCTTAGCAGCCCTCGGGAACCATACTGATGCAGCACGTGCATTTACACGGGCGTTGGAGATCGATTTCGGTTATAACGATGCACTGTACCATAAAGGACTCGCACTTGCCGAGATGGGTGAATACAACAATGCGATCACTGCCCTTTCCCGTGCACTGGAAGTATCGCCAAAAATTGCCAATGCACACCTGATCAGGGGATTCTGTCTTTTCGCAGTCGGGCGCTATGAAGAAGCTATCCTTGCCTATACTGCATCACTGGAAATTGACGCAAAAAACCCTCATACCTGGTTCTACAAAGGCAAGGCACATATCAGTCTCGATTCCTACGAAGATGCGGTTGGTGCATTTGATCAGGCACTCTCTCTCGATCCGGAGTTCGGGGAGGCATTTTATTATAAGGGGATCGCCCTTGCCAAAAGTAAGAAATCCCCTGAAGCTGCGGCAGCTTTTGAACAGGCAAACCGGTTGGTTCCTGATTTTACTGATGCTTATCTCCAGAAAGGGAGATCCCTTGCAACACTCGGTATCTACCATGAGGCAGCTGATGCATTCGGGCGCGTACTGAGTACCAGTCCCGATGACCTGCCAGCACTCTATGGCCAGGCCCGTGCATTTGACAGCCAGGGATTATACCAGGAGGCAATTGCTGCCTACACCCGTATTAACACCCTGGACCCCAGGTGCGAACGGGCATTTTATTACAAGGCTGTTGCACTCGTACGCACACATCAGTACCATGATGCCATCGATGCATTCAGCCAGGCTCTTGCCCTCGATACCTCCCGGATCGATGCCTGGAGCGGGATGGGAAGAGCCTGTGTCAGCCTTAAAAAGTATGAACCGGCACTCGAAGCGTTTGATGCACTTCTTCTTCTCAGACCTGATGCAGGAGAGATCCTTTTTGAGAAGGGACTTGCCCTTTCTGTCCTGAAAAAACCGGAGTCAGCTCTTGATGCATTTAACCAGTGCATTGAGATGGGATTTTGTAACTCCCGCGTACATGCAGAAAAAGGACAGGCACTCTTTGAACTCGGAAACTTTGAAGATGCCATAGCATCATTCGATCGTGCACTGGAAATTGATGCAACCGATGCGGTCCTGCACCTGGTAAAGGGTGAAGCACTCTCAAAGATCAACCGGCATGAAGATGCGATCAACGAGTTCGATGCCACCCTTGCCCTTGATCCGGAAAATGCCCGGGCACACCAGGGGAGAGGGGTTGCACTTGCAAAACTGGCCCGGTACGAAGATGCAGTAATTGCCCTGGACCGGGCACTGGAAAATGATACAGCAAATCCCGATCTTTTTGCCTGCAAGGGGTATTGCCTCTATAAGCTGGACCGGTATAAGGAAGCAGTTGAGTCGTTCAAGAAATCACAAAAACGCAAACCCCAGGATCTCTTCAGCCTTTCCTATCGCGGTAAAGCCCTCCTGCGTCTCAAACGATTTGAAGAAGCGATCACCAGCTTTGAAAAGGTCATTTCCCTTGATGAAAAGAACGCCGCTGCCTTGTATTACCTGGGAACCGGGTATGCACACCGGTCACTCTATGACGATGCCCTGGATGCATTTGAAAGAGTACTCCTGCTCGATCCTTCCTGTGCGGTCGCATGGTATACCAGGGCAGGTGTCCTGTGCAGCCTGAACCGGTTTGAAGAAGCGGTCCTTTCCTATGATCGTGCCCTTGAACTCACTCCCGGCATGCAGGATGCAGCCTATAAAAAAGGACGGGCGCTCGCTTATCTCGGACGCTATGAAGAGGGTGTAGCAGCCTTTGATCAGGCACTTAACCTCGGCCCGGCGAGTGCAGCTCTCCACTACCACCATGGATGCTCCCTCATGGCAGCCGGGCGCGACCAGGACGCTCTTGTCTCCCTTGACCGTTCGCTCGAACGTAAGCCTGACAATGCCGCTGCCTGGTTAGCGAAAGGCGAAATACTTTTCCGGCTCGAAAAATTCAATGAGGCTGTTTTAGCATTTGATAAAACGCTCGAAATGAATCCCCTTGAGGCTCATGCAGCGTTTGGGAGGGGTCTGGCACTCTCTGTCCTCGGGAACGACCAGGACGCGGTGATTTCCTATGAGCGGGCTTTGGCCCTTGATCCTGCTCATGCTGATGCTGCGTTTAACAAAGGGCTTTCACTTTTCCGCATCGGCAGGTATCCGGATGCCCTGAAAGCGTTTGATTATGCACTGGAATATGTCCCGGAACACGCTCTCGCACACTACCATAAGGGACTCGTGCTAAACGAGATGGGGAAGTATGAAAAGGCAATCCGGTCATTCAACCAGGCGCTTGTGCACAACTCCTCTGTCATCGATGCAATATACCAGTCAGGTCTCTCGTATACCCGCCTCAAGAAATACGAAAAAGCCCTTCTTGCTTTTGATGAGATGCTGAAACTGACCCCCGAAAACACCAGTGTCCTGTACCAGCGGGCACTGGCTCTTGTAAGACTCCACCGGTTTGAAGAGGCGCTTGCAGCGCTTGAATCCTCCCTGAACCTTGAAAATACTCATGCTGACGTCTGGCTTCTTAAGGGAAGCGTGCTTTATGAACTGGCACGTTTCTTAGAAGCTCTTGAGGCATTTGAGAGGACGATCGCCCTTGCACCGGACAACACTGCTGCCTGGTACCGTAAGGGCAAGACCTGCATCGAGCTTATGAACCCGCTTGAGGCCATTACCTGCTTTGATCGGGTCCTGTTAAATGATCAGGCATGTGCTTCGGCGTGGTTACGGAAAGGCAGTACGCTGCTTTCGCTCAGCCAGTATGAACCTGCCCTGGATGCCCTTACCCGCGCCCTGGAATTGAAACCCGGCTCTGCATACGGGTGGTACGACCGGGCAATTGCCCTGCTGGAACTCGGAAGGTATGAAGAAGCAGTCTCATCGTATGACCGTGTGCTTGCTATCAACCCGAAATACGCAAACGCCTATTATGACAAAGGTATGGCTCTCGCAAAGCTCGGCAGGGATTCAGAAGCTGTTGATGCTTTTGAACGGGCTACGTCCCTGGACCCGAAGTTTGTCAATGCGTTCTTTGACAAAGGACTGGCACTCGGCCGTCTCTCCAAAAATAAGGATGCAATTGCTGCGTTCGACCGGGCGCTCGCTATTGACTCATCCTTTTCACCTGCCTGTTTCCAGAAAGGACTGGTACTCAGGAAACTGAAACGGTATGAAGAAGCCCTTTTGGCATTCAGTGCAGCGCTTACCCTCGATGCGGGAAGGTATGAGGGATGGTTTAACAAAGGCCTTGTCCTGGCCAGTCTTAAACGATTTGATGAAGCCTACCTGGCGCTTGAATCCTCCCTGAACCTTGAAAATACTCATGCTGACGTCTGGTTGCTCAAGGGAAGCGTACTTTTTGAACTGGCACGTTTCTTAGAAGCTCTCGAGGCATTTGAGAGGACGATCGCCCTTGAACCGGACAACACTGCTGCCTGGTACCGTAAGGGCAAGACCTATGTCGAGCTTATGAACCCCCTTGAAGCGATCACCTGCTTTGATCGGGTCCTGTCGGATGATCAGGCATGTGCTTCGGCATGGTTACGGAAAGGCAGTACGCTGCTTTCGCTCAACCGGTATGAACCTGCCCTGGATGCCCTTACCCGCGCCCTGGAATTGAAACCCGGCTCTGCATACGGGTGGTACGACCGGGCAATTGCCCTGCTGGAACTCGGAAGGTATGAAGAAGCAGTCTCATCGTATGACCGTGTGCTTGCTATCAACCCGAAATACGCAAACGCTTATTATGACAAGGGCGTGGCTCTCGCAAAGCTGGGCAGGGATTCAGAAGCTGTTGATGCTTTGGAACAGGCTACGTCCCTGGACCCGAAGTTTGTCAATGCATTCTTTGACAAAGGGCTGGCATTTGGCCGGCTCTTAAAAGACCAGGAGGCCATCGCTTCATTCGACCGGGCACTCGCTGTTGACTCGTCCTGTACTCCTGCCTATTACCACAGGGGACTCTCTCTTAAAAACCTCAACCGCTTTGAAGAAGCCCGTTTGGCATTCGATGCAGCTCTCAACCTCGACGATGGAAGGTACGAGGTCTGGTTTAACCAGGGCTTTGTATTATCCTGTCTCAAACGATTTGAAGAAGCAAAAACTGCATTCGACCGGGCAATTGCACTCGACCAGAATGCCTATGCTGCACATTTTGATAAAGGATTGACACTCTCAAACCTGAAACGCTATGACGAGGCCATCACTGCATTCTCACGGGCCATTACCCTGGATGACAAAAACAGGAGCGGGCATTTTGAACAGGGACTTGCCTATGCGATGCTCGGCAGGTATGAAGAGGCTGAATCATCGTTCAGCCGGTCTCTTACCCTTGATCCTGATTTTGCCGAGGGCTACTTTAACCGGGGGCTGGCTCTTGAAAATCTCGGGCGGTTTGACGAGGCGATTGCTGCATTTGACGAGACAGTATCCCGGGTTCCCGATCTTTCAGCAGCATGGCTCCATAAAGGCATTGCATCTGAAAAACTGGGTAACGACAAAGAAGCAGTAGAAGCGTTTGAGACAGCACGACACAACGATCCGCATAATATCTCATTGCTCTTTTCGGAAGGGTGTGCACTCGTAAGGCTCGCACAGTATGAAAGAGCAATTGATATTTTTGATAGTGCGCTCAGTGAGGATGCTGACAACGGGGATGTCCTGTACGAGAAGGGGCGGGCCCTTGCAAACCTGGGAAGAGAGAACGAGGCCCAGGAGATCTTCGGACAGGCCGCCTCTTTGCTTCCCACGCGGTACGAACCGCCCTATTTACAGGGATTGTCCTTAATCAGACTCGGCAGGTATGAAGAGGCGGAACAGGCTTTTGATACAGCACTCGCCCTCAACTCAACAGATCCGGATATCTGGTATGAGAAAGGGGTGGTGCTTGCATACCTTGATCGTCCTGTTGAAGCCATCACTGCCTTTGACACCAGTATAACCTGCCGCCAAAAAAATCCCGGGGCGTTTTTTGAGCGGGGCATGGCATTTGCCATTCTTGAGAAATTTGATGATGCGATCAGTTCCTTTGACAGCGTACTGGACCTGGTACCGGAAGATACCCGTGCCCTCCACGCAAAAGGTATCGCCCTGTTCCATATTGGTAAATTTGAAGATGCGATCAAGGCACTCAATAAGGCGCTTGCCATTGAACCGGATAACACAGACGCCCTCTCCCATTATGCAGCAGCTTTTGCCGCGACCGGCAGATATGATGCTGCAGCAGAAGCCCTGGGACGTTTGCTGGTCCTTACTCCTGACAATACGCAGGCATGGTTTGATCAGGGAGTAGTCTATGCAAAACTCACCCGGCACAAGGAAGCGATAGCGGCATTCGACAACGCCCTCTCGCTTAAACCGGATTATTTTGAGGCCTGCTTTAACAAAGCACGTTCACTTGACAGCCTTGAACTGACAACTGATGCCATTGCCGCGTACAACCAGGCTCTTGATCTTGATCCGGCGCATGCACCGGCACTTCACTATAAAGGTGTCGCACTGGCAAAGATGGGCAGGTTCGAAGAGGCGGTCAAAGCCTTTGACCGGGCACTCGAGATCGATCTCACCTTTGCAGAGGCGTGGTGTGACAAGGGAAAGGCCCATGCATCACTGGGCATGTACCGGGATGCGGTGAGAGCCTTTGATAAAGCACTCAGCATAGAGAAGAATTATGCGGAGGTCTGGTTCCATAAAGGTCTCTCACTCTCAAACCTGGGACGGCACGAAGACGCCATCATTGCATTGAATAAAAATATTGACCTTGATGCCGGAAACGTTCAGGCCTTCTATTACAAAGGATTGTCCCTTGATGCAACCGGAAGGAAAAAGGATGCAATCGATGCGTTTGACCGGGCATTGAAGATTACCCCCGGGTCCATAGAACTCTGGCTGCACCGCGGCAGGGCGTTATCTGATCTCGGCAGGTACAATGATGCGATTGAGGCATCTATGAAAACGCTGGAGATCGACCCGACCAATGCCGATGCCTGGTACCTGAAAGGTAGTGCACTCTTTACCCTTGACGGGTATGAAGATGCCATCGAAGCATTCAGCAAGGCCCTGGAAATACGCCCGGATTTCGGCTCTGCCTTCTATAACAAGGGGCGGGCACTCTTTGAACTGGGAATGAATAACGAAGCGGTGG
>Ga0315284_10006816_pt1 | contig 16280 bp, 25 predicted proteins | sample YL17G09_16_MG_FD_203696 | JGI IMG/M metagenome (GOLD analysis project Ga0315284, IMG submission 203696) | Sediment microbial communities from Yellowstone Lake, YNP, Wyoming, USA - YL17G09_16 | ecosystem: Environmental > Aquatic > Freshwater > Lake > Sediment | place: USA: Wyoming | collected... | reverse complement strand
TACGTGGTGGACGGACAAAGGGTGTACCAGACTCGGGTCCCCAAGGGCAAAAGCGACTTGCCTAGCGTCCAGGCGGTGATCCAAAAAGAGGAGCTGGAACGCCAGAAGCTGGTAAACCAAGAGTTTAAGATAGGGTAGTTGCATGGCCGCCGACTCGACCACCCTTCAGTTACAGCAAGCGCTGCCCCAACTGGGGCCGCTGGCTATTCCTATCGTTGGGGCGATAGTAGCAGTGGGTGCCGTCGTGGCTACTCGGGATCTCCTCGATAGGTTTTTTCGACAGAAGGGTGAAACCCAAAAGACGACATACCTCACTATAGAAAAGAGTCTCACCAGTGCCATAAACGACCCTAAAGCCTTGCCTGGACTTCAAGAAGACGGGTGGTCTACCTCATTTCTCACCGGCCAGGTAGCTGAAGCTGTTGCGGCTCAGATCAAGATACTCGACACCCCCACCTATCTGCCCTCATTCGCCACCCAGCAAGCGGCCGTCGATTTCTGGAGTGAAAACTACAACTACTACCTCCAGGGCCTCCAGACTGACAACTATTTTAACGCCATCACCCTCTGGGTTAATGCCGAGAGTACCCGCCTGGCGATGGCCCCGTCGGTCCCGGGAGTAACCCCTTTGCCCGGGCCGGTTACGGTGATAACCCCCAAATTTCAGGTTGGCCAGATAGTACAGACGTCAGACGGTGTTCTGTGGCTGATTAAGGACATAGCTACGCTTGACACTCAGCCGTTTTATACCACGGTGCGCTCTGACACTGGTATTGAGCTTAAAGTCCCTGAGTCTGTTTTATTGGCCGCTGGGGCCATAGTTTACTCAGCTCCAGCCGCTGGCATCGGTGCTTCAGCCGCTACTGTGGTGATACCTGGCTTTGGCACGGCTCAAGTCTCTGTCACCGTCCAGGGCGTGGTGGTCACCGGGGTGACGCCGTCGGTTCCGGTTACTCAGCCAACTCAGCAAACGATCGTGGTGCCGGCACCAAACGTAACTATCGAGCCGACTACAGTCAACGTGGCGGCTCCGCCCGCTCCTTCTGTATGGGTGACACCTCAACTCAGCACCGGGGCGCTGGAATCAGCGCTGGCGGTATTGCCCATGACGCTGAGCCAGACACTGGTTGGGGCACTGGCTGCCTCAGCGGGGGGTATTCAGCACGCCGCCAACATGGGCCGCAACGCCTGTTTTGGATCCACTGGGGCCGCTCTGCTGGGGCAGCTCGGTATGCCCCTGGCAGCGCTGTCGCTTCCAATTATGTTTAGCAAAGTGCCGGTATTTCGCAAGGCGGAAGAGGGCGCTTTCACCTGGCTACTAGACCAGTGGCTTGACCCTATACGGGCTCGGGGGGGGATCACGCCGGCTGAGGGCCCAGGCGTAGCGGTAGCGATGCTCAATGCCACTGTGGCCATGGGCATGAGTGCCCACCTGGCCGCCATCGCCGGAGAAGCGGTGACACCACTCAAGTATATGGGCATTAACTACCTGGCCGGGTTCTTAGCTGAGCTGGCGGGGTGGAGCCGTATAGCCTCGGGCACTGTGGGCACTATAGAGAGCATCTCTATCAGCCAGCCGTTGAAGTATTATGTTAACTCACTAACCAGGTCGGCTCTCCCAGATGTGGGCAGAGCGCTGAGCCTCTACGCACAGCGCGAGCTTGAATGGGACGGGGACGAGCAGGAGCCCGGCGCTCACCAAATCCTAGGCTATCACGGACTGAGTGAGGCCTGGGCCGACATCTACCAGGACGAGGCGTACAGACACCCCACCATAAGAGAGCTGCTGCGCAACGTAAGCTACTTGCGCCTGGACATGGTCCCCGGGTTTGAGTCTCCGCCGTCGGATGTAGCCGCCTATCTCACCGCCGCCGGCTATCCGCCAAAGCCAGCCTATCCCATCGTCTGGCCGTATCACCTGGCCATACTCAAGAGCGGCTATCATCCGGCCTACGTGCCCTGGCTGACCGACCTGACTCAGCGGGCCGCCGCCAGGGGCGAAAAAACGGCCATGATCGGCACGGCTCAGAAGATGCGGCGGGACGGCTTTATCTCCTCTGCGCGCATGACGGAGCTGGTGCTCGATGCCTGGCAGCTCACCGATCCGGTATCTGCCCGGGTAGAGGTGGCGGAGCTCGAGGCTGACTACAAAGTGCTGGGTGATACCCGCGCCGTAATAGTGCTCAGCATGGCCAAGGGGCTGATCACCCGCGACGAGGCCCGTGATCAATTATCAGCGCTTGGCATGGCCGCTGACCGTGTAGAGCTCGAAGTGCTCAAGGGCACGCTGGGCATGATACCCGGCATCAAGTTAGAGATCACCAGCCCCGAGGCAGTGCTGGAAGAAGCCGGACTGGAGGCTGCATAGCATGGCAGTTGATGTCCGCCAGGCCATCTCCCTGATCAGCCAGCGCATCGTCCTGGCTCCCGCCCAGGTGGAAGTGCCGAGTCCCTTCGGGCGGGGCACCGTTGAAAAGCGCTTCCGTGAGGGGCTGATCACCGAGGCTCAGTTCCGCCTGGAGCTGCAAAGCCTGGGCTACATCGTGGCAACCATCGATCGCTCCCTGGTGCTGGCCAAATTAGAACATCAGTTCGATAATTTCTCCGACAAACTGGATGCCCTGGGCGTGGCGTATGACAAGGACATCATCACCTACGCCGAGATCAAAGTGCAGCTCCTGGAGCTAATTCCCGACCAGGAGAAAGCGCTACTGATTCTGGAGTTGCTGGACTATAAGAAGCGTCCCGCCCCCAAAGCGGTCACCCCGGAGAAAACACCAACACTCACCGTGTCCCAGCTCCTGGCCGCCTTTGTAGCTGGCACTCTCACCGAGCCTCTGCTGCGCTCAGAGCTGGCAGAGCGGGGCTACAGCGAGGAGGACATCGTGCTACTGGTGAGCACCGAGGCTGCCAGACTGGCCAAGCCCACCACAACACAGCGCAAGCTGCTTACCTTGGCTCAGCTTAATGCGATGTTAGCTGCTGGTATTCTCACCATTGACGAGTTCGTGGCCGAGCTCCTGGCCCGCAACTACTCCGAAGAGGACGCCGCCCGACTCCTGGGACTGGAGATGATTAAAATCAACGCCCGAGCGGCCTGACAGAAATACAGAAATACAGAAATATGGCGGTGTAACATGCCCTGGAGCTGGCGGCGGTTCTGGATCCACTTCCCCATCGGCCTGCTGATGGGTATTGCCAATATCCCCCTCGCCCTCGGCATTATAATCCTGTTCACTGCCTACGAGCTTAACGAGGACGGCCACCTCAAGGATCACGCCTACATCGATATACAGGGAGCACTAGGTGGTGTCCTGGTGGCCGTGGTGCTGCGCTGGCTCCTGGCCTGGGTCGGCATAGACATGGTGAAGCTATCCCCCTGAAACCCGAACAGCCGTTCTGAAATCCGTGCCCCCAGGCTGCCCAACAGAGGGGAGCAACGGCCCAGGGTGGCACTCTGCTACCCTCCGAACCAAATTTGCTTCCGACACCTCTTGACTAACCCGCTTTTGTGTGCTACCATAGGGTTAGAACCAAATCAAGCTAAAAGGAAGGTGACCCCATGCTAATCGGCTACTGTCCAGACTGCCACAAGGCGGGGCTGAGATGCGGCGACCGCTCAGTACCTTTGAATAGAATCAGGTACAATTTAGGGACCAGGTACTGTCCCTGCTGCCAGAAGTGGGTGACACCACTGTATCGCGGCAACGCCGAGAGGAAAGAGAGGTTATCACACAGATGAGCACAAAAAAGCAAGAGGCCGATAAGGTGTACCAGGAGGCCATAGCCCAGGCCTATAAGGTGTACCAGGAGGCCATAGCCCCGGCCGATAAGGCCAAACATGACTGAGAAACGCTGGAAAGCCCAAGAGCGCCGCATCGCCAGAGCCTTAAACTGTGTGCGGCTCAAGCGCGGCGGCGAGCCAGGGCCCGACCTGGAGAACGAGATGCTGAAAGTGGAGGTTAAAGACCGCACAGACTTACCTCAGTGGATACTGGCCGGCCTGGCCCAGGCCAGGAGCTTCACCACACCCCGTCAGCTCGGGCTCCTGGTGATCACCAGCAACACCACTCGCCAGGCACTGGTGGTGATGGACTTACGGGATTATCAGGACTGGTACGTCGGAACGCCAAGAAAGGAGAGAGAGGGAAAATGAAGTGGTGCCAGAGATGCGGCCAGAGGTTACAAGAGATCAAGCCTGGAGATAAATGCCGCATGTGTGGATGGGTTAGGCCCCTAAATAAGGTAAGAACGGAGGTAAAATGACTAAAGAAGAGATCATCGAGATGCAGGAAAAAACTGCCAGGCTGAGGCGGCTATTTTGGCAGCTCCTAATGAGGGGACAGTTCAAAGACGACGAGCACGCCAAGGCGATATTCACCTGCTACTTCACCCTGGACAAAGTATGCGACCTGGTGAAAAGGTATATCTCCCAACTACCGCTGGAGCTGGGAGAAACGCCAGTGACCGTGACACTGGAGCACAAAGGCCGCAAGGTGACTCTCGGAGCCAAGGGGGAGGTGCCCAAATGATCTGCCCACTACGGCTCGCCAATGACGCCACGCCAATGAACCAGGCCGAGTGTCTACGGGACAGGTGTACTTGGTGGGACTCTCGAGAGAATATTTGTGCGATATTAGTCCTGGCTGGTGCTTTAGGCAGCATCGCCGAGGGGGTGAAGAAATGAGCCAGTCATACTTACCCGAGCTCGTAGAAAAAGGAAAACCGATGGCCATGTTCCCCGGCAAACAGGATGCCGGGACCCGGAAGTTTATTACCAAGGACGCGGCCGTTTTCCTCATCAACTGGGCTAAACAATACGGCTTGGATGCCTGGTCCGGGCACGTCTGCTATATGTATGAACAGCCATACATCGAGGAGAAGGGGGTGCTCTACCACGCCAACCACCAGAAAGCCTACAGAGGCTACTCTATATCGCCAGTGCCCCAGAGCCAATATGCCGATCTAGGTTACCCCAACGCCCTGGCCATCTGGGAGTGCAACGTGTACCTCAAAGATCGTGAGGGCGCGATAACCGAGTGGGGAGTAGTGGAGGAAGCCGAGATAGAAAAGCTCAAGCGCCAGGTGGAGGCCTCGGTGCGTAAAGAGCATGGCACTGGCACCATTGACGAAACCACGATACAAAACATCGTGGCCGATAAGCTCTCCTATCTGCCCTTGTGTCGTGCTCCCAGCACCATGGCCAGGACCCGAGCTATCCGGCGAGCTCACCTCAAAGCGTTCCCATTCGGCCCCCCGGAGGTGGAAAATGAGCCAGAGCCTTAGGGACGACTACGAGGCCAAGCTAAAGGCCCTGTACGCCGACTACGATGCCAAGCTAAAGCCCCTGGACAATACAACAGCCCCCAAAAATGGGGGCTGAGGGGTCTTGACAACACATCGGGCGATGTGCTAATCTTAGACCGACTAATCGATAAGGTCAGTATATCAGAACGGTTGTTCTATGTCAAGCCCCCAAAAGGAGTCGGCGCTAGAGGTGTGTCTATGAGCTTTTGGCTAGCTCTGCCCCCCCTAGAACCCCCCGTAACCTCGGGGTTTATTTATTACTATCGTAGAGGCAGAAGGGGACTCTTACTACAGAGATACTTCCGCCACCGCCACCACTATATAATTTAGGAGGATACGATGCCATTAAAATGTAACTACTGTAATTATAGCGCAGTCTCACTTTCCCAACTCGATGTCCATCTCTCAAAATACCACGAGCCCCGCCTGGCAGACGAAGGAGAGAACAAGCTGGATAACCCCCCGATAAGGGAACACCCAGAGTGGCCGATACCACATGGCATCGCCATAGGTTTTGAGAATTGCTCCGTTTGTGCGGGTCGGGGTTTCGTTTACAACACGGCAAAGCTCCCAGATCCGACGTTTGGCAAGACTATCTACTGCCCCCAATGCTATCCTGGCCTGGGGCCAGTGCCTCGTATGACTGAAAGAGCCAGGCGTTGATGTGCTATAATGCCAGCTAGGAGGTGTGAAAGTGAAACTGCGCCAGATTGCCTGTGATCAGATCAAGGTGCCGGTGGTGCGAGTAACCGCTGTCTACGATGAGGAGCACCTGGCTCTTCTGCGTAGCTCCCTCGAGGCTATGGGAACCGTCAACCCGATCATCGTGGTGGCCACCGACGGCGTCTATGAGGTGGTGGACGGGCTGCATCGTTGGGAAGAGGCTAAGTCCCGTGGCGAGACTCATATTCCCGCTATAGTGTATGAGGGCGGACCCGCGGAGTCCCTTCTTATGAACCTGGTGCTTAACCGAGTCCGGGGAAAAGTGAAGGCAAGCGAAATGGTTGCTGTTATACAGGAGCTCTGGAAAACTCACGCCATGGACTCTGAAGCGATCGCTGCCAAGACGGGGCTCGGGCGGGACTATATCGAGAAGCTCCAGGTGATCTCCACCGCAAGCATCCCGCTCAAACAGGCGCTTGAAGAGGAGCGCATTGGCGTCGGTGCCGCTTATGAGATCGCACGCTTGCCTAATCCGCTACAACAGGAGCAAGTGCTCAATCAGCACCTGGTGTATAACATACCGCTCAAAGAGCTAAGAGCACTGGTTAGCAACGTGCTCAAAGAGATGGCTACTATCGCCGCTGGCGCTCCCGTCGGGCCCCCCAAAGAGCCCCCCGCACCGCCGGTATATCTGTGCGAAACCTGCCACAACGAGATTGATCCTAAGTATCTACGTCCCATTGTGGTGTGCCCCGATTGCTTCGGCCAGGTGTGGAGGCTTGCCAGGGCGGCGGGTGCGGAGGAGTTAAAAGCCGAACAAGCGCAGGGGGGAGGCTCAACATGATGCCTGCTCGTCTACAATGGGTTCAGCGTATCCCCCCTGGAATCGCCTGAATACGCTATTTTACTGGTCTTGGCACTGGCTGAACCTGATATTCAGTTTGCCAGCCAGAACCTTGTAAAGTCACGATGAAGTCGTAGTCCCTATACTTCTTATCTACGAGGAAGGGCTCAAAAACCGCCGCTAGTTTCTGGCTCATGGTGCTCCAGTATGTGGTGGTGGCCTGGCCATTGAGCTCGTCAACGGCAAAGCGGAGGCGGCGTTTTGGTAGGGGGCGTCCAGCCAACGGATCGGTCGCGGTGATCGTTTCCACCCAGTGATCCACAAAGTGCATCCTAGCCGGAACTCCTGGTTTGATCTCCACGTAACTTTGTAAAACCATATCTCACCTCACTGTCGGGTGGCCAGCCACCCGACTACCATAATTATAAGGGCTGCTATGTCGCCGCCCACCAGCCCACAAATGATGTGCTCTCTCAGGCTGAGCTTATCCACTTACTCTACTCCCAATGTCTTACGCAGCCTCATTTTCTCATCCCTGGCCACCTTAGAAGCACGCGTGAAGTAATCCTGGCGCTCCCTCACATAGTCCTCGACCCAGGGGGGCAGAAACACCACTACCTCAAAGCCGTAATGCTCTGCCGCCGTCCGCACACTCGGTATGATCCACGGCACCACCAGGCGGGCAAAGAATGGCTGGGAGCTGTAGTTGGGCAGATCCCATGTGCCAGGGGCCAGGCCGAGGTAGTACAGCAGGTCGCCGACCGCCATTTTGGGCTCCCTGATCTTGCACTCTATGAGGTAGTATCTGTTTGGCAGCCAGTGTACCAGGTCAATGCGGGGGCGGGACGGCTGGAACAGCTTGCGGCCCGCCTCCAGGCCATACTTGGCGGTGATCTCGGCGGGGACGGCCCCGAGGGGCACGTTGGTGATGTACGATCCCGGTGGCAGCTGTGTGGCAGCGTACTCTGAGACATACCGGCGCTCTCGCTCAAGACGCTCTGTCATGTCTAACTCCAGGTAGCAGATTGTTGCCCCCTTGACAATCATAGTCCCTAAGTATAACCTTGTCAATAGGGATGGCTATAGAAGACAGTTCTGGCGCCATCCTGGCTGTTTTCTGTAGCCGCCCACTAAATAAAGGGAGGTTACAGATATGGGACTAAAGGTAAAACCAATCGCAGAGTCGGCAAAGAAGCTCGTAGAGCGAGCTCAGGCTGCCAGCGGTGAGTATGCCAGTGCCGCCGCCGCCTCGGGTGACCAGTGGAACACCCAAACCCAGGCAGCCAAGGACAACTACGGCATGGCCATCACCGCCGCAGGGATCAAGGAGCGGTTTGCCCGCGGAGCGGCTAAGGCCGGTGCCGCTGGCTACGTGGATGGCATAGTCAAGAAGGGCAAGGACCGCTTTAGCCAGGGTGTGAGCATCGGCCAGGGCAAATACGCCTCGAACACCGAGCCATACTTCAGCACCATTGCCGGCCTGACACTCTCGCCCCGCCAGCCCAAGGGCAGCCCGGCCAACTATGCCAGAGTGTCGGATGTGGGCAAGGCTCTCAATGCCAAACGCTTAGCTCTGCTGGGCTCGAGCTAGGCGGGGAGAAGGAGGTAAGACGATGTACTGGGAGAGAAATTTCTTACGCACCGCTGAGCCCTGGGATGTGGGCGGCACCCTCAAGCTGGACTTGCCCATGGGCGGCCAGCTCGGCTCTATCATGGTTCACGCCCGAAGGGCGGGCGTCACTGACGCGTTCAACGCCATCGAAAAATGGCGGCTGATCGACTATATCTCCAAGGTGGAGATCATCGCCAACGGCTCTACCATCATCAAGAGCCTGACCGGTGAGGCTTTGAAGGCGCTGACGTTTTTTGACGGGGGCGGCTCAGCTCCTGATCAGGAGTTTAACTACGGGGGCAGCACCAAGCGGGCCCACTTCATGATCAACTTCGGGAGGAAGCTGTTTGACCAGAAGTACGGCCTGGACCTCTCCAAGTTCGCCAACGTCCAGATCCAGCTCACCAACGACGGTGCTGCTGCGCAGTTCGCCGGCGCGTGGGCAGTGGACGTCCTCTGCTACTACATGCGGGGAGCTGATGTTCAGCCACCCGCGGGGTATATGCGCACAGAGGAATGGCGCAAGTGGACCACGGTGGCCGACGAGCGCAAGTACCTGGACATACCCACCGAGCTGCCCGTCCGCCGCATGATTTTGCAGGTGCTCTCGGGTGTGAGCGCCACCAAGAACGCCACCATCCAGGCGTACAACGTCCTGGACGACATCGAGATGTACCTGCGCAGCCGGGTGATCAAGGTCATGGACTATAGCCTGCGAGATCTGTGGTATGAGAATTATTTCGACTACGGGCGCCAGGCTATGGCCGCCCTCGAGCCTTACCACACCAGCCTCTACGGCATCAAGACCGGACTGGGCCAGACGCTGGCAAAAGCCGGTATCGCTCTGCCACAGGGAATGGCCTCGGCCACGCCCACCATTGCCCTGGAGGCGGGCAACGACGGCTCGACGCAGAAAATATTCCGCTCTAGCACGGACAACGCCTCCATGATCCTGCTGGGGTTAGCCCTGGAGAACTGCGCCGTGATCCGCTTCGACCAGGACCCGGACAACCCGGGGAGCTGGCTGGATCCCAACGCCGAGAAGACCGTGAACCTGGATCTGCATACCGCTAACGACTCTAACGCCGCTAGCGGCACCATCAGGGTGATACTGGACAGACTGGTTAAATACTAACCCCGCCTTAAGAGCGGGGTAATAGGAGGGGGAGCATGGCGAAAAAAAATGCCCTGCGACTCCACAATACCAAGACGTTTGCCAGCGCCGGGCTGGTGACACTGGAAACCGACCCCACGCCCGACAACATGACCTACTGCCTCCAGCGCATGGCTTGGGAGATCGACAAGGCCACATCGGGCGGCAATACCCGCTGTCGCCTGTACATCAAAGGACACGGCTACAAACACAACCTCGCTGAACAAGATGCTCCAGTGGCTGATACTCTCTACTGGGATGCGGACCCCGTGTGGCTGGTGCCCGGTGAAAGCCTGGCGCTGGACATAGACCAGGCCCAGGCCGCTACAGTGGCCTCCCTCAATTGCACCGGCTACTGGACTGACTTTGTTGAAGGGATTTTCTGATGCCTAAGATGGGGCTTTTTACACCCGCACCACATAAAACTACTCACCAAGACGCTGGGGATGATGAGCTTGATGTCACTGGGCTGGCCGGTGGCTACTCCGATGCTCAAGCTTCAGCCGTAGCTGCTGCTCTGATTGCTACCCACGCTGCCGTAGCTATTACTCACGGTGCTACAGATGCCATCGCTGATCAAGCTGATATCGCCACCCACGCTGCCCTCTTTGGACTCCATACCAAGCTAGTCCTCAAAACTGCCGATGAGATAGTCAATAACTCTACTACCCAACAAAATGATAATGAGCTTTTGTTTAGTGTAGCAGCAAATGAAGTTTGGTGGTTTGTGCTGGTTCTCAGGTTTATTACAGCCGCAAGTTCTTCCTACGCTTCTAAAACAAGCTTTACAATTCCAACAGGGGGAGGGATAACACGAGAGTCTCCGTCTGGTGGTTCTTCCGAGGCCGATGCGACGGTAGCCCAAAATCTTGATAATACTTCCAATCAAATTATCCGTTATCATCGCACCTATCTCTACATCGGTGGCTCTAGTGCTGGCACTGTTCAACTTCAATGGGCGCAGGTAACCGCTGAAGCCTATGACCATACAGTAAAGGCTGATTCTTTCATTATTGCCCACAAGCTAGCATAAGAGAGGACTTACATGGCAGAGACACTGGAGCATTACGATAATCTGGCCGAGAGACAAGAGAAGATAGCCTACTGGGAAGGTCAAGGCTACCGGATGCTCCATGATGACTTTGACGCAGATTATGTTATTGGCGTTGGTCAGCCTCACGGCACTCTTACCTTTACCGATGAGCCAACACCTGTCGCACAAACTGAACCAACACGGTCTACCCATATCGCCACCTTGGAATCAGTAGACCCAACTAAGGCTAGACCAGCCAGAATAAAGAGGGTTTGGGAAGGCCGAGCCTACCACTATGACGCTTTAGTTACCCAGACGGTCAAAGATGAATATGTAGCTGGTAAGATTAAGGTTGGCGATTATTTGATCGTCCACTTTGACGATATGGGAGAGCTAGTGGTAACAGCTAAGATTTTTAAGTCGTGGTAGACTGATGCACCATGATTTTCGACTACACCCTCACCTTGCGGAAGTAGGACAACAGCGGCGATGATCTATGAGTACGACCTCCTCGTTCCCGCCAACACTTCGGCCGATGCCCCCGTCAGCGTGGACATGGCTCTTTCTCCTGGCATCATTCACCGCCTGGAGGTAGGCTGGCCCGCTGGCTGCAACAATATGGTGCTGATCTCCATTCGCAGCGGCTTGCATCAGGTCTGGCCCACTAACCCCGACGGCTACCTCAAAGGCAATATGTACACCCTATCGATTCCGGTGTGGCATGATCTCGGGGAGGGCCCGGCCATCCTGAAGGCTTACGGCTGTAGTCCCGGGGCGACTTACGATCACAGCGTAACTATCCGCCTGGCCGTTCAGCGGCGAGAGATATTACAGCCGCCAGACACGAGCAAGCCCATACTGGAGCGGTTAAACAGGTGGTTTTTCGGAAGGACTGGCTGATACGATGGCTGATGCCCCTGATTTTGTACTCTTAATACAGATCGGGATCACCCTGGGCCAGAACGTGGTTCCGCCTTCGGCGCTAACGGAGAAGGCGATCTGTGCCCTGGACCGCTGGAGCGGATCCGACGCTAGCTATCAGACTGTGGTGAGCTATACCGTCCCCATCGGCAAGTCGTTTACACTAAGCTCCGTGGAGATAGCGGCGTCCGACTATACGGCGGCCCTATTTCGTGTGACTATAGCCGGAGAGGTGAAGTTTGAGGACAAGGGCTTACAGACCAGCTACAACCCGACTTTTGCCAATGTCAACCTGTCGGCGGGCCAGGTGGTGTTAATTGAGGCTATGAGCGACGGGGCTACCTCGATCGATGTCGACGGCTCGATAGAGGGTAAGGAGATCGGATAATGGGATTTGGGCCACCGCCGGCCGGGGGCGGGGCCGCCTGGGCGGGCACTCCCAGCGACGTTACTGTTTTCCGGGACCTGGCCACTGAATACCAAAATATGTCGGGGGGTGTACTGTGGGTCGCCGTAACGGCCGAGTGTGCGGTATATACCACCGGCCCCAACGTATATGGACAATCTTACATTGAGGCGAAGATCGGCCCGACGTCGGCTACGGCTATGGACGTCGGCCGGTCGGGGATCGGCGACGGCAATATAGGTACTAATCCGGCGGCTGGGGCGTCGTTAAGGCTATATGGCCTCAACGACGTAGAGGTCAACGGCTTGCTTATGTCGGCGTATTTGGTGTTTTGTGTCCCAGCCGGCTGGTGGTATAAGGTTTGGGGAGATACCGGCTGGGACGGCTATGCTCCCGTCTTAAAATTCTGGATTGAGTGGGGCCCATAATAACGAAGGTCGCTATGCTCTCAAAAGTAACGCCTCCCGACGTGATCGCTGTATTGACAGTGATCGTCTGCGGTGTATTATTATATATGGGGCGGGATGGTATAATCGCTGCCGCCCTGGTGGCAGTGGTGAGCGGATACTACGGCCTGGAGCTCTCACCGCTGGGCAAGTTCACCCGGCGAAATAAGGACAAACGGAGGTAGCTAGCTATGCAAACGAGTATCAAGATCACCGACGTGCGTGACGTGCCTACAGTCGGCCCGAAAGGCGAGTTGACCACTGACGTCCTGGTCACTTACGTGGTGGACGGACAAAGGGTGTACCAGACTCGGGTCCCCAAGGGCAAAAGCGACTTGCCTAGCGTCCAGGCGGTGATCCAAAAAGAGGAGCTGGAACGCCAGAAGCTGGTAAACCAAGAGTTTAAGATAGGGTAGTTGCATGGCCGCCGACTCGACCACCCTTCAGTTACAGCAAGCGCTGCCCCAACTGGGGCCGCTGGCTATTCCTATCGTTGGGGCGATAGTAGCAGTGGGTGCCGTCGTGGCTACTCGGGATCTCCTCGATAGGTTTTTTCGACAGAAGGGTGAAACCCAAAAGACGACATACCTCACTATAGAAAAGAGTCTCACCAGTGCCATAAACGACCCTAAAGCCTTGCCTGGACTTCAAGAAGACGGGTGGTCTACCTCATTTCTCACCGGCCAGGTAGCTGAAGCTGTTGCGGCTCAGATCAAGATACTCGACACCCCCACCTATCTGCCCTCATTCGCCACCCAGCAAGCGGCCGTCGATTTCTGGAGTGAAAACTACAACTACTACCTCCAGGGCCTCCAGACTGACAACTATTTTAACGCCATCACCCTCTGGGTTAATGCCGAGAGTACCCGCCTGGCGATGGCCCCGTCGGTCCCGGGAGTAACCCCTTTGCCCGGGCCGGTTACGGTGATAACCCCCAAATTTCAGGTTGGCCAGATAGTACAGACGTCAGACGGTGTTCTGTGGCTGATTAAGGACATAGCTACGCTTGACACTCAGCCGTTTTATACCACGGTGCGCTCTGACACTGGTATTGAGCTTAAAGTCCCTGAGTCTGTTTTATTGGCCGCTGGGGCCATAGTTTACTCAGCTCCAGCCGCTGGCATCGGTGCTTCAGCCGCTACTGTGGTGATACCTGGCTTTGGCACGGCTCAAGTCTCTGTCACCGTCCAGGGCGTGGTGGTCACCGGGGTGACGCCGTCGGTTCCGGTTACTCAGCCAACTCAGCAAACGATCGTGGTGCCGGCACCAAACGTAACTATCGAGCCGACTACAGTCAACGTGGCGGCTCCGCCCGCTCCTTCTGTATGGGTGACACCTCAACTCAGCACCGGGGCGCTGGAATCAGCGCTGGCGGTATTGCCCATGACGCTGAGCCAGACACTGGTTGGGGCACTGGCTGCCTCAGCGGGGGGTATTCAGCACGCCGCCAACATGGGCCGCAACGCCTGTTTTGGATCCACTGGGGCCGCTCTGCTGGGGCAGCTCGGTATGCCCCTGGCAGCGCTGTCGCTTCCAATTATGTTTAGCAAAGTGCCGGTATTTCGCAAGGCGGAAGAGGGCGCTTTCACCTGGCTACTAGACCAGTGGCTTGACCCTATACGGGCTCGGGGGGGGATCACGCCGGCTGAGGGCCCAGGCGTAGCGGTAGCGATGCTCAATGCCACTGTGGCCATGGGCATGAGTGCCCACCTGGCCGCCATCGCCGGAGAAGCGGTGACACCACTCAAGTATATGGGCATTAACTACCTGGCCGGGTTCTTAGCTGAGCTGGCGGGGTGGAGCCGTATAGCCTCGGGCACTGTGGGCACTATAGAGAGCATCTCTATCAGCCAGCCGTTGAAGTATTATGTTAACTCACTAACCAGGTCGGCTCTCCCAGATGTGGGCAGAGCGCTGAGCCTCTACGCACAGCGCGAGCTTGAATGGGACGGGGACGAGCAGGAGCCCGGCGCTCACCAAATCCTAGGCTATCACGGACTGAGTGAGGCCTGGGCCGACATCTACCAGGACGAGGCGTACAGACACCCCACCATAAGAGAGCTGCTGCGCAACGTAAGCTACTTGCGCCTGGACATGGTCCCCGGGTTTGAGTCTCCGCCGTCGGATGTAGCCGCCTATCTCACCGCCGCCGGCTATCCGCCAAAGCCAGCCTATCCCATCGTCTGGCCGTATCACCTGGCCATACTCAAGAGCGGCTATCATCCGGCCTACGTGCCCTGGCTGACCGACCTGACTCAGCGGGCCGCCGCCAGGGGCGAAAAAACGGCCATGATCGGCACGGCTCAGAAGATGCGGCGGGACGGCTTTATCTCCTCTGCGCGCATGACGGAGCTGGTGCTCGATGCCTGGCAGCTCACCGATCCGGTATCTGCCCGGGTAGAGGTGGCGGAGCTCGAGGCTGACTACAAAGTGCTGGGTGATACCCGCGCCGTAATAGTGCTCAGCATGGCCAAGGGGCTGATCACCCGCGACGAGGCCCGTGATCAATTATCAGCGCTTGGCATGGCCGCTGACCGTGTAGAGCTCGAAGTGCTCAAGGGCACGCTGGGCATGATACCCGGCATCAAGTTAGAGATCACCAGCCCCGAGGCAGTGCTGGAAGAAGCCGGACTGGAGGCTGCATAGCATGGCAGTTGATGTCCGCCAGGCCATCTCCCTGATCAGCCAGCGCATCGTCCTGGCTCCCGCCCAGGTGGAAGTGCCGAGTCCCTTCGGGCGGGGCACCGTTGAAAAGCGCTTCCGTGAGGGGCTGATCACCGAGGCTCAGTTCCGCCTGGAGCTGCAAAGCCTGGGCTACATCGTGGCAACCATCGATCGCTCCCTGGTGCTGGCCAAATTAGAACATCAGTTCGATAATTTCTCCGACAAACTGGATGCCCTGGGCGTGGCGTATGACAAGGACATCATCACCTACGCCGAGATCAAAGTGCAGCTCCTGGAGCTAATTCCCGACCAGGAGAAAGCGCTACTGATTCTGGAGTTGCTGGACTATAAGAAGCGTCCCGCCCCCAAAGCGGTCACCCCGGAGAAAACACCAACACTCACCGTGTCCCAGCTCCTGGCCGCCTTTGTAGCTGGCACTCTCACCGAGCCTCTGCTGCGCTCAGAGCTGGCAGAGCGGGGCTACAGCGAGGAGGACATCGTGCTACTGGTGAGCACCGAGGCTGCCAGACTGGCCAAGCCCACCACAACACAGCGCAAGCTGCTTACCTTGGCTCAGCTTAATGCGATGTTAGCTGCTGGTATTCTCACCATTGACGAGTTCGTGGCCGAGCTCCTGGCCCGCAACTACTCCGAAGAGGACGCCGCCCGACTCCTGGGACTGGAGATGATTAAAATCAACGCCCGAGCGGCCTGACAGAAATACAGAAATACAGAAATATGGCGGTGTAACATGCCCTGGAGCTGGCGGCGGTTCTGGATCCACTTCCCCATCGGCCTGCTGATGGGTATTGCCAATATCCCCCTCGCCCTCGGCATTATAATCCTGTTCACTGCCTACGAGCTTAACGAGGACGGCCACCTCAAGGATCACGCCTACATCGATATACAGGGAGCACTAGGTGGTGTCCTGGTGGCCGTGGTGCTGCGCTGGCTCCTGGCCTGGGTCGGCATAGACATGGTGAAGCTATCCCCCTGAAACCCGAACAGCCGTTCTGAAATCCGTGCCCCCAGGCTGCCCAACAGAGGGGAGCAACGGCCCAGGGTGGCACTCTGCTACCCTCCGAACCAAATTTGCTTCCGACACCTCTTGACTAACCCGCTTTTGTGTGCTACCATAGGGTTAGAACCAAATCAAGCTAAAAGGAAGGTGACCCCATGCTAATCGGCTACTGTCCAGACTGCCACAAGGCGGGGCTGAGATGCGGCGACC
>Ga0315284_10006815_pt1 | contig 16281 bp, 19 predicted proteins | sample YL17G09_16_MG_FD_203696 | JGI IMG/M metagenome (GOLD analysis project Ga0315284, IMG submission 203696) | Sediment microbial communities from Yellowstone Lake, YNP, Wyoming, USA - YL17G09_16 | ecosystem: Environmental > Aquatic > Freshwater > Lake > Sediment | place: USA: Wyoming | collected... | reverse complement strand
TGCCGGTTATATAGAACTGGCCCGCGCCGCTGGTGATGGAACGCACGTTGGGGTTGGTGGAAGCAAACAGCCCCGTCGTCAGATTAAAGCCGTTGAGGTCGAGACCGCCGTTGTTCAAGGTCAGGGTGCGCGTGCTGCCAATCGTCAGCGCATCTGCCAACTGCACCGTGGCTCCGGGTGCGTTGACGGTTATCGGGAAGTCGAGGGTGACGCCGTTGCTGGTGACGACCTGCGTGCCGCTCGTGGCGGCGAAGGTGGTGGTGGCGGTGCCTGCCGTTAGCGTCATCGCCGAAGAAAGCGTCCAGTTCCCGTAAACTGTGCGCGGTTTATTGTCTAGGCTTCCGCCGAAAGTCGTGAAGTTTAGCGACTTTACAGACTGCGAGCTGGTTATGGTGAAGACACCAGACGCACCGCTAACTTCGAAGTTGAGCGCATTCGCCTCAGTGACAGCACCCGGTGTGATGATTCGGGCACCCGCCGTTGGGCTTTTGATAACTCCTGTGCCGGTATTCGTGCATGATGTTGACCCGGTAAATATCGTGGTCGTGTCAAGCAGGGTGATGTTGTAGGCACCCATGGCCATCGTGCCGGTAAACCCGGTTTGATTGATAGCCAGACACGAAACGTCAGCGCCCAACGTGACTGTCACCGCGCCCGAAAGGGCAGTCATCAATACGATGTCGCCTACGCCCGGAACAGACGCCCCCGGAGCGCCGCCATCTGTCGCGGACCAGATCGCGGTATTGGTCGCGTCCCACGTGCCGGATGCTACGATGTAGCGGTACGCCATCTATTCCACCGGCGCGTCGAAAACGGTGTCAGTGGAGTTGGCAAGCGCAGCCAGCCAGTTCTCGTACCGGGTCTGCTGCATCGCCGACAATTCCTCGGGCGTGATGGCATCCCAATGCGCTTGCGTCAGGCAGATCGCATCCCGCAGGATGTAAGGAGCCTCGCCGTACTGGAATGGCACGCAACGCATCTCTTTCTCTCCCCAGTGAATTAACTCACCACTCATGTGCGCGTTACTTTAAGAGACACTGTCACTCTGGTTACCGTTGCAACAGTAGCTACGTTAAACCCTATGATATTTCCTGCCGCAATAGAAGTCGTTGTCCAACCTACGGGCGCAGATTGGCCCTTAGTTGCAGCGGATATTGTCGGTTTTGCACCAGCGCCAACCATGCTGGTATTTGTGCCGTAGTTTGTGTAGGTGTCGCTGTAAACATCAACAGTAATGCTGCCGGTCTGATCGGCCAGCGCCGTCCATTGGTTTATAGTGCAAGCAAACGGTATCTCAAGGTATCCCTTGGTGCCCGTGGTGATAGCAATACCGCCGCCGTCAATAATGAACTCTATGGCAGAAACGATAATGCCGGGGGGAACCCAGCTTGTGACGCCGGTTCCGTCCGTTTGCAGCACATAGGTGTTAGTTCCGGCACTGGTTGGTAGCGTCATGCTCCATGTGCCAGCAACAGCCGCCGTGTTGAGTGTCACTGTGCCGGAGGTAGAACCTGCAAACGTCATTTGCCCGCTATTTACCCCGGATGATCCAAGGGCAAGTTGGGTGCCAGCAACATTGATTGTCTGTTGGCCTGACCAACTATTGGTGCCATTCAGCAGCGGGATTGTCCCGCCAGAGGTGCCAGTTGCAACGTAGGCCGCACTTGCAAGCGTGCCGCCAGCGCCTATTGCAAGCGTTGAGCCGTCCGTAGCAGTGAAAATAACCGTATTGCTGGCAGTAAGGGTCTTGCCATTAGCAATAGTGAGGGTTGATCCCGTTGCCGGGGCGGTCAGGGCAACTTTGTTGATTGTTGTTGCGCTCGCAACACCTAATACAGGCGTTACCAACGTCGGAGAAGTAGACAGGACTACGTTACCCGTACCGGTAGAAACTGTTACGCCTGTTCCGCCGTTAGCCACAGGCAGCGTTCCCGTTACGCCACTTGTAAGGCTGACTTGCTGATAAGTAGGCGCGGATGCTCCGCCATTGCTGACAAGGGCGTAGCCAGAGGTTCCGGCAGCAACAACGCCAACGGCTGAAGTGCCACTGCCAAGCAGAAGTCCATTAGTTGTAAAAGACGCTGCGCCTGTGCCGCCAGATATTACGTCAAGGGTTCCAGACAGGGTCAGCGTGCCGGTCGTGGTGATGGGCGATCCGCCAACCGTGATCCCGCTTAATGAGGTGCTAAGTGCAACATTGGTTACGGTTCCGTTGCCCGTCGCCGCAGTGGTTGCGGAAGTAATTTGCCCTTGCGCGTTTACAGTGAGAACCGGGATTGCGCTAACAGAGCCATACGTTGCCGCCGAAACACCAGAATTTGCCAGCGAGATGGTGCCGGTGGTCGTGATGGGTCCGCCGGTCAGGCCGGTTCCCGCGTTTACCTGAGTTACAGTGCCAGCAGTTACCGCGAGGGCGGCAATCTGGGCGGTCGTGATCCGCACAGAAGTGCTAGCCTGCACTGCCTCAAGCTGTTCCGCGCCACTAAGGGCCGCTGCGGCAGGCAGATTCGGAATTTGGACCTGAGACATTGGGTATCCCTTATATTTCTGGGACTACTATAAAGCCATACGGCAAACCGGGATCATTAGCGCCGGGAGCATTCGGGTCTATGTTAGCAGGAGGCCCGACAGTCTGGGTAACCCGCGTGTTGTCGTCCTCAGTTGTGCGCGTATCGCCGCTGGGAATGGGGATGCCGGTCCAAAAATCAACCGTGTTCTGCCCAGACGTAACCCGGAAATTGCTTTCTGCCGCAACGTAATCCTCTGGGCGAGGATTCTGAACGGGCACTGGGTCGGCGGGGATAATAATGGCTCGTTTTTGCGGCTGCGGCACGTCCATGCAACGGCGACACACCAATACGCGCTGATTGATAAGCGAAGAACCCTGCCAATCAAATTGCCAAGACAAGTCGGTGTGGTTGTACAAAAACTTGCAGCGGTCACACACGCCAAATGCTTGCGGGGAGCGCGCACTTACCCTCGCCTTGCCGTGCGGTCGCATTTAGTTTCTCCAGTAACCCGCAATCATTGGCGATAAGTAGATCGGCACGTTTTCCGTATCCTGCTGTGCCGCTATATCGTAAGCCTCTTTGGCTTCAGTGGCCCGCTGCGGGGTGATCTGAGGTGCCCAGATTTGCGAAAGACGATGCGCGAGTCCAAAGGCAAAGGCATCCATCCAACGGTAGGGCAATTCAATCGTCTGGCCGTTAGTGAGGTTGGCGTCCTCGATCTGGGAGACGGCGTAGTAGCTGTACGTCGATGGCCCCTGACTAGTGTCTGGGACCGGCCAGATAGTGATCGTCGGGCTAATCAGCCGGTCAAACCAGAATACAGTCGGGAACCCCTGCATATCCTTGTTCGGGTAGGATGCGTACTCCGAGCGGCTAACAGGAAGGATAATTCGGTCGGTAGTGGTGGTGCCTTGCGTTGTAGAAACGTAGGCATCCAGAATCATGATAACGGACGAATTGACCGTATAAACGGACTGCGCCGTTGTCAGGTTGCCCGTTACAAGCGAAACCTTCCACAGATTGACGCCCTGATTAGACCAACTGGACAGCATCAGGTTTGTCGCCATGCGGGCGCTCTGCATGTACTCCTGCGTCAACTGCGTCGGTCTGATGCCGCACAGATTGAAGGCGTGCAGGGTCAGTTCGCCAAGGCTTGGATTAAAGTTGGTCGTGCCGCTGGTTGTCATGGCACCCCTACAGAGTTGCGTCGTTCAGGATGTAGACGATCTGGAAATACGCCGCGACATGGTTATTAACTGCACTACCAATGGCTCTGGTTTCAATTGTGGTTTTTTCAGGCACGGCCATTGGAAGAATAAAATCAAAACTGGCAACACTGTTGCTCAATGCGACGGTTGCCAGGACGCGGGCTACGCCGGAAGTGTCAGTGACCACTAAACTAACAGAAACATGAGTTGTTGCCGCCGCATCACCGCATGAGGCTCCTCCTGCGGTTATATAGGCCGTGTATCCCGCTGGAACCGTCCAACTGCCTACCTGCGTTGCATTGTCCCCAATTGCGATACTGCTGTAAATTGTCGCGGGCACGCCAGTGGTTACCGTGCCAGTGCCAATGTAAATGATACCAACGGCAGTCAGTCCACTTCCGGCGGTCGCTACATACATACTTTGAATGCGTAGATAACTATTGACCGTGTTCACGGCTGTCTGGCCGTTCAGGATGACCGTTTCACTGATTTCGTTGTAGCTGGCATTCAGACCGTTAATAAAAACAGTGCGTGCGCCCGTGCCCGCCGCAGCATCACTTGCTGATCCAGAGGAAACCGTGAGTACGGCAGCCGCGCTAGGAAGCGTCAGAACGCCGCCACTAGGCCAAATAGTCTCGACGGCAGTGTCTACATCGCCATTGTAGCCAGACACATACGCAGTCTTGTGCCACGAAATCTGATCCCTTGAGACTTGCAAGAAAAACGGCTCGTAGCGGCCATTTTGCGAAATCGACGTTGCTGTGACGGCCATCTTTGCCTCGTTTACTAATAAAAACGGGGACCGTAGCCCCCGCTTTGATTGGGTTTCCCCATCATATCATTTTTGTTGGCAACTGCGTCAGAATTGCCGCCTTGTATTGCGGTGATGGGGTCAGCACTGCGATTCAGCACTGGCCCACACCGTCTAGTAGGACTTCTTGGTCTGCGGGCGCGGGGTGCCGCTGCTGGCCTGCGAGAGCGGACTAGCAACGGTGGCGCGACCACCAGCCTTGCGACCCTTGCGGTCGGCACGGCCCATCATGTTGTTTCCGTCGATGCTGCCAATGTCCTTCTTGGCACGCCCGCCACGCTTGGCACCGGGTATCGGCGGCAGACCCTTGGCCCCGGCAGTTTCGCTTTCTTCTTCGTCCTTCTTCTTGCCGAATAGGCCGGTGGCCTTACCAAGAAGACCAGCGATGGGGTCAACGGCCATCAAAACCTTGCCAAGCGTGCCGCCAAAGTTTTTGCCGGTACGAGCGTTAGACTTCTTCTTCATCATAATAATGATCCTTACGCTTGCGTTACGCCAAAGAGGCCGGTCACGGACGCCACGTTAGCAACCAGTGGGTTCTGAAACACCATCAGACGTTTCGTGCCATCACTTGCTGACGCAATGCCAATCGTGCCACGCACATCGCCCGTAGTGGCCGACGCCGTGGTGGTTACGGCGGCAACGTAGGTGGTGATGCTGGTTGCCAGAGTGGCGCTGAAGTTGACGGTAATATCCCCGGCGAGGTCTGAGCGGATCGGCAGGCCGAACAGGTCTGTCGTGCCAACCGAGTAGTTGGTCGCGTCGGTAAACTGCGGGACAACGCTCGCAATATACTTGAACGCCTTCTTGCCGTTCGTCGTGGCAACACCAGCGGCGGCGGTGATGGTTTCCGTCATTGGCACGCCGTAGATGTCGTACCCGGAAATCAAGAAGTTACCGCCAACACTTGCCAAAACGCCCGTTACAGAAAGGGCGCGGGCAGTGAGGGTCGTGGGATCCCATAGCTGGATGGTCCCGCTTTCACCATACGACGTGCGGCCCGCAGCAGCGCCAACGGCCAGCAGGCCAGTGACAGTTCCGCGTGTGTTGTAGTTAACAACGGACGCACCAACAGTGATGCCGCTGCCCGTAACAGAGACAAGCGTCATTGCCGTGCCGGAAACCACATTAGCTACCGCCGCAACAGCAGCAGCAGCCTTCGTGGCGGGCGCAGCATTCACCGACAGGATATTGCTGCTTCCAAGAAACCCGCAGGTAGCCGCACCAAAGTTCTGGCCCGGCTGGTAGTTAAACGGTCCTCGCTGATCAAGAAGACCGGCCCCCCCAAAAAACAGAGAGGGTCCAGCCTCCGGGTTGTAGTCATTGCTGGCGGCAGACCCAAAACTGATAAGGGGGCCGGAAAACGCCGTGATAGACATTTTTTATCCCCTTTACGAAGTCGGGAACGTGCCGTAGATGGCTCGCCAATTGTAGTAGCCGAACGAATACCGCTCGTAACCCTTAACGAGCAGATTGTCGGTCACGAAATCAACCTGCATGTCCGTCTCAAACTTGACACGTTCCATGTAGGACAGGCCGTCGATGTTCGTGAGCAGGAACCAAGCGTAGGACGAGGTCAGGAAGTCGTTGACCATGTATCCTTCGGACAGGCCGCCTGCCGTGGTCATGATGGCGTTGACATCATTATCGCCAGTGCCGGGGCGCAGTTCAGTCTTCGTCAGACGGATAGCGACCGGCTCAAGCTGCGGCGGAACGATCAGCTTGCGAGCGCGGGCAAAGACCTTCAGGCCAGCCTGATCCTTAAAGTTGGTACGAGTGGCGATCATCGAATTAAGCAGACTGGCCTCATTCAGATCAACATCCGTAGACGGGCGGTTTGACACCGTGCCGCCATCAATCGGGTGGTCCGTGGCGATCAGAGCCTTACCGTCACCGCCAATAGAGGCGTTGTAGGTAGTCGCAGTGTTCAGCACGTTCGCGCCGTAGATTTCCTTGGTCTGCTGGAACGACTCAATCAGGCCGAGGTTCGACGGCATGAACTGGGTCTTGTACAGGTTGTCATCCACGGCCTTGCGAGTGATCGCGTAGCCCAGACCGATTTCGCTGTGTTCCTGATTGTAGATGAAACGCTCGCCAGCGCCGTTATCGAACGCCGTCTGACCGCCTTCCGTCTTCAACTGAGCAAGACCGAGGAAACGCATTTCAGCGGTGCGTTCCAGAGCCATGTTCGAGTTATGCTTGGTAAAGATCCGGTCATACTGCGACGGGATCATCTCATACTTGCCTTCAATTCCGCGCAAACCGGGGAGCAGAAGGTCTTTGATGGCACTAAGATTAACAGCCATTGTCCTTTACCCCTTAAATGCCGGTAAGTTGCTTGGAGGCAACATTGTTAAAGCCAACTATTACATAGTTGTACGCACCCGCTTCAGTGCCAGCCGAACCCGGAGGATTCGTGACAAGGCTCAGAATGCGGAACGGCAGGGTATTGGTGGTGGTCGGGGTCGTCGCCGTGGCAATGTTTGCCCCAGAGATGCCGTTGTTAGCGTTGCCGGTGCCAATGTTAATGCCCACGTTGGCATTTACATCCGCCTGAGTCGCGCCGGTCGCGTCCGTCTGGACAATGAACCGCGCATTCGGGTCGTTCACAATGTAGGCGGTCACGTCGCCGCTATTGTCGGAACCCGGCCAGTAGTTCGACCACACGGTACGCTTCTGCGAAACCGAGAGATACTTGCAGCCAACAAACACGCCCTGAAGGCCGGAGGCAAGACTGCCCGCCGAGATAGAGACGGTGGTGATGTAGCCGTCATTGGTGCCAATCACGGGATCGCCATAATAGACGGCAGTCGTATTGGTGGACTTGATCAGAACTTCGACCTGTTCGTAAGTCGGCGCGGAAGCGAGGCCGCTGGTCTGACGAAATCCAAAGGGCGCATTGGTGTTCGCCACGATGGTTCTCCATTTGAGTGGGTTTCATTGCCGCTCCAGAGCGACTTGATAACCTGATGCGGTTATAAACTTCCACGCCGGGGGAAGTGCAGTGGTGATTGTCTAGAATATGACGACCTTCGTCAACTGCCTATTCTTCGGGGACCGACATAGGCTCAAAACTTTTCCTGAGAACAGGCTTAACATTCGGATGGTTGCGGGTCATGGTGCCGTCTGGAGTGGAGCCAAGCTGCTCTTCCTTGGCGCGAACTTGCTTGCGGGCAGTACGCAATTCTCGGTTTCTTGCCTCTTCCACCAGTTCAGTGGGGCGCTCCATCAGCATCATGCCGTCCCGCTCGATAGTAGTGCCCTTATAGTTGCGGGGCATCATCTCAGGGTGCCTTGTAACAGGAACGGGATCCCATCCCTGGCGTGACAATTCCGTTTCGTAGGCTGGGTTTTCCTGATTCAGCAGCAGGCGGCGTTTCCACTCGTAGGTCCAGCCGTCCGGGTACATATTTGGGTCAAAGTAAAACTTGTCGTGCCCGTCCACCTCGTCGCCGCCAGCATGGCCGCGTAGTTCTGCCACACGCTTGGCCGCTCGTTCGCGGGGGGACATTTCGGTAGTGTTGGGATCGCGGAGAGGCGGTCTGCCTCGCGGTGCATCAACCATTGTCATCTCCTAGTTAATCTTGCCTTCTTTTTTCAACGCCATTTTGTTTTTGGCGTACTCTTCCGGCGTCATCCCAAACAGGGACGCCGTTTCTCGCTCCTCTGGGGACAGGCGAACGAGGTTCTTGTTGCCTCCCGACGAGGACGCTGCCGCTGACGATGGCGCGGCGGGCGGCGCAGAGCGGCTAGGCATTGCGCGCTGCTGGGGCCGGTAGCCAAGCTGCGATTCAACGTATGCAAAGTACTCGGGCGTGTCGGCCTGATAGCCTTCGGTGACGGCGTGGTTGTGCGCCGACAGCATATGCTGGTAGCGGTTCTGATCCCGCACGCACTCGGGGTGCGCCCGGACCCACGCGGCAGAGGCTGGGGTTAGCTGTGATGCCACCTGCTCGACAATATCAACCGGCTTCTGAGGCGGCGTCTGAACTACCCTCTCAAGTTCTACTTTGCCCGCGTCTAGCTGCTGGTAGCGCCAAGCATTGACTGCCAAAGCCTCCTGCAACTCGGCGGCGCGGATGTAGTCCGATCCAGCCATTGCGCCAGCCAGTTCTGACCGCAATTGCTGCGAAGTCATTCTGGTATTGTCGATTGCATTCAGGATTAGCTGCAAATTGCTGTCCTGCACCTGATAACTGGCCGCAGATTCGCGTTCGTTAGCTTGCTGCGCCTCTTTCTGGTAGCGGGCACGCGCCTGCTCTTCCATTTCAAGGCGTTTCTTCAGGATTTCAATGCCGCTGTCGTCGTGATCGTTGCTTTCATCAACAACAACAACCTTTTGTTCAACTACCGGGTCGTCCTCAACCTTGATTTCGTCTGAATCAGCCATTTTTGTCACCAAATCTCGTCAGGGAAGGCAACTTTGCCGCGAATTTGCGTGTCCAGCAGGATACGGCAACACACGCCATGCACATTGACCATCCAGCCATCCGAAACCCGGTAATAAACCCAGTCCCCGAGGCCTACTTCGATGCCGTTAAACCATTCCCCGGACGGATCGGTGAATGCGTCGGGGCCAGTTTTGACAACAAGGCCAACCTTGCCCTGAAACTTGTCTTCATCTGTTGTGTTGTCTGTCAGGTAGATGCCGCCAGCGGTCTTCTGTGGCCTGACATAGATGGCAACCAGCACCTGATTGCCAAACACCTGCATGCTGCTTATGTCGCCCAGCGCATCTCGCAAGTTCTGCGCGGGGTCAGTGTCGTGTTCCATCAACATAAATGGCATTTATCGTTGCTCCCTCATGATTTTGTCCGCCTCATCCAACAATTCCACCGCTACCCGCAGACCCATAATGTTGCCAACGGCTTTCTGATAGGCCGCGAAATCGTGCAAATGACCGGCGGCGAGCGTTTCCATTTGGCTCTGGATAGCCGCCTCCAGCAGTTTCTGTAGTTCGTACTGGTAGTAGGAAGTAATTGTGGACATGCTGCCACACTACGCCAGCCGTTGACGCGCCAACGGGTTTTCCGCTTGTTTTCCACCGTTGCGTGAGGCAACTTTAACTGCCTGCCAATTATCCGGTGGGTCGGTGATTTTGCGGCGCTGATCCGCAATGATCCCAGAATAAGGCGCGGGTGCCCTCCCTGCGCCTTATTTTTTGTGCAAAAAAAGACCGGCAGAGGTTGATTCCTGCCGGTCTAATTCACGGTCGAGACTGTCTAGCGGTTCTTACGACCGTACATTTCAATCTTCTGCAACCTGCCCTCGCCACTGTCTGATCCGGCGGTCATGCGCGTGCGACCACCGCTCTTGCGTTGCATCGGAGGCATCATCCCCGGCGGCAGGCCCGGAGGCGGACCCGGCGGCATCATCATGGGCGGAGGCATCATCGGGGGCGGGTTGTTGATCTCGATGCCCGGCGGACGCGGGGGCATCATCGGCGGACGCGGCGGGCCTCCACGCGGGGGCATCATCGGCGGGGGCATCATGCGCTGCTGCGGAGCCTTGGGTGTGCCAATATTGATGTGGATATTGGTCTTGCCCTTTGCCTTCTTGGTGCGACCGCCACGGGCATGCTTCTCGCGGTCGTCGCCATTCGCTCGACCGCCACACATCCGGCAGGTGCATCCCTTGTCGTGGACTTCGCCGCCACGCCGCAGACCCTTGGCGCTCTGCTGGCGGTCATGCTTTGCATCAACGTCGGACTGCTCGTACTCGTCCATGCTCATGCCGTACTTCTTGGCAAGGCGTCGGTCCTGCGTCAGGTCTTTCTGCGAGTGTTCCCACTTAGCATTGGAAACCTTGCCGCCACGCTTCTTAGCCGTAACCGCCTGCTGCGGAGGCTGCTGTGCCCCCTGTACCATACCCTGCTGGCCATTATACGCCTGTTCCTGCGTCATCGGCTGACCGTCGAATCGCTGTCCCATAGGCTGCTGGCTGGCCAAACCCTGCTGGCTACGCATACTCAGTCCGCCGCCCATGTCAGGCATGGACGCTGCCTGCTGCATAGGGCGACCCGGAGGCTGACCCATAGGGCGACCCGGAGGCTGCTGTCTGCCCTGCATAGCGCCACGCATGGCCTGCATCTGAGGCGGCATACCCTGCATACCGCCGCCGCCCATCTTCTTGGTACGACCGCCACGCTTGGCACCGGGTATCGGCGGCAGACCCTTGGCCCCGGCTACTGCCTTTTCTTCTTCGTCGTCCTTGCCCCTATGGCCGAATAGGCCGGTGGCCTTACCAAGAAAATAAAGGGGCGCAGCATACTTCAGGACGTCTCCAATGCCGTGAAGAGCGGTAGAAAACGAGCCGCCAAGGCCTTTCTTGGTACGACCGCCACGCTTGCGGCCCATCATGGGGCTAGTGTCGTCCTTCTCGGTGCCGCTAGTGGCGCGACGTAGCATTTCCATCTCTTCCGGCGTCATCGGAGCGCGGCGCGTCGGCGGGCGAATGATCTTTGCGTCCCCCTTCTCGGAGCCGCTGGTGGCGCGAGCCAGTGCTGCCGCGTCCTCCGGCGTCATCTGACCGCCCATCTGCTTCTTGGTGCGGCCTCCACGCTTCAGGCCACCAGTATGCTTGATGCCTTCGCGGTCCTCGTTGGCGTCTACCTGATCGCGGTTCATCAGATCGACGGCGTAATTATTCTTGCTCTTGCGGTCGGCGCGCCGCTTGATCTCGGTGCCGCTGACCTTGCCGCCCCGCTTGTAGATGCGTGCGCGGATCGGCCTCATGCCCGTCTTCACGCCAGCATTCAGCGGATCAGTGGGTTCCCAGTCGGACGAGTCAACCTTGGGTTCCGCCTGACAAAGACGCTTGATCTTGGCAGCGGCGGCGTCTCTGGACGCCTTGCGATACTCCCGCATTTCTTATCCTTAAATTAGAGCGAGGCAGTCATGATGGCACACGTTTAAACTGCTGTCACTCGACTAGTGCGCCGGGTGTGGGGTCAATGGGGCGCTCATTGTTCTCAAGGTTGTCGAGCATTCCGGGGCGGATAACGCTGTTGACGATGCCAATTCCCGCTGGGTTCTTCGCAAGGTTGATCGCCATGTTGACGGCGGACAGTCGCTCGCGGCTCTCCCGGTCACGCTTGCGGTTGCTGGCATCAAGCTGCGCGTCGGCACCCTTCTGCTGCAACTCCTGCCGCTTCAGGTCCGCGTCCAATCCCTTGATCTGCAAGTTGATCTGATCCTTGGCTGCAACCTCCGGCCCCGGCCCGCGCTGCATCTCCTCAACCTTGGCCTGCGCCAGCAACATCTTGGCGTCCGCCTCCTTGCCTGCGGCCTGCGCCAGCGCCGTCTGCGCCTCCGCCTGCGGGTCAGGCTGCTCCTCGTCATTCTGCGACATGAACTGGTCGGGGTTCGACCAGCCGTAGGACTTCAGCGCCTGCCGCGCAACCGCAGGCAAGTCGAACAGCGGCGGGTTCGTGCCAACCAACTCAACCAGGGCGGCAGTCTTTGCCATCCTCTGGAGGTGCGAGGAGGTATTCGGGTCCGCCTGCGGCACGATGTTGTTGTTTTCGAGAGCCTTCAGGAAGACCTCCTGATCCCACGGGTAGGCGGGGCGGCGGTTGGTCTGCCAGAAGCTGTCCGGGTTGTTTCTGAAACACTCCCGCAGAAGCTGGAACTCCTCCGCCTGCGCCGAGTGCATCCGCTTGTGTATTGAGTTTAGAACCTTGGACTGCTGCTCAATCAGCGCCAGCGTGGTTCCAACGGGCGCGTCGGCGCGGCCCTCCCCGGTTGGCATCTGCGCCGTGCCGCCAAGGCGCTGGGCGTAGCTGGATATGTTTTCGCTGTGCTGCATCAGCGGACCCATGCTGCCAGCACTGTACGGCAGCGGCATGACTGACTGGGTTATCGGCATGCCTTGCGTGTCGATGGGAGCGCCACCGCCCGGCGGCACGCGGAAGATGTTTGAGTTCTGCCGTCCCGCTCCCTTGGCGTACAGGAAGCCGGGGAAGTTGGCGTACATGCCAGCGTCCAGCAACTCGCGCCATGTCGCCGTCAGGGCGTTCGTTGTGTTGCCAAGGATGTTCAGAAAACCAATGGGGTAGAACCCAAGGCCCGGTATCATCTCATACTTCACGAAGGTCTTGTTCTTGATCGGCAGACTTGCAGTATCTTCCGCAAAGTTCCGCACAATACTCAGAATCTGTCTGCTGCTCACATCAATAGTGACGCGGTACGGAACAGGTAGCCCGGTGATCTTTCCGTTCTTTTTATGCTCGTAGCCGTCAATCTCCAGTTCCGTGTAGCACTCGTAGATTTCCCGGTCGCGGTCCTCGGCGTACTCGTTGCCGCTCGACACGCCCTGTATCTGATGGCGCGCATCCTGCGCCGCGTCCGTCTTGATCGGCGCAGGCTGCGACAACTCAACGTCGCGGTACGCTCCAATGATCTGCATCCGCTTGACCACTGACGGGCGCATCCTGATGCGGTGCGTGGCCCGGTGCGCGTTCTCGATGTCGCTCGCCAGATTGTTGACGATGAAGTCCTCAACGTCGATCCGCTCCGACAGGGGGCGGTTCCGCAGCGGGCAGAAGTAGACCTTCTTGATGCCAATGCCGCTGAAGGCAAACATGAACAGCATCCGGTCAGTGTCGGGGTAGTACTCCGTCGCCGTCACGGTCAGGTAGTGGTTCAAGTCTTTCTCCAGCGCGTCCGCAATCTCTGCGTCCTCCGGCGTGCTGTAGTTGTTGTCGTCGCGCACCTTGACCGGCCCGTCAGTCGGCAGCAATTCGCCCCGCGCATTGGCCTGAAACCCAAGGCAGGCCTCCAGCAGCAGGGGGTGACGCACCTTCGACATGCCCTCGACAGGAGCGCCATCCACGCCGCCCGTGACGCCGGGAACATCAATCCGCAGGCCAAGCAGCTTCATGCCCTCGGCAAGGTTGTCCACCCACTCCTGACGGCTCATCATGTCATGCTCAACGCCCCGGATGATGTCGTCGCTGATGCGGCTCAACTCGCCGTCCTCGATGTCCTCCGCGAGGTTGGCGTACCAGCCCTCGTTCTCGTCCTTGTCAGGCTCCTTCATCTTGCCGTTCAGCGAAATCGTGATGGAGCCGTCCGGGTGATCAATCCTGATCAGATTGCCGTCGTCGTCATACTCCGGCGCGTCCACGCCCTCGTCCTCATCCTCAATGATGACAGGCTCGTCAGGGTCGTTCACTTTGACATCAAGGGGCATCTTGTCACCTACACTGGGTACAGGGGCGCATCATCGCTGGTTGTGAGCCTCATGGACTCCTCTACTTCGGCTATTCTTTCCGCCGCACGGCTGATCATTCCCGTGGTCCGCAGCCAACGAAGTGCCTGACTGACGGTGTCCACAATATCATCATGCTTTGCCTTTGGAAACTGACTGCACTGCGTAATGACTTGATCCGCCCAGACCTTGCTGGTGGGCGCGTAGATCATTCCCTCCGAAAACAGGTGCTGCACAGAATAGACGCGGGACACTTTGTCCACCCCCTTGGGGTCAAGCAGACGAACGCCAAAGTCTTCATTGCGGTACATGCGCCGGAGTTCCTGAAATACCGATATGCCGCTGGCCTTGTTCTCGATCAGCAGCATATCAACCTTCATCTTCTTGCAGGTCGCTGCAACCTTGGTCACCAACTCGAACAACTCCAGCCGCTCCGCCCAGCCGCTCATCAGCATTACGTTGGCAACGTCTGCCGCCTCAGACCGCTGGCCAGCCAGCCGCTCGCTTGCCGCCACCCGGCTGGTCGGCGTTGCCATCGCATTTGCCCGCCTGCGTTCATTGCCGTCCGCGTCGATGAACGTGCCCGGATTGTCCCACAGGCCCCACACCGTCAGCGCCGAGTAGTCGTTCTCCTGCTTGGTGCCGAATGCCGTGTCCAAAGACGCGACCACATAGGTCATCTGCGGATAGACCGCACTGGTCCAGTCCTGCCACCACTCACGCTTGAGGATGCCGCCGCCCTTGGGATCGGGACGCTGCTGCAACTGGCCTGCGGTGCCAAACGGCCCCAGATTGCTCTCCAGCGTTGCCGTCTCCTTCTCCCCGAACCGCTCCGGCCACAGCAACTCTCCCGCCTCGGTGCGGGGGTCCGACCAGCCAATCAGCGTCGAGAACGAGCGATCCGGCTCGTGGCGCATTGGCAGCAGCAGGTGGACGTAGTCGCCCTTGTCCTTGGACAGGATGTGGCCCGTGATGTCGCCTTCACTCAGCCTCTGCTGGATTACAACCCGCACGCCGGTCTTGGGGTTGTTCAGGCGCGTACTCCACGCCATGTCGAACCACTCCGTCGTTGTCTTCAGGATCGCGTCAGAGTTGGCCTCCAGCGCGTTGTTGGGATCGTCCAGCACAAGATAGTCGCCGCCCTTGCCGGTCGTGCTGGCACCAATGGAGGCGATCTCCCGCACGCCGTTCTGGCTGTTGTCAAACTTGTTCATGGTGTTGGTGTTTAAACTGTACCGCTCCCCCCACAGCCGCTGATACCACTCACTCTCAATCAGGCGGCGGCACTTGACGCTGTCCTGCTGCGCCAGACCCAGCGAGTAGGACGCATACAAAAACTGCGCGCCCGGTCCCGATATGGGCGAGTACGGCTGCTGCGCCCACGTCCACGCAGGCAGCATGGTCGCGCAGATCGTGGACTTGGAGAACCTTGGTGGCACGTTGATGATCAGGTTGCGGATGTCGCCATCCACGCAGGCCTCCAGATGCTCGCAGATCGCCTGCAACACGAAGCCGCCATGCACGAACGGCGCGGGGTCGATGCTGCTCCACGCCGCCACCGTGAAATCGTACAGGCTCATCTCAAGGGCGTGCCGGTCCAGTGCCAGCAGCGTCTGCTCCGCGTCGATTGGCAGATCGGAGCCGGTAAGTTTCTTCAGCTCCGGCAGCTTGATCAGCACGGCTTCAGCGCCTCGTCTACGCAGGCGTACAGGCCAGCAGCCAGCTTGACCGCTTCCGGCACCGTCAGGTAGCGGGTGCGGGTGCCATCGTCCATCCGCACCATCCGCATCACCCTGCCCTTCATATGCAGCATCTCAGTCGTGATCGTCATAGTCCCCACCCAGACCAGCATAGCCCGCCAGATCGACCCAGCCGTCCTCGCTGTCCAAGTCGTGGCTCAGTCGCGCCATCTTGAGCGCCGCCATCATCAGCGGCACCATCCGAGCCGGTACGTCGCGCCGCAGCAGTACGGACCAGATCACAGCGACCGCAGCAAAGTGCGCGTCGGGTTCGCCGTAAGCCTTGCGGCGCTCTCCAGCTATCAGGTCTGCCGCCGTCTTGAGCGTACTCACAACTGCCCCACGAGGCTGGTCACTAGGTATGTTCGCAAGGCGCTGGACAGGCCCACAGCGCCCCGGCATGCCCCGACGTAGTCGAGCGTATCCCCAGACCCACTGTCATCCAGCAGGCTCCAGAACACCGGCTCAAGCGTGACGCTGGTGCGTTTGCCGTTGACGATCACGATCCGCCTCACGGGCGGCAGCGGCGGGTCCAGCGGCGGTATCGGCCACACGTCCCAACGGTCCTCCATCACTCTGCCTCCATCTGTTTTGCTCGTGCGCGGACATCCGCCACACGGTTTGTCCACCCCTTGCCGAACACGCCGAACGTCGGCAGTTGCCGCAGGAACCGCATCCGCGCATCGCACAGCGGGTCTACCAGGCTGCGCCCTGCACAGTGCCGCAGCGTAGCCTTGCCGATCATGCCGTCCACCTCCGCGCCTGACACCTGCTGGAGTATGCGCGCCGCACGGCCCACGCCG
>Ga0315284_10006813_pt1 | contig 16284 bp, 33 predicted proteins | sample YL17G09_16_MG_FD_203696 | JGI IMG/M metagenome (GOLD analysis project Ga0315284, IMG submission 203696) | Sediment microbial communities from Yellowstone Lake, YNP, Wyoming, USA - YL17G09_16 | ecosystem: Environmental > Aquatic > Freshwater > Lake > Sediment | place: USA: Wyoming | collected... | reverse complement strand
TTCGCTGGCATGATTGCTTCCGTCTTGCTGTTGGCATTGAAGAACGGAAAACTCACTATCAAAAAGGATGAGTCATGAACGAGACCACACATAACAATTCCGAGCACCAACCCCTCAGAACATCGAGGGGTTTTTTATTGCCGCACCTCCGTCTGGGAATTCGGATCCTCCGTCACTACTTATATATAAGTAGGTTTGGGGACTCCAGGCATCTGGTCCCGTGTAAATCTTAAATCTCCTTTAAAATCAACTGTATCCTGAATGTCCCTGCGTCATCCTATAATACATACAGAGGTTGTCCCCCAGTCGCATCATAGATAACTCAGAAGGGAGGTGATTCCAATGAAGTCCACACACAAAAAACTGATGATCAACGCCAAGAAAGCAATGGCGATGGTAGCGAAGGTGGTGAAGCGAGATGGCAAAGATTCCTTCAATGCCAAAATCGCAAGGATGGTGGTTATGTATTACCTCAAGCGTATGCAAGAGGAAGGCATCAACCCTAACGACATCCGCTAGTCGCTCAAAGCCGAACCCCCAGAACCATTGGGGGTTTTGCTTTGTGCTGCCGTCTCCTGGATCCGGCCATGATGTCCATCTACTTATATATAAGTAAGCCCCCGTCTTCCTCGCCGCTCCAGACTTGCTCCTTGACAAGTGCTATCTTTAATGCTAATATTACTTATAACTCAAAGGAGAACGCCATGAACGCATCAATCGCCCTCGACAACCGAATCTTTCTTCTCCAGAGACGAACCGACCTGACCTCACACCAACTGGCTATGCTGGTTACGGCTGATGTGGACTATCTCCAAGACCGAGATGCCGAAGCCGAAGCCATCATCACCGCCCTTGAAAAAGAACTGGGAGTCTCCAATGTCTAACATCATCGTAGCCCTTCTGCTCTTAATGACACTCACACGCTTTCCACGCCTTCCAATCTTGGGCTACCTCTATCTGCGCCTTGCCTTTCTGCTGACCAAAGACTTTCTTCTTCGCATTCAATTCAACATCAAGCGTTTCTTTCTCTATAAGGTCTTTGGCGGTCCAGCCCCTCTCAAGGACACGTTCACAGTCACGTCGTTTTCTTTCAGCAAGGGAATGGATTATCTCCACAGCCTCTACCCCGATAAGAACGATGCCGAGATACTCCAGATACGTGACAAGGAAAACTATGATACTATGAAGGCAATTGTCAAAGGTCAATTCGGCGGTAGGGAAAAAGTAGAATCACACTTCGTCATCAAGTCGTATTATTCATTTGACAAACCCAAAGAACTTGTGATACAAATGGAACCTAAGACTAAGTTTGCCAATGCGGTGTTGATTGAAGTCATGAACAACAGAATGAAGAATGACAAATACACAAACATAACCGAGGAGGAATAGTCATGGGTCTGAGTAAAAACGCATCAAAAAAAAAGATTCATGAGTTTATCTCTAATATCGAGAAACACATCTTTTGTCATGCCCCCAAATGCCGTAGGAAATATCCATACCTACGTAAATGGGGATACGTAGGAAACGCTCTCACCGACTCCACCTATTGCATGGACCATCAACACCTGCTCACCAAATAATCACCTGCTCACAAACACCACCAAAGACTTCCTTCTCACGGAAGTCTTTTTTTTATGTGCCGACCACAGCCGAGATCCAGCTCTGCAGTGCCGCTTACTTATATATAAGTAGGTCGCCGTCCCCGATCCTCCAGTTGACATTTCCTCTTCCTCGGCGTATAATAAACTCAAAGGTCAATTATGGCTTTCACAACCAGAGGTCTCCCATGAAAAACCCCTATCACATTGCAAAGAACAACTTCATTATTAAATACGGCGTGGACCAATGGTGGAGAGTGAGGGACCAAATCCGTGACCTCCTACCTGTCTGGGAACACGAACTCGACCTTGAACAGACCCTCGCAATGCCACCCTCAAAACTAAAGGGCGAAATGCTTGGGGCAGAACTACACTCAATAAAGAAACTCACCAACACTGATTACCTGCGAAAGACCATGACCCGCTACGGTATAACTAAGACAATGCTCAAAAAGTCTTGACAAGTGCTAGCTTTAATGTTAGTATTACTTATAACTTAAAGGAGCCTATCATGACTAAGAAAATTCAACCACCGACACAAGAAGAATTGATGAAAGCATTTTTCGCTGTCGCCGTTCCCATGTCGCCAACTACAGACAATGAAATCCTGCAAAGAATGAAGGATATGGGCGCTCCTCAATCAGCCCTTGACGATGCCAAAAAGATTAGCGAGATGGAGTAAATCATGGACACTCAGACGCAAGCATATAATGAACTGATGGAAGTATTGGGTGAAGTGGAATCTACCCTTCCTACCATGACTCAAATGGAACTGGGCGAAGCCGTGTTTTTATTGGGCGAAATGATGATGGACTCACACGCCAATAAAACCAATGTCATTACTCAACGCTTAATCGAAGCCCTCACCAAACTGCGGGCTGAGGTAACCAAGCGGGAAGAAGCAATCAAAAACATACAGCAAGGGAGATAGCCATGTATAAGATGACCTACACCAACACTATCAGAAAGACTGGAGAGAAGGTTACTGAGCAGGTGGTAATCTCCGATCCTTCTCTTGCAGGTCAACTCATCAAGAAATGGAATCGCCAAGCAGAGACCTTCAATATGTTCCACTACGCTATCGTCTCCGTGGAATGGCTCAAGGACTATAAGAACAACCAACTGGGAGTCTTCTCATCTCTCAACGATTACTACAACCCCAAACTATCTACTTCTTTCAGGGGCTAGTCATGATACTTCATCTATTCAAATTAGGTGCAAAAGGTAGGAAGATAAAACTTCTCTGTGGAGACAAATGCCTTAACGATGGAACCACTCCTAGCACCAACAACACTGAACGGGCAACTTGTAAGAAATGCCTTGAAGTAGCATCAAAGACAAACTATCCTCTCATCACTGGGAGATAGTCATGATTTACCGTAGAAGAAAAAGACGTTGACAAGATCACTTAAATAGAGTAATATAAACCTATGTCAAACATCAACGAACTACTAACCCGCAAAGAAGAACTTAATCAAGTCCTCCAATTCTGCTTGGTGGATGGACCTTTCGGTATGTCGATAGAACATCCTCTCATCAAGGAAATCTTCTACAACGAACAATTCAATGCCCTCTACAACGAGCAATTCAAACGCAAGACCGAAGAGTTAAAGAAATGCCTCGATGAAAAGAACTATCACTCTTATATCTTCTGGCACGAACGCCCTTATCGCCTTCAAGCATTTACCAAAATCATGTCACTAATGGAACCCGCTACCTATTGGGAATTACTACGTGATGTGTGGATAGACTCGGAGAACATATTCCAGAACTTCAAACTCTGGAAGAAACTGCTCACCGCTAAAGTATCATCCAAAGAATCATTTATGAACGCCGAAGAGAAAGAACATCTTGCTTCCCTGCCCGACGTTATTACCATTCATAGGGGATACAGAACATCTCCTAAAGGTTTCTCATATACTCTTGACCTTGCTAAAGCGCATTGGTTCGCTGACCGCTTCTCAAAGAACGGCAAAGTAAAGACCATTCAAATCAATAAATCACAAGTCTTTGCCTACCTCAATTCCCGCAACGAACAAGAAATCATCTACTTCTAATTCAACCCCACCCATTCACGACCAAGACTTCGCCATGTGCCGACAACCCACAGCCACCAGCAGCGTCAGGCACCATCTACTTATAAATAAGTAACTGCTTTGTCCACAACCATTTTTAACCTATTCTCAAAGAGTGAAAATGACCCATTATTGAAATTCTAATAATGCTTGACAAGTATCCTCATAAATGATATATTCAATTATCGTCAAAACCAACCCTTTAGAGGTAGTCATGAAAAAGCAAAAGAAATGCATCGTTAAAGACATGAAGTTCCTGGCGAAGTACAAAGATCCTTCCCGTCCAGAAATCACCGTCCATCTGTTCTTGGGCAGGTTTTCTGATGTGATGGTGGAAAACGTGCTCAACAATGAAAAGACAAATCTGCGGACAGTGGAAGAAGAACTACTCCCATTCCATCAAGACATTATGGAAAGCATGAGGGACGAGAAAAACAATCCAGTCTCTCTACTTTCTTCTGGGGCAATCCTTAGTGGTAATGGCGTAGAATATCGTGGTAAAGACCTCTACGCCGATGATGCCAACTGCGGTGATGGTGGTCATTCTCTTGACATGATTCGCAGGTTTCAAGCGTCTGGCAAGATTCCTCATCAGTACTTGCCTTTTCGTTTCCTTGAAGGCAACGCAAGCAAGGAACTCATGAACCGCATCATAACTAAACAACAGGAACGCAAAGCAGTTAAGATTAAATCACGTATCAATCATGCAGGTGGTTTTGACTGGATAAAAGCAAAAATCAAGGGGCAGGTCTCTGCGGTCAAGGTTTCATACCAAGAGGGTCAGGTTAAGAAACTTTTCCCCATCGACATTCAAAACATCATCACACTCATTGCACTTGTCCACGCTGATTCTGGTCGCAATCCGCAAACAGCATATCTGCAAAAGAAGGGGCTGATGTATTTTTATGAAAAGAACTGGCGGGTATTTCAGAAACTCTCCCCCATCCTTTGCGATGTTATGGAAATGCGTGATATCTTAGAAGACACACTCATTGCATCATTGGGCAAAAGTATTACTAATAAAGAATACTCTGTTCTTGTGGAGAAGGTTAAACAAAAGGGCAAATATAAAGCCATGTTCACCAATAGCACAAGAACCGCTAAAGTGTGGGGTGGAAGTCTCATGCCGATATTCTCAACTGTCCGCAACTTCACCACTATCAATAAGGACGGGAATGTGGCATGGAAGAAGGGATGGAATTTGCAAAGTATCAAAGAGGTCTATAAAAAATCAATGCCTAAACTTGTCTCAATCATTGTTGAACATGGTAAGGGTGGTCCTGATAAGATAGCGAAAGACTCAGCCATTTGGACTTTGTTAAATAACGAAGTCAAGTCAACCGCCAAACTCTGAGGATGTCATGTCAAAAATAAAAATAGTCTCACAGGGGTCAACTAGCGTTATGCATGGGTCTGAGGCTGAGATAAAGAGATTACGTGATTTGCGGGCTCAATTTCCAAAGGCAGTAATATTGAATGGACAAGACTTTCTCCCCAATCTAGGGGTTTACGGGGAAAGACTTGTAATCATTCATCATGAGCGAATCGAGCATCCTAATGGGTTTCGATGGACTCCAGATTTTACCTTCATTCATCGCCACAAGAAATTGATCAATGAACATAAAAGTCAAGAACAACCAGGCACAATGGAGCAAAAAGTATCCTATGCCTATGACCAAATTGACCATGCAGGAATTACTGGGATTGTAACTCTTAGTGGTGATGGTTTCTCTGATAGGTTTTGGAATCAGACATGCATTGATGTAAAAAAACATCCATTGGTCATTGGTGTTTTTAAGGTCGAGCATGATAATAAGCGTATCAAGAGCGTTATCGACAAGTATTTCCGCTTCTAATAGATTAAACCCTACGAGCAATTAGCGTAGGGTTTTCTATGTGCCGTAATCTTCAGCCACCAGCAGCGCCATGGACCACCTACTTATATATAAGTAACACCCCGACGACGATCCAGCTGGCTACATTCTGAACCTCTTGACAAGTGCTATCTTTAATGTTATATTTAATCATACCTCAAAGGAGAACACCATGAACAACAAACAACGAGTCTACATCATGACCCTCTTTCTCCTCTGGTTTGCCATTGGGAATATCTGCCGTCAACATCTGGGCATGAATATCTTCGCCACCCTCTTTATCAACAGCGTTCTCTTTCCTATGGGTCTGGCGGTTCCTGTCACGATTCTTTGGCATTACTTGGGCGGGGAAAAGATACCTTACATTGATTCACCAAACTAAGGAGAAACACCATGAGTATCTCAACTGGAATGGTTCGCTGGTTTGAGACAAAGAAGGTGGATAGGAAATGCCAACACTTCTTTGCTGTCAAGAAAACTACTGACTATGGATTATTCTCGCATAACACATCACGAACCATTGTCAAATCTTTCACCAACCGCAAGAAGGCAATGGAATACTGCAGTCACATGAATCAATACTCTGATTCTTCCTTCGCTGTATGGAATGGCAAAGGGGATATATGCAAATCAGATATTCTTTATGGAGTAAATACTGGACCAGGATGACGCTTGACAAGTATCACTAACTCTGCTATATTAAATACATCACCCACTCTCCGAGACCGACATGACTAAGACCGAGAAACTAAAATCAATCAGCAAGATGTCTGTCGAAGACCTGATGATGAGCATTGCCATTGGTCATGAGGTTCTGGATGCCATGCCCGCAGATATCAAGACACAGATACCACCCGAACACCTCGCATCAATGAACGATGACCTGACCATGCTCAAGACCGAACTGCTTGTCAAGGGTGTGGAGTCTATCCTTGAGACACACGAAGACCATACCCACATGACATTCAAGAAGGTTGACCTCAAGGTAAAGAGCGAACTCTCAATGGTCATCCCCTCTGTCAACGACCTCATCAACGGACTGACTGCCCCTGACCTCATGAAATCCGAAAGACATTAACAGTAAACCACTGGCTTGGACACCCAGTACGAAGAACCCCCTCACTGAACTACGTGGTGAAGGGGGTTTTCGTGTGCGGACTTATCACAGACTTCTCTTCTTCTTCCGCCCGGTCCTCCGTTACTTATATATAAGTAGAGAGCTCACCCAGAGGAGATCCTGCGGGCTTATCTTCATGAAAATCATACCTACTGGGGGCTGAATACACAGAAAAAGGCTTATATATCAAGCATTTTCATTAAATATTCATTAAAATCATTGAAATATAAGGGTAAAAAAGCCCTAAAACAATAGGGGGGTGGGGTCAAAAAGTGTCCTAGAGGTGGCCATGTCTGAAGTTATGTACTTTATGTCAAAAGGTCAAAACCTATTTTTATTTTTTTGTATTTTTTTTCTATAGGGTCAAATATTTGTATGTCATTTAATTCCTCATTGTTTTTAAGACATAAGTATAATTGTGTCTTTAAATTATGCTGAGTAGGAGATAAGGCCTGTAAATTATTGGAAGCATTATTTAGAGTATTTTGATCTATATGATCAACTTGAATGTTTGATGGCAGTTCGGATAGCCTATGTGTTAAAATATACATAAGTCTATGCAATGGATAACTCTTGTAATTAACACGCATTTGACTATATCCATCCCTACTAACATGAAGGTTTGTTTTATTTCTTGCTCTTTTAATTTCTCCAGTTTTTGGGTATATAAAAATATCTCCTATTTTGTAATATTCTCCATTGAAACATTTTATGGAGTTTTCTATAGTTGCGCCTAGAAAATCATTCCATCCTATCCATTGTCCTATTTTAGTGTAGTATCCTTGTGGGTTTTTTGGGATATTAACAGGCTTTGATTTTAACTGATTCCATTCTTTACTATGACTAATTTGTAATGGATGAATTACTTGCTTTGCTTCTTCATATGAAATAAAGTCTGGGTTTATACGAGGATGATGACCCAAAAAATCCTTGGCACTCTTCCATTGATGCCTATAGGTATAATATGGATAAACAGGAAGATGTAAGTGCCTATTATCTTTGCAGTATTTTTCCCATTGAGGCAAACCACTAAATTTCAATGATTGTGCAATAGACTTACATTGATCAAAAGACATATAATCTTGTTTACCTAAAAAGTCTGGCCAATCAACCCACCCACATTCCTTATATTTAAGGTGTGGATTAAATGGTATATTTTTAGGTCTTTTACCAGAAGCAGTCCAATCATCCCATTCTTTTTTTATGCTAAATCCCAAAGACCTTACATATGTACGTGCATCATTAAAAGATAAAAATTTCATATAATCTCCTTATTTCAACCTACTTATTATACTTGTTTTTTATAAAGAATCAATGAGTTTTTGTTTAATTTCATCAATTGTTGAAACAGGCAGTGAAGTATGTGCTTGACAAGAATCTAAACTGGTGATACATTCAACCCATGACAAAAACACACCTTACAATTACGCCTTATGACCATCCAATGTCTGGGCTCAATAGTGATCCAACGTTATGTAACAGGGATGGAGAAGTATTTGTATCAGTAACCAATAAGGGTAATGAGGTTACGTGTACTAAGTGTCTGGCACTGATGCGTAAGCTGATTAATAAATAATACGGAGTCGTTATGTCTAAGCAGTCTGATAAAGCGCAAGCCATACGGAATGCTGCCCGCAAGAAGTATGATGATACACTCAGAGAGAATGATCGAATTTTAAATGAGGCTGATGAAAAGGCTTATCAAGTCTATTGTGATACTTTGGATGTAGCCGCCAAGATTGAAGGTAACCCCAAGACCAAGAGATAGGGCTTGACAAGTAATACTTATGATGTTACACCATTAGTAATATACTCTTTAGAGGAAGACATGAATTACTTGGTCCAGCGAAAGATCAATGGTTATACGTTCATTGATGATATATGTGGATCAATGAAGTCGGCTAAGGCTTGTATAAAAGGTCTGAAAGAAATGGGTTTCGGTAAAGGAGCTAGATATTCCATTGTTCCGAAGAAGTTTGTTGAGTGTCCGACATGTGAAGCAATGGTAGAGAGTTTGTGTAGTAGGGGAAGCTGTATTGTTTGTAATGCCATCCTTTAGGAGATAACTATATGTGGCCGTTTAAATCGAAGGTAATTGATCTATCGAAGGTAATTGATCTGCCGACTTATCCTGTTGGAGTTTGGCTTCAAAGAAAAATTCCGCATGAATCCGTATCTTATAAGTTTGGCAAGGATGGGAAAACCATAGTAAAGAAAGATGGTACTTATGAGGTAACTTCTAAGCATGTCCAGATGATGTATATAAAGCCTAAGCCATTGAATGTGGATCAAGCTATTCCCTATGGCGTAAGTGGACACAATATCGTTGGTGATATTTTTGACGTTTGGACATTTCACAAGACATCCATTAAGTATAGGTTTGGTAACGTAGGATATATGCCAGCACCCTTTAGGGGACAGACCACGCCTTCGCCAGCTCCATTCCCTGACTATGAACTTGTTACATCAAAATCTCTCATTAAGAAGTTGGATTGTCTGATAGCTAAGGATGCGACTGCTAAGAATAGTTTTAAGGATGGGATAGCTAAGATTGCATTGTCGCAGAAGTGTCCATAGGGGTATTTTTTGTGGCGGGCGTGGGTTCGCTTCGCTCAACTATGGGTCATTTGCCAATTTAAGGCGGGCAATTTCATTCAAAGGAGTAGAGTCATGAGGGCGATTATCCTGATTATATTAGTTGGTTTAAATGGATGTGCTTCTTGGAAGATACAATCTAAGGATTCGAGCAATACGATTTGGACAAGGGGTTCCACAGAGACTAGGGTATGTCATGGCGAGAGTGGAACTGATGATTGCACATACATCACAAAGATTGGTGATAATCTCATTAGAATGTGTGAGCCTCGAAAGCCATGTGAAGAAATGACCGGGGAAAAGTTTTTGTCTCACTTTTTTTAACAGGAGTATGGTTATGGGAGTCTTAGAAGATAAGGTGAGTGATTATTTGAGCAGGTGGGCCGATCAACTTAAAGCCGCCAAGCGTAGTCATTTTAGGGTCTCGGCCGTACTCAAGGCTGCTGACATTGTAAAGACTCTTACTCTTGAGACTCTTATTAAATCTAATAGCCTTAAGAGTATCAAGGGAATTGGTCCTGACATTGAGAAGGCTATTCTTGAGATTGCTTCTACTGGCAGGTTTTCCGAGATTGATTCGACACCTGTTTCATCTCGTGAAGTTAAGCCTATCTTTTATTGGTGGTATAGTAAGAAGTTGGCATCCGATGAGATGTATGAGGATATCAGTGGCGGTGGTCCTTTCATTGTTGTTACTCCCGCAGCCCATTTTGAAAGAACTGGGTATATGTGTGATGGCGGTGGGACTGAGGAGGATGAGGCTGACGTTGCAAGAACTCGTAGCACTTTAGAGCCGATGGGATTTCACGTTGACATTAGTGGATGCGAGGGTAATTGCTGTCCCTATAGAGGTGGAGACATGGCGCATATGATTGCTGCGCTTAATGCTCTTCCTCCTGATGTTGCTCAGAAGAATGCATCGTTTGGAAGGTTCATGGAATCATCGGGCGAAGAATAGCATGAAGCCATTTATAACCATACTTAGTCAAGAGCAGCTTAAACGAAAGAATACAAAGAACCTTTTGTTTATCCTCAAGGCAGCACGTCGGGCAGAGATAAGTTTTCGTCACACGCAGTTCTGCACTGATTGTTATGAATACCATGATTTCAAAGATCCAGCCGAAGAGATAGAGTATAAAGCCATGTTGAAAAAGCATGAGGATTATTTTGAGTCAATCAAATCGCTATTAGCCAGTCGTGAGCATGTGGAAAGGGTAAAATAATGAAAAAGCCTAAAGCAAAGATCAGCGTGATAGAGATTGCTATTGTGATATTGATGATGGGAATGATTTATTGGTTTTACCGTGCCATTAGTGATCCTTGTACTCCGTGTGGTTATGTCAATTACCAGAAGAAGGTTGAGCCTGGGTGGACCTCGGACGGCGGGAAGTATTGTTGGGAGTGCAATGATCTTACTAATCCCGACAGGGGGACTGGTCTTAGGTATGTTTCTATCAGGCGGGCTTTGAAGGGCTGTCCTGATATCTATCGGAAGAGCTACAACGAGCAAGTCATCAAGATGAATGCTGACTTAGTGAGGCAAGGATTCGAACCACGTTTTGAGATTATCGAGGAGAAGTAATGTTACTCTTTAGACAAATGATTGCTCACGATGAACAGAAGCGTACCTATACCTTCTCAAATGAACTGTTTACATTTAGGGGCTTAAGCAACCACAACTACAATAACGAGATAGCTATATTTACGGCTGATGGGGAACCCCTGATGGATGTCAAGGGAGTTAGATTTACTCTCCATGATGAAGGCTTCTTGAGCATTGATGGATTCTGTACATCTGGCAAGACCATTAAGGAGATTAGTTTTTACTTCTATGCTGATGTGGTTATTGATGATCTAGTTAAATCTACTGGACACAAGATTAAATGGCAACCGTCAAAGATATAGTAAGGTGGGTTTGGACATGGGCTATGCGGTTCTATGTTTGGCGGCATGACTTTATGAGTGCAAAGCCAATGCCTAAGACTTACCGTGATATGGGCGAGTACGTTGTGAGGGACATGAGAGCGAAGGATTGCAGTCCAAGATTTCTTTATGTCACTGGTTGCATGTTGATTGACGATGAGCTTTATAAAGACAGGCTTCGTAGAAAAGGCATAAAGGATCCAGGCACCATGTTGTTTACTTTTTGAGGCTAGAATGAAACTTATGTGGATCTTACTCTTTGCGGTTTGTCCTCTTTTTGCCGAAGAGATACCCTTGGCTTTGGCTAAGGAATATCATGATGTAAAAACTAATGGCAGGGACTTTGATGTATCTAAAGACGGTAAGTTTACTGAGGTCTTTAGAGATAACCGTAAAGACCATTGTTGTCCTCAATTGGGATCTCAACCAGTCACAGATCCAAAGATAGAGTCCATGTTGGTGGCTATACATAAATACGTATCCGTCAAATATGGTAAAAGTGATATCATTAATTGTATCATGGTACATTCAACGACTAAGCCATATACCGACTTCTCAGTAGAGACCAATGTTTATCTTTCTGATAGGGCAATGGTTGAAACATATGGACGTGCTTGTTGTTTGATAGGTAGATACTATAGCGATGGCAGCGTTAAGGAAATAAAATGGTCGGATGATCCCGAAGATAGTGAGATGGTGTATATTTCAAAAACAGCCAAGACAATGGTGACTCGTTGGAGAACATCATATACCGAAGATTATGACGAGTTTCTAAATAAGGTTAAAGCTACCAGTTCATTTGTTAAAGATGAGAAGTTGTATTATCTGGCCGCTGAGATGGAAGACAAGACAACTTACAATGAATATTTACATACGTTTGAAGAAGATAGGGTGATTAGGATTTGGAGTCCCGAAGCTCATAAAGTATTTCTTGCTTATGCCAAGACTAATAAGCATACCTGTACTGAGGTCAGGGGTATGAGGGCTTACAAGAAGTGGTTGGAGATAATGACTGATTGTGACAGACACGATAATCCTGGACCTATGTCTAGTTATTATTTAAAACGCATCAGGGAAAAATGGGTCTTGGTTTGGGATGGATATTCATTTACAGATCCTCGACACAATCTTTGGATTCCCACAAAGGTTGATGAGAAGAAACCAGGTATAGGCGAAGATGATGTTCCTAAACAACTGAGGGATATACAATGAAAAAGACCATAAAGAAACTTGTGTTCAGGAATACTCTTCATAATTTGCCAGGTTTGTTCCTTAATACGCCGATGGTCAGACCGTTTAAGGTAAGTGACAACAATGGCAACTGGCTTATTGAGAGACCTCTGTTCAGGTGGGCCAGGATTGATCAGGGAACAGCGCAGGGAGAGTGTGATCTCTTAAATATTGGATATCAGATTGCAATACTTGATATCCTAGGTAAGAGGTCTGAGGCTGCCAAGATACGCAAGGTATTGAAGAAGTGGAAAGACGAACTTGAGAAGAAGATGGTCAATGTTAAATTCTAGGGGTATATAATGAATAAACTATTAGAGCAATTGGCCTAAGCCAAACGATCCAATGATGAATCTCTGGCAGATATCATTCAACAGCAAATTGGATATCTCATGAATGTAAAACTACCTAAGCCAAACTACAGGGACTCACCCATAAGCCTGTCAAGGAAAAATATAATCGATGAGTTTAAAAGCTTGACAAGTAAGGTGTGATTGGGTTATAATTATCCAATGGGCCAGTAGCTCAATTTGGTTAGAGCAAGCGACTCATAATCGCTAGGTTACAGGTTCAAGTCCTGTCTGGCCCACCAATTTTAGAGGGAGTCTATGGAAGCAACGCAAGAGGAAAAAGAGTATCAGGAGTTGCTTGCCAGACTTCAACAGATAGTAAATGGTAGGCTCTGTGTGGAAGCCTACTTGAAACAAACCACCGAAGAGAAAGATTACTGGCGACTATAACGAAAGGGATAAGTCATGGGTAAGACAGTATTAGTAATCTCAATTGTGACGTTGCTGATAATTGCAGCAGCTATTAGTGGGGCCTTCTCGGTCAAGGGAACAACCGATAAGGATATCCAGAAGAACGTGAAGTATGTGATGGATAAACGCACCAAGGTTTGTTTTGCGGTCAGTGGTACCAATGGAATATGTGGGCCTATCTATACGGCAGTTGATTGTGACAAAGTATCCGATGCTCTTGCCAATGGCTGGAGTCGGTAAACCTAAGGAGTATAACTATGGCTGAGTGGAAATTAAGAAACAGATTTTCTTCTAAGAACAGTACGACCAATGGAAAGACCATGGCAAATCGCAAATTAAAGAACAGGGCCACTAATAAGGCATCACGTATTTCAAGGCGTATAAATAGGACAAAATAGTTGACAAGCGAAATAATACCAGTATAATAGTTCTAGATTGGTCTTTGACAACCTATGCATTTTGAGCCACGGCTGTAGGTCTGGAGTCTGATCAACTTGGGGCTTGCTAAATGTGGTGTTCCCCTTTTCTACATTGTTACCTTATATGGGATGATGGCGGATAATTTCGCTGGTGGCTTTGTAGCGGGTTGGGAAAAACCCAAACTACTATAATGGTATATATGAACACAATTATTCTTCGTAAAAAAATGAATAATTTAAATGATGGTTATGTAACAAAAAAGGCTACCGGTGGAAAGACGGCAAGATGCATAGGATGTTAGATTAATGGCCTTATCCAGAAATGGGTAAGGCTTTTTATTTTGTGCTTGACAAAAGTTATATTTAATAGTATTCTGTATCTCGGATAGGGAGTGGGCTTTGGATTGATCCATGGGCATCCTGGCTAAGATTTAAGGTATTCTGAGGAGTAGGTCATGGTAACCTCTGATTTTATTAGATGGACAATTAAGAAGGGCGAAGAAGGATTTAACGAAAGAATATTGGTGGTTGAGTATCGTACGGGAAGGGTTGTTGCTTCGTTTGAAAAGAAGACTGGGGATAGAATTATGGGGTCGCTAAGAAATATGGTGCGGCTTCACAATCAAGGCAAAGGAGAAAAGATTGGTTGAGGGTAGATATGAAAGGGCTTAAGCCAAAACAACTAACCGAAAGGAATACGCTATGATTTTCTTACTTGCAACCATAATTCTCCTTCCCCTTATTATTGGGCTCTCCATTGCGAGCGCTAACATTAAGGATAGCGACAGACAAGACAAGCGTGTAACCGTATTGGGTGGGCTATCTGGATCTCTTGGGGTACTTTATTTAGTTATCGCCTCAGTTTCGCTAATCAGTATTGATTATGCATACAGCAATGAGTTTGAAAGCCACTGGAATCTTGGTGTCAAAGCCTCAACTATTCAACTAAAGCGGGAAAACATTAAAAAGTTTTATGATAACATTATTTCGCATAAACACCAATTTAGGGACTCTTCAGCCGTATTTATGAGGACTCCCGATAATTCACTAGATCAAAATCTTGTCGCTCTGAAGTCATTGGTAGATAGGCTTGATAAGATTAGTGGCATGGATGAAAATAGTTTAGCTTATCAGACAGCCATGCAGCAGATTACGGGTCAAGAACAGGATGAGGCATCTAGTATGTTGAGAGTTTTTGAACGATGCTATGCTCAAAATAAGTCGATACTTTTTAGCTGGCTTGGAGCTTTGCTTGTGGGGCTTGGATTTATATTTGGAATGTTTGGATTTAATGTTGCATTTGGCGATTAACTAAGAGGTGGAAATGAGCTTCACCAATGTAAAGTTTCATCCTATCCATGAAGACTCGAAGATCAACGATAGTGTCATTGGTTTTATTAGTGGCGCTTATGAAACTGATATGGGTCGGATGGGCTTCAATAGTGTTGCTCTTATGCGTGGAAGCCATGGACCCAATCTTAGTTTTTCAAAACATAATGGTTTGGGGTTTGAGTATTTCTACGTCACAGGAATACTTAAAGAACAGCTACTTGAAGCATCACTTGAAGCCTTTGATCGTTGGATGAAAGAGCGTGCGGCAAAAGAGTTTCATGAAGAATAAAGAAGAGTTGTTCTTAGGACTATACAAGAGGCGGTTAAAATACGTTCTTGGATATTGTAGAAACAACATGCGTAGTGATCCTACCGGTGCTGAGGACATGGCTCAAGAAATATTCATGCAGGTTTATAATAGCCTAGACAAGTTCAGGGGAGACTGTGAGATTGATTCTTGGCTCTACAGGGTAATGAGAAACTATTGTAAGAACAGGTATCGTTGGGACTCCATGAAAAAAAGGGATGGCATCAAGATTCCAATTCATCAACATACTTGGACCATGCAGATTAAAGATAGGAAGAGAGATGCTTTAAGTGAGGTTATAAGTAAGCAACTCATAGATGGCGTTTTTGACATAGTTCATAGCTTAGATGAGATTCAGCGTGATGCCTTGATGGCCATGATGAATAATGATAGCTATAAAGAAGCAGCCAAAAATCTTGGTATACCAATAAATACCCTTAGAAGCAGATTGGGCAGAGCTAGAGCAATGGCAATACGAAAAATGAAAGCCAAAGTAAGTCTTGGCAAAATGGAGATAATATGAGAGCGATGACTTTGTTTTTTATGCTGTTTGCTTGTAATCTTAGGTCTGACGCATCATGGAATGGGGTTGATTTCCAATATAGGGACTTAGCTTTTGTTTCTGGATATGTTTCTGCATCACTATATGATCTTGCAAAATATAAAAATAAAGACAAGACTCATGAGGTTGCTTGGAAAATGGCGTTGGGATTATCGGCTGGACTAGCAATATCAATTTGTCATAGTTATGGGGATGGTGTACCAGTCCCATTCAATGACATTGTTTTTGGTGGTCTGGGCGGTCTTACTTGCACCGTCATCCACCTTAGTTTTTAGGACATCACATGAAATGGTTGTTTGTCTCTATGCTGTTGTTGGTTGGTTGTTCGGACCCAATGGACAACTATAAAAAAATAAATGGGCATGTCATTGGGGTTGTGCCAAAGAAAGATCATTATGAGACAACCTATAGGATTGATGTCCCCGACTTAGGTGTTGGACCAGGATCAACCCTTACTTTTGCAACCAACGTTTATTTTGAACCAGGAGAAT
>Ga0315284_10006812_pt1 | contig 16285 bp, 14 predicted proteins | sample YL17G09_16_MG_FD_203696 | JGI IMG/M metagenome (GOLD analysis project Ga0315284, IMG submission 203696) | Sediment microbial communities from Yellowstone Lake, YNP, Wyoming, USA - YL17G09_16 | ecosystem: Environmental > Aquatic > Freshwater > Lake > Sediment | place: USA: Wyoming | collected... | reverse complement strand
CTGGCGCAGGGTGCTTCTCCTGCAACCGTGGAGCTCCTTCGACCCAGTCCCTAGGTTCGTCGGCCCCAGCGACCCGCTTGAAGAACGGCGTGTACACCGTGCCGCCATGGCCACGACGATTCTGCAGCTCCTTGATGTACGCGTCGTCCGGTGGCTCGACGTTGGTGACGCGAACCTCTTTCTGCAGAGCCGCGTCGCATTCGACGTACGTCACGAAGACGCTTTTGTTCTGCGCGAGCAGCGAGTTGATGCACGCACAGGCTCTTGCGTACTCGTCATCGCCCATCGACCCAGACGTGTCCGTCATCCAGGTGATGTTGTACCCGAACTCCAGCATCTGCCCCGGCCACGGCTCGAGGTAGTCCTCGTTGATGAGCGACAGGTTCGGAGAACCCATCTCTTCGTGGACCCTGGCCGTGATCGCTCCTTGAATGACGTCTCTGAGGAACGAATCCCAGGGAATCTGCTCAGGCTCGAGCAGCGCATCGATGATGCGTTGGACGTTGCCCGCCATGTACCCACGGTCTCGGGTCACGCGCTCATTGGCTGAACGAGCCAGTGTCTGTGCGTGCTTCTTCATCTTGTTGCCCGCGGAAATCGCTTCTTCGGGCGTCATCCCTTCGGCCTTCTCGTTCCACTGCTTGTGGGCTTTGCCCGACAACTTGTCGAACGCCTTCTGCAGCTTCTCGAAGGTCTCCGGGTTGTTGATGGCTTGGCCGATCAGAGAGTCAGGAAGCCCAGGAATCGTATTGGGAAGCCCGCTTTTCTTTCCTTTCCCTTTACCGAAGGGGCTCTGCACCACGTCTCCGTTGCCGTCGCCGTCTCCTGCGCTGCCTTGACCGTCTTGATCCCCCTCACCCTCTCCGTCGCCTTCGACGAATTCGATTTCACCTTTGTCCAGAGCGTCGTTGAGGTCCTTCACCATCTGCTCGACCTTCTGCTTGAAGCCCTGAAGGTCATCGAGCATCAGCGTGAAGTACTCCTCCATGCTGAGCCCTGTGGGCATGCCGAACTCTTCAGGCAACAGAAACATCCACTCGCCCACCCCTACACCCCGGGGTCTGTGGATCTGCTTGAACATCGGTTCCAGTCGAACGATGGCGTCATTGGCAGCGAAGTCAGCAGCGAAGTTGAACGTTGCCAAGATGGCGTTGCGCACGAAGGGGTCTGTGCAGTTGGCCATCATCTTGAAGAGCCGAGGAATGTGGTTCAGCGCAATGTGAGCAGCCTCGTGCACCAGCACCAGGAGCCGCATGCCAGGGGACCACGTCTCGAACATTGGTACGTGGCAGGTGAGGACGTAGCGCCAGTTATGCGTGAGGTGCACCGACATGGTGCCCTCTGAATTGGTGTAGACTTTCTGGCACCCGTTGATGAGGGTGGCCCAGTAATTGGCCGAACCGCGCCGAGATACCCAGTAAACCAGCGACTTCGCTAGTTCGTTTTCTTCCCCGTTGGTGGTAGTCATCAGGTCTCCTATACTTCTTTGGTTGTAGTCCCTCTTTCGAGGTGAAAAATGTCAGTCATCGATCAATTCAGCGACCCTGCCTTCGGTACCCTGCACCGCCAGGTGACCCGGATGCCCGCCCTCGAAGCCTTCGTGAAGCAAGCTGAGGTTGAGCAGTCGGATGTTTCGACGCTCCCTGATACCGCTTTCGCGTGGCCTTCTGAGCGGAAGTATCCGATCCACACGCCAGAGCACGCAGCCCTGTCATTCGCCTACAGCAAGGTGGCGAGTGTCCTTCCCGCTGAAGTCCGCGGCAACATCGTCAAGGCTCTCGAGGCCTACGACGTCCCGGAGAGCACCTTCGCGGAGCAGGCCGTGAAGGAAGCGTCCGACGAGAACGATTACCTGGTGCCGGAGCACCGTCTCTTCCTGGTGAAGACCGCTGCCCAGTGCAAGCGAGCGCAGGACGATGTCGTTGCAGCCCTGCCCCGCCTTGACCTGGAGCACCGGGCCATCGCCTGCGGCAACCTGGTCAAGAAAGCAGACGAGCTCGGCGTTGAGCTCCGTCCCGAAATTCTCCAGCTCGCTGGTCTGGTGGTTTCAAGCACGAAGACCGCCATGGAGTGGCTCGAGGCAAGAGCGAATCGTCTTCCTACGGAAGACACCGTGCACAAGCTGGCGTACATGACGCTGGCCAAAGGCCTGGCGAAGGGTCCCGCTGAACTCTCAGACCGCAAGGGCCTGCTCAAGTTCGCCTCAGCCATCGCTGAGCTCGACGAGCAGACTGGCCTCGACAAGCACTACGACCGTCGGCTGCCTGATGCGCTGCGGACGGTGTTCAACACTGAGAAGCAAGCCTCCAAGTCGGTAGACCTGGGAGGCACGTTCATTTCGGTCGCCAAGCTGGCGCAGCTTCCCGCGTCCTTCTGGGAAGACCTGGGCGGCAAGGAACTGAGCGATGAGATCGCTCCCGGTGGCGTGGTTGACCAGTCGAAGCTGGCTACGGTCGTCGACACCCTGCCTCTGGACTTGAAGCTCACTCTCCGAGCGCAGTGCCGCTAACTTAACGGAGAATAAGTTGACCCTCTCCGACCTACAACGCCTTGTAGTTAAGGAGGCCTACGCGGCTTACTTCAAGGAGCCAACGCAGGCTCAGAAGCAAAACGCCAAGGAAGTGCTGCAGGACTGTGATGCGCCCGCCACCGCAGTTTTCGTGGCAGCACGGCATCTGCTCGGCCCAACCTTCATTGCCTACGAGCCCGAAACCTTGTGGCTGGAGCTGGACCCTTGCCTGGCGAACCGCGACAAGCTGATGGCCGCGATTGCCTTGGCGATGACGCCGAGTTTCTACTGGGACTACCGCGTCTTCGGCGCCACGACGCACGCCCTCAACAACGAGATGGTGGTCCCCGAAGCCGTGCCTCACTGTAGCCCTTCTCAGATGGCCTGGGCCGCCTTTGAGGCTGAGCTGCTGTTCGCTCTGAGTGACGGCGAGTCGACGCGCCCTGAGTTCGACCCGAGTGTTGAAGCCTACGTGGCTGTCTGCCTCTTCGATGCAGGCATGGCCACCACGCCTCCGGGCCTGAGCTTCGCTGCTGAAGAGCTCGAGCGGAAGGTCAGCGCTGATTCCCTGAATCTGAAAAAAGAGACCGAGGACGCCTGGGCCGCGCTCCCAAAGGACGCTCTCGAGAATAAGAAGTTCGAGAACAACCCCCTGGGAACGCAGCTTCAGCGCCTCGCTGCTGCTTGGGTCTACGTTGAGGCTAAGACGAAGGTTCTACGCGCTGAGTTGGGGAAGCTCTAACCGACCTCAGGCTCCTCTCGAGCCGCTTCTTTTTTCTCGGCTTCTTTCATCGCTTTCCACATCGCTTTTATCGTATCGTCCGGCAGATCGGGTAATATTTCGAGCATGGCCTGCATCATGTCGTCTACCTTCACGGCGACACCATCGGATCCTTGCTCTGGGTCCGGCCGTGAATCTTCTTCTCCTGCTCGTCGTGGATTCGATTGATGCGGTCGTTGATCTCTTTCCAGAGCGGATACTGACGGTTCGCGGTGGTCAGCGCCTTCATGTACTCGAGGTTCTTGGTGTCGTTGATTCCGCCGTGTGCTTGGCAGGCAGCGTCCAACATCTGGTAGAATGGCTGCGCCTGCTCAACCGGCATGTCATGCCAGAACTGCACAAGCTGGGGTGAGATGGTCTGAGCCTCCGGCTTCTCTCGGAAGATGAACTGCGCCACCTCGTTGACCAGGCTGGTGTAGTCACCTCCCGATTCCTTCTGGAGGTCCAGAACGCGGTTGCGAAGCTTGCTCTTCGGCTTGTAGTCGTAGAGCACCGCTTCCGGCGAGATGATGATCTCGTTGTTCTTGATGAACTCGCAGAGCATGCGAGCATTCACCGTGTTGATGGACGCCCCCAGTCGGAGCTCAGCCTTCTCGCTGTGGAGGTCAACCTTCGCCTTCTCCAGGTTGTAGAGCGACAGCGAGACCGTCTGCCAGGTAGCAGGGCAGGCGAACTGCTTGTTTCCGTCGCGGTCCTTGGCCGTGTACAACATCGCCGGTGAAGCCGTGAGCAGCCGAACCACCATCGGATGGCACGGACGCCCGCCATCGAAATCGGTGTAGTGGAATTCCGGTGTGACGGCGTGCTTCTTCCAGTCGCTGAACGTGTTGTACACGTACGCCTTCATCAGGCGGCGATTGAAAGCCGAGTTGGTCTCGATCTTCGTTACGTTGTACCCCGCCGTGCTGGGATTCATCAGCGCGACAATGACGCAGTCATCAGGTAGGGTGTAGTCGTAGATTCCGCGGTCCTCGAGGAACTTGAAGAACAGAGCAATTGCGTGCTGCTGCCCCTGGTTGATTTCGTCGAAGATGAGGATGCACTTTTCCCCCTGCTTCGGATAGTCGTTCGGAATGGCAATCTTGAAATGCCCCGTCTCATCAGCCCTTTGCGGAACACCCGCGCCGATCATGGAGAACTGCGACGTGCGGATGTCGACGACTCTCCGCTTGTGCTTCCGGGCCAGCTGGTGAATTCCTTGCGACTTACCCTCTCCGGCTTCAGAGATGAGACACCAAACTCCTCGCGTCTGCTCCATCTCGATGCTGAGGTCGATCTGCCACAGCGCTTCTGTAAGGGTCATGCGCGGGATGCCGTAGCGATCCCAGTACGCTTCTCCCATCGGCATTTTTTCTTGTGCGACGTTGCTCATGACTGCCCCTCTGGTGGTGGTTAATGGACATGGAAATCAAAACGAAACGGCTGTCGGACATCGCCGAGCGTTTGCTCTGGCTGGATGGTGCCCCGTTCAGCTTGAACGATTACCCGATGTACCGAAACATCTACAACGGCCGGTTCAAGTCGACCTTGTTGATGTGCGGTCGTCAGGTGGCCAAGTCTACGTCCTTGGCGAACTTCATCATCTCGGAGTCTGTCGCTCTCCCCTTCTTCAGGTCGTACTACGTCTCTCCTTCAAAAGAACAGACGCTGATCTTCTCCAACACTCGCGTTGGGAAGACGCTGTCGTATTCGCCCATCATCAAGAAGTACTTCCAGTCCCCAGAGCACGCTGACCGAGTGCTGCACCGGTCATACACCAACGGGTCTGAGAACGCCTTCACGTACGCCTGTGACGACGCTGACCGTGCTCGCGGATTCTCTGCTGATCGGGTGAACTACGACGAGTTTCAGGACATGCTGTACGACACGGTAGTGCCGGTCATCAACTCCTGCATGAAGAACTCGAACTACCGGTTCGAGACGTATGCCGGTACTCCAAAAAGCATGGAGGCCAGCATCCAGTACCTCTGGGACAAGTCGAGCCAGAGCGAGTGGGTGATGAAGTGCGAAGGGTGCAGCAAGTACAACTTCGTGGTCTCAGAGAAGTCGTTGGGCAAGCACGGCCCCATCTGCCTCAACTGCGGTCACGTGTTGAACCCCCGCATTGGGCAGTGGATCGACATGAAGAAGGTCGACCAGGACACAGGCAAGCACTCAGTGAAGGGATTTCACATCCCACAGCTGATCATGCCTTTGAACATCCCGTCCTGTGTGAACAACACCACAGAGAAGCCCAACGCCAAGAAGGACGCCCAGGACCGCTGGGACGACATTCTCCGCGACCACGACATGTTCTCGGGGGCGAAGTTCAAAAACGAAGTGTTGGGTGTCTCCGACGCCATTGGCCGCAGACTCATCTCCTTGGAAGAGCTCGAGGCCCTTTGTACAGGGATGAAGATTTCACCGTTCCCCGACAAGAATCTCGAAGGGTGCACGGTCACCTTCGCAGGTGTTGACTGGTCCGGTGGCGGAACGACGGGGGTGAGCCGTACCGTGCTTTGGATCTGGGGTTGGCATCCAGGCACGCAGAAACTGCGTACGCTGTACTACCGCATCTACCCCGGCAACAACGCGGTCACCGACGTGGAAGACATCGCCAAGATTTGCCAGCAGTATTCAGTAGCCCTGGTCGTTGGAGACGCCGGTGAAGGCGCCTTGCCCAACGCCACCCTGCGTGAACGCCTTGGAGCTCACAGGGTGACGATGGTGCAGTACGGGGCACTGGGGCAGCCCATCAAGTGGAACGGCATGGACCGCTACTTGGCTGACCGCACCACCCTGATTGACAACTATCTCATGTTCCTGAAGAAGGGCGCAGTGGTGTACCCGCCACGTGAAGAGTCGAGGGAGCCGATCAAGGACATCCTCAACGTCTACGAAGAGGTGACCACCTCAGGTAAAAAAGTGTGGAGGCACAGCCCGCAACTGCCGGACGACTGCCTCCATGCTCAGCTCTTCGGATGGTTTGCTTCGAAGATCCACATGAACGACTTGAAGTTCTACTCGTAGCGGTGGTGACTCCTGAGAAGCTTGGCTTCGGTTCGGGCCGCTACTGGCGAGGAGCTAGGCTCCTAAGGCCCGACTCGCAGTGGTGACTCCTATGCGGGTAGATCTGGGCACACGCCCAGATTCTGCCGCACGTGGTGACTCCTGTGATTGAATTTCGTTCGCACCCCAGCGAAATTCATCGCGGGCCGCTTTAGAGATCATGTCGGCACTACGCCGACGGTGCATACAGCACTCTGAACGAATCACCAGACCAACACTCTTCTTTGTTTTGTACTGCTGCAGCTCGAGGCGGCCGTAAGCTTTCGGACATGCTTGCACGCCGCGGGCAACCTCGGTTTGCATAAACATCCTGGTTGTAGCGGAGCTAGGCTCTGCGTACAACCACGGCCCAATGGTCTCCACTACGGAGACGCCGGGTAGGTACCGGAGCAAGAGTTCACTGCGCACTGCTTTCCTCTTTGTTCAATCGATGAGGGATCCGGAACTGGGTCTCATCTCCTCGGGTAACGAAAGAGCTCGAAGCACGAGCTGTCCTCGTCGACCCTTGTTGTTGGCAGCGCAGCTAGGCTGGGCGCCAACCGGAATGATTCATGTCTCCACTACGGAGACGTCGGCATGGTACCGATGCAGGAAAGAGATCTTCTTTGTTCCATCACTGGGGAAGAGCTCGGCGAATCACATCTCCTCGGGGTTTTCATAAAACCTCGAGGCCGTCGAACTCGGAGGACCTCCTGGTCGTGAAGTAGCTAGGCTACGAACGACAACCGGGAAGCTTCAGTCAGCACTACGCTGACGCCGGACTAGGTACCGGTGCAAGATCTTTGAAGCTATTTACAGGCCGCGGACCACCGTTCCATCAACTTCAGGTAGACCTGCCGACACGCCTCAGCGTCCGCTGCGGCTCGGTGAGTAGGCACGGCGGCCACGCCGAGAAACTCACAGAGCTTGCCGAGGCTGAGTCCCGGGAGGTCCGTGTGGAGGAACAGCGGCCAGGCCAGCGCCACGGTGTCCACCTTGTGGTAGCCCCAGGGGGCTTTCATGCCCAAACGCGTGAACAACGGCGTGAGGAACCCTTCGTCGAACGACACGTTCTGTCCAACGAGCGCAGTACCAACGGCCATCTTCTGAAGCTCGTCTACGACCAGCTCGGGCTTCATGCACGTCTCGTCCGTCCACTGCGAGGCCACGTACCCATTGATTTGCAGAGCCTTTGGCTCAGCTGACTCGATGTGTGTTGGCTTCAGCTTCGCCTCAAACTTCGAGATGATTCTGAGTCCGTCGGGGCTTGTTCTGATCGCTGCGACTTCCAGCAACTCGTGTTTCGTGGCATCAAGACCGGTTGTTTCGGTGTCAACGAACAGTAGGTCCTGAAACTTCTTTTGCTGGAGCATTTCTTGTCTCGAGAAAAGCGATGATCTCGCTTCTGTGGATACAGGTTTTTGGTGAGATGACGATGGACTCGTCATCGTAGCGGACCAGCTTGCCGGTGTACGTCTTCTTGGCTGTGTCCACTACAATGAGTACGTTCATCGCCGCGTCTAGGAGCTCGTCCGTGATCGGTTTACGTTTCCGTGAACGCGGTCCGGATTTCCTCTTCGGTGTAGGCTTCTGCGGCATCGTTTGAGTACTCCTGTACAGCGATGTTTTTCAGGTAGGCATCCAGGGATTTCAGTTCTCCGTATGAGGGCCCAACTTCGTAGTCCCACTTGAAGGCGACGGGAAGCCAGGGATGTTGTTCTGCAGCACCTTTCTCCAGGTGCGTGTAAATGAAGTCCGGCAACTGTGAGGCGTACTTCTTTTTGATCTGGAATCCGATGCTGTCGTGCACAGTCAACAGCAGGCGTCCCCCGAGGTCTTTCAATGGCTCCTCGATGGCGACAAGACGCCCCATGACAATGTCCGAGCTCGTGCTCTGGATCTTAAAGTTTACGGTTTGTCGCTCTGCCCGCCCCATCAAATACTTGGGCGCTCCGATGACGCTAAAACGACGACGCCTTCCGAAGAAGGTCTCGACGAGACCAAATTTCTTTAGCTCCCAACGCGTTTGATCCATGTACTTCTGGATCGCCGGGAACATCGCGAACAGCATGTGAATGAGACGTTCTGCTTGCTGAACACTGATACCAATCGTCTCTGCTATTTTCTGAGGACCCGCGCCGTACAAGATCCCGAACACCACACGCTTCACAGCTGTTCGAAACTTGTCCAGCATCTCACCGTACTTCTTGTTGGTCTCCTTGATACTGTCTCGCGCCGCGAAGTCGTTGTAGGTGAGAGGGTACGAGTCGTCGAGATTCATGCTTCCCAGAATCTCCGCCGCACCTGGGTTCTCTCTGACTAGTTCGATGATCTTCGAAGCAATGAAACAGTGCGTGTCCTGCCCCGCATTCAGCGAAGCGATGAGTGCTGCGTCCTGGCAGTACGCCGTGAGGATGCGGACTTCGGCCCCTTTGGCGTCAGCGTTCACGAACAAGTACGAGTCATCGTCGGGGATGAACACCTTCTTGATGTTCACTCCCGCCAACTTCTTTGGGATGTTCTGCATATTCTCGTCGTTTGACGAGAGCCGCCCTGAATTCGTCCCGTGCTGGTTGTAGTTGGTGTGCAGGTACCCGTCGAGCTCAGATAGGTCCCACACGTTCTGACAGAAGGTGTTCTTCGCCTTGAACGCTTTGGCGTAGATCAGTTTTTTAGCCGCGAACGGACAGCCGTACTTTGCCACCAGGAACTGCATCACCTTCTCGGTGGTCTGTGTGGCCCCTTTCTTGGTCTTGCTGACCCCTGCGAGTGGGTACTTGGTGAGCACGCCTGTCGCTGGATGTGTGAACCCGTCAGTGAACAGAACTCTGGCAATTTCAGCAGGGCTGTTGAGTTTGATCTCCATTCCCGCCATGGCGTACAGCGCCGTGGTAGAGTCCTGTACGACGACCCCAAGGTCCTGCTGCAACTGCGTCAGGTAGGGGCGGTCGATCTTGATGCCGTGGAACTCCATGCGGGACAGCACTGGAGTGACTGGGAATACGCCCTTCCGCAGTAGCTGGCGGATAGGTTTCTCCGCCTTACAGAGTTGCGGGATCTCATAGGAAGCCCTTCCGTAGCTGGCTAGGAGCGCCTGCTCTTTTCCCTCGGCGAGCTTCTTGTCGATGAGAGCGTTGTTCTCAACGCCGATTCTCTTCTCCTGGAGCCGTACGAGCCTCTTGGTCATGTCGGCGTCGACAGCCGCGTAGAGGAGCAGGGTTTCCAAGGGAATCTTTTCAAACCCGCCGTCCTTCTCGTCTTTCTTCTTCTTGGCTCTCCCTGCGTCTACCGTCGCCTTTAACACCTTGCGAAGGTTGTGCAGTTGTGAGTCGCCTTCTTCTTTCTCGAGGATCTCGTGCAGAGCATCCGCGTACGTAGCGAAGTCCGGGAAGTTCTTACGGGTCAACGGCTTCAAGCCGTACTGGCCCTTCTTGTCCTCTTCGAGCGCGTGCTCCCCCGTCATGCTGTCCCAGAAGAAGTTCTCCAGGTGCCACTTCATCTTCAAGAAGACTTTGTAGTCGAACTTGAAGTTGTGAAAGAGCTTGGGCTTCTTACAGGCCAGCACTTCAAGCACGTACGGCAGCACGTCTTCAGGGTTGTACGCAACCGCTGGGTGCCAGAGTGGAATCGCTGTAGCTTTACCTTCGGCCCAGGCAAACGAGACCGCGAGAACCTTCAGCTTGTCCCGATGCGGGAACTTGGTGTTGGTCTCCGTGTCTACCGAGATGGGCCAAAACTCTGCGGGAGTTTCACCTTCTGTGTAGTCGATGATCTTCCGACAAATCGCTTTGACCTCTTCTACGGTCTTCGGAATCTCGTAGTCCTTGGTCAGCGCTTCAATCGCAGGAACCTGGTTGAACCCTCCGCCCTTGGCGGCTTCCGCGGCTCGAGTCAGGTCTGAGACGAACGTCGTGTACAGCCCTGGCATCGCGACCAACTGCTTCGTGGAGACTGTGACCACCACGTCGAAAGGGCGCTCACCCGTGAGGATATTACCCACCACTTGCTGTGGCAGCAGGCGTCCCTGCATGTCCTTCAACTTGGCGGCCTTGATTTCAAGGGCCCGAAGAGCGGTCATTCCCATGATGAGGATGACCGGGTGCGTCCGTACCAGGGTGAGGTTCTGCTGCACGATTGTGCGGCACTTCTGCAGTACCGCTTTGGAGGGTTCTGTGTCACCCTGATTGCCCGCGCAGAGGACCGCGTACGTGTACGCGATGTTCATGGTGGCGAACCGGCTGTCTTCTCTCAGCGCGAGAACCGCCGCTTTGATGATCTTCCCGCTGTCGTCTCCGTACAGTGTTGGCGTGTTCTTGTAGCGGTCGCAGACGGGCGCTTCAGCAACGATGATGAGGTCGGCGTCGTTTGGTATCGGCGCATCGACGTAGGCATAGCCGTGCGATTCAGTCGCGTTTTCTCGCGGGCAGCCAATGCAGACTTGGTGCGGTTTTGACATTGACTCTCCTCGTTTTAGAGATGCCGCACGAGGAGATCTCGTGGGCTACTTATTTTTGAAGTTCGGGCAGAAGGCCTTGTAGCCACACCAGCCGCACCACCAACCTTCGGTAGGCGCCGGGGGCTTCTCGAGTCCCTTGCACGATTCTTCCAAGAACTTCACCAGCCACGGGTGGTACTCCGCACGAATCGTTTCAGCTGTGACTCGGGGGTTCCACAGTAGCTTGTCCGTCTGTACGAAGTTGATAGCCGTCTGTACCCCTTTGATCTCGGGGCGGTAGGCCAGCGCCAAGACGCAGTACGCCTTGCACTGGTCTGCGTAGTGCTCGAGTTCCTTCTGCTTGCCGGACTTGTGGTCAATGACCACCGCGTCGCCGCGGCCAGTGAGCAGCATGTAGTCGAGCACCCCGCGGAACAGCCCGGTCTTCTCGAAGAAGTGGACTGGCTTGAACGTCGGCGACATGCCGATCTTGTGCTCAATCATCACGTTCTGCTTCCGTACTCCGTGTTTCAGGCGGAACGCCGCCATTCGTGCGACGAACTTGTCGACCTGGTCGTAGAAGCTCATGACCTTTTCGGTCTCGTCGTTGGTGAGCTCCCCCTGGTCGATGGCGAACTGAAACGCCTTCTTGACGGGCATGTCATCGAGAGCGAACTCGAGCGCTTTGTGCACCACGACGCCGATACGACTGTCGGCTGTTGAAGAGATCTCTTCCGTGAACGTTTTCTTGTCGGGCCCGTACTTGTAGTCGTACTGCAGCGAACACTTCGCTATCACCCCCGCTTTGGAGAATGACCACGGGCCATTTTTTTGAACGTACTCCGGGATTACGAGATCCATTGGCGCTCCAAAGAGAGAGGTGTAGACGCACGAACGGACGGATGTGAGGCCCTGTCGAGGAGCCCCACACCCGTCGGAACGGTTCTGCGTTAGACGTCTTTGGAGTAGTCCGGCGCTGCCTCAGTGTCGCTCTTGAGGAACGCCTTCTCATCGAACGTAGCACCACCGGCACCAGCTGCCGCAGGAGCCCCACCAGCATCAGCGCTGTTCTTCACCCTGTCGTGGATGTTGGCCAGCGCCGTGTAGTAGATGTCCGTGTCGATGATCTTCGACAACGCGTTGAACAACGGGTGGAACGCCACGGGCGTCACAGCCTTGGTAGCGTCGGCCACCGGGCTCGCCTGGAGGACGTACCACTTCTTGGTTCCGTCGACTCGCTCCTTCGCTTCGAAGGTGAACCAGCGGTCCCACAGCGAGTTCGACTTCTTCATGATGCCCATCAGCGCCTTGCCAGCGCCTTCGCTGGTCTTGCTGAACTTGAGCTCGTAGATCGACGTCATGTCCTCGTCGAGGAGATACGCCGTCACTTCCCGCATGCAGCCGCCCTGCGTGTACTGCCGCAGTTCAGGAGCCAGCGGGCAGGTCGAGCAGGAGCCGTACTTGCTCCCAGTCTTCCGGTCCACCGAAACGCAGATGGGCGCCTTGCTCTCCTTGTTGTCGTCCGACTTCGGCGGCCAAAGAATCTGGCCTTCGTAGATGGCCAGGGGAACCGCGTTGAACTTCTCCCCGATGATGCGGGAGTCCGACGCGAAGATTTGCCCAGGCAGGCACTGCCGCGGACGGGTGGGGTCGTTACCCACGCCGTGGTAGACCTTGAGGCTGGTCGGTTCGAAGCCGCTGGAAGAGGTGTGCAACCCCTGCTTCTCCGGGTTGGTCTTCGAAACCAGCGTCATCATTGCTTCTTGCTTGGCCTCCGGGAGCTTCATGACGATGTCCATGAGCTCGGTCGGGGTGGGGCGCTTGAGCATCATCGCCTTCGCCCGGACGTTCTCTGGAAGCCGAGCAGCCAGGGCCTTGCGCTCAGCGAACTCTGAGGAGACACTCGCGTCGCTGGCCGGTACGATGGCCGAGGTCACCGCTGCGGCGGCGGCCGTAGTAGCTGCAACAGCGGCGGTGGTAGCGGCGGCGGTAGCGGCGGCCACCGGAGTTTCGGGGTCGACCGCAGTGGTTGTTTCTGGTTTCTTAGCCATGTAAGTACTCCATTTTGCGAGGTAGTTGGTGTTGTGGTTTTGAAGCGGCGGACACTACAGGTTCAACGGGTCGAGCACAAGTACAAAAAGCGTCGATCATTAGGGAATGAGCTCTATGGAAAATGACCGAGTTGTCACTGCGTACTTCACCGATTTACGCGGTAATTCGTTCATTCCCCAGAGAGAAGAACAGGAGCTGGTCAAGGCCTACCGCACCTGCACAGCTTGTCGTGCGTCTTACCCTTTGGGGTCTTCGGCGACGAAATGCTTGAAGTGCTCTTCCCCCCGAAATTTCAAAGCCAGGGATCGGCTTATTTCTGGCGCTCTTCGTTTCGTAGTGAAGGTCGCCAAGGAGTATTCGTTTCGTACGAGAGGCCCAAATTTCGAGACTGAGCTGCTCACTACTCTGATTTCCGCCGGCAACATAGGACTGCTTGTCGCCGCCGACCGGTTTGATTCTTCGAGGAACACGAAGTTCCTCACGTACGCCGCATGGTGGGTACGTGAGAAGATTCTCGAGGAGCTGGACAGCCAAGGCATCATTCGTGTCCCCGCGCACAAACAGAAGGCTCTTCGAGCCCAGCGGAAACACGGAAACGGTATCGATGTTGAAGCTCCCCACGTGACGCTCGACGACGTCGAGGCGATTGACACCGCGGGGCATAGCAGCAACAGCTTGGAAAAGGACTTGGTCAACACGTACGGTCTGGCTCTGCTCAGGAACGCCCTCGACGCCCTGGAACTCCGTGAGCGTGACAAGTACATCGTGCTGGCTTATTTCGGCGCGAGAGAAGAGCCAAAGAATCTACGTCAGATTTCAAAACGCGTAGACCTGTCTTCTGAGCGTGTCCGTCAGATCAAGAAAGACACGATGGAACAGCTCAAGACGCACTTGATGGACCACGAGGTGAACGGCGCACGCGACGTATTCGCCGAGTGAGCCGTTCCCTCTTCCGTGTTACTTCAGCCGCAGGTCCGCGGCCAGCGTGATGCCCTTGAGGATGAGCCGGTACTCTTCCCGCTTCTTCGCGGTGTCGGCGTTCACCTCTTTCCGCTTGTAGCTGAGCATCAGCTCACGGATGTCTTCCTTCTTCAGCGGGTGAAACTCCGCTTCGGTGTAGTATTCGAGAGCCTTGTCTGAAGGCGCGGGCTTCGCTACCCGCTTCTTCTTGGGCTTGTCGTCATCACCTTCCGCAGCTTCCGGTTCAGCCTCGGCCGCAGCTTCTTTGGCCTTCGCAGCCAGGTGGGACACCTTGCTGTCAAGAGCAGCTACGGTGAGGTCAGATGCTTCGAAGAGCAGATCTTCGATGGCCTTGGTGTCTGGGAGCAGCTTGCACAAGGTCCGTGCGTGCGTGAACGTCAGCTCCCCATCGCGCAGCATGTCCAACGCTTCCTGAGGCAGCTCGAGAAGCGTCATGTACTGCGAGATGTACGCGGGAGCAACGCCGAGGGACTGAGCGACTTCCTGCTGCTCCAAACCAGTGCCCTTGAGCAGCTTCGCGATACCCTTGGCCTTGTCCAACGCGTTCATGTCTTCGCGCTGGATGTTCTCGATCAACGCCAACTTCAAACGACGGTTCACGTCGGCGTCGATGATGAGAGCGGAGATGGTCGGCAGCCCCAGGCTCCGAACCGCGGTGAGACGACGGTGCCCTGCAACAACGGTAAACTTCCCCGCGGTCTCGACGGACGCCGTGATGATGATCGGCTCGATGAGGCCTTCTGCCGCGATGCTCGCAGCCAGTCCTTCGATGTCCGGCAACTCTCCAGTTCGGATGTTGTCCCCTGCGCGGGTGACGATGTCCTTCACGGAGAGTTCGACGTACTTCTTCACGTTTGACTTCATTTCCTTTGCTTCAGGCGCAACGGGGGCAGCAGCTTCAGGTGACACGGGTGTCTCGGCGGTAGCCATTTGGCTCCTCCTGGTGAAGGGGGTAACTGAGGGAGCACAGCTATCCGTCGTTAAATTCACGAAGGAAAGCTGCGCGACTGATGTTCGTCATGAGCAGCTTCTCGACCGGCGTTCCTTCGACGATCTCACCGACGAGAAAGAGGAACTCTCGTTCCATCTTTTCCATCGCCTGCGGAGTGTTGTGCGCAGTGATCCACAGCGCACGAATCGCCTTCAACTTGTAGATGAGATGTTCTTGCGCAGCCAGATGCCTCTGCGTCTTCGCGGTGTTTCGATTAACGAGGCTTGGCATCGGTCGTTTTGTCCTCTGCCTCGAACGGCTTCGAACCACACGCGCTACACAAGGTGACCCCTGTCACATCTCGAGGACGAAGTTCTCCGCCGCAGCTGGGACATTTCTTTGTCCCCTCTGTAGCAGTTTTGATCTTCTCGTCTTCTTCCTCGACGCCGTACTTCTCAGTTTCTTCAGGCACAGGGGTCCCCTTGTTCATGGTTACTTTGCTGCTGCTGGAGCTGCGGGCTTGTCCTTCTTTGTACGCGGGGCCCGGGGTCCGAGCTCAGCGACTCCAGTGAGCAGCTCGCTCACCCTCCCAGCGCACGACCGCTTTCCGTCGTCCTTCGGGTCACACAGATACGTGTGCACCAGGGTCTTGTCCCCGAGAATCGCGAGGAAGTCCGGAAGCTCGTCCTTCGGCAGCGTACCGATGAACGCCTCCAGCTTCGCCAACGTCACTGCCTTCCTTTTTTGAAGCTCGTCGAACGCTGTCGCCAGGGCAACGCTTTCGATTTCGTGGCTGTCTTCTCGGTGACAGCGGGTGCACGTCATGCTCATCTTGATGGCCATCTTTTGGTCTCCTTGGGGTTACTTTTTACCGCGGCACAGATGGTAAAAACTGCAGTGGTCCTTGTTGCAACTCCAATGATCGATTGGGGTCTTGGGGAATACACCCTTTCGGACGAAGTCCGCAACCTCGTTTACGTGGTCGATGAGGATTTCAGTATCCCTCGGACCCCGGGTGCTTTCCGCTTGAAGGAACGTCGGCGCCTTCTTGTGCGCAATGAGCTGGTCAATGCGTACGTCGGGCGTCCCCTCGATGTGCGAGTAGAGGGTCAACTGCGGATCCAGCGCTACTTCTTTGTCACTCCACTTTGCCTTCCCGGTTTTCAGGTCGGCTGTGACGATTCTCTTTGGAGCGAGGGCCGCGTCTTCCGCTGACATGCCGGGGACACGGATGGCGGGCTGTTCGTCGAGCAGGTCGATCCACCCGACCATCGGAACGTTGCCCACCTTCTTGGCGAAACCCTTCTCGATGGCCACCGGGTTGATGTGAGGCAGTCCGTAGGTGGTGTACGCCTTGAAGAGGGCCAGGGACAGGTCCTTCACCTTCCCCGGGTCTTCGTCTCCCCAGTCGAGGACACCCTTCGCCTTCTCATCGAAGGTTCGGCTGACGACTTCCCGACCTTCATCGACGTTGGGAACCTGCCCCGCCATTTTCGCTTTGAGCACGTGCTCCACCCCAGCGTGAACGGCGTTACCGCGGCTGGTGCTGGCGTAGTCTGGTGTTCCGAT
>Ga0315284_10006810_pt1 | contig 16289 bp, 11 predicted proteins | sample YL17G09_16_MG_FD_203696 | JGI IMG/M metagenome (GOLD analysis project Ga0315284, IMG submission 203696) | Sediment microbial communities from Yellowstone Lake, YNP, Wyoming, USA - YL17G09_16 | ecosystem: Environmental > Aquatic > Freshwater > Lake > Sediment | place: USA: Wyoming | collected... | reverse complement strand
GACGAGCCAAGCGTGTGCCAGCCTGGAGACCTCAGCAGCGTATGCTTGAAAAAATTTCGTATACCTTTTTCATGGGACGAACTGCGGAATTTGGGCTAATTGAATTGATGGAGCTTTGTGCTATCAAAGACGAGATCTTCACATAATTATTGTGTTACATCGATTCCAGGTAATTGGGAAATATCAGCGTTTTCGCGCTTGCTCTACTAACCGCACGAACTCCTCCGGCTCGTCCGGCGAGACCACGATGGGGTTGCCGTTGGTGCGGTAGAGGATGATCACTTTATCCATGCGGGTGGCGTAAGCGATGAAGCGTTTCAGCGTGGAATTCCAGAAGCCGCCGTAGAAGCCGAAGGCGCCGCCGGAAGCGAAGAGGCGGATGGCGCCGCGGAAGATCGGCCAACCGGGGACGATCTCGATGCGCTGAATGCCGGCCAGCGGGATGGTCACATCGGTGCCGGGGCGCTGCACGATCAGGTTGCCCGGCTCCACGGCATAGGCCTGCGGGGAAAACAGGTAACCCACCGCCAGGATGAGCAGCATCAGCACGGCAATCATGATCGGTATCCGGTTGCCTTGCCCGCCGGTCAGCGCGTTGGCGATGATGCCGATCGGCAGCAGCCCGAGCAGGGCGACGACGACAATGGTGATGATCCAGACCCATTTATCCCACGAGGCGGTAAAGACACGCTGCATATTCACTCCCTCTGCGGTCAGCTCCGCGCCTCTTCATACATCGCATAAATATTCTCCAGCGGGATGTCCGGATTGATGGTGTTGCTGGTGAAGAGCACCAGGTGGGCGCTGCCGCGGCAGACGTCGATGGCGCGGCGTACTTTGCGGCGGATTTCCTCCGGCGAACAGACGGGCAGCTCGGTGGTCACCGCCAGCGGGCCGAAGATGAGCAGCGGTTTCCCCTCGCGCGTGCGCCGGCCGGCCACATAGTCGATGGTCATGCCGCATTCGGGTTGGAAGCCCTGCAAGCCCTGCACTCCGCAATCGAGCAGCATGTCGAGGATGGGCCGCACGTCGCCGTCGCAGTGCCACACCGGCCGGCACCCGGCCTCCAGCAGGGGTTCCAGCCCGGCGCGAAGCTGCGGGGCGTAATACCGCTCCATGAATTCGGGCGACACCATCGGGCCGCGCTGGGTGCAGATATCCTCGCCCAGCAGCACCGCCGGGGGGAAGATCCCCTCGTGCACCGCCTGCGCCACCAGCCGGCAGCGGCAGCGCCCGTGCATGCCGCCGACCTCCATCAGCTTGCGCGCGTGGTCCGGATAGGCGCCGACGATGAGGAAGAAGTTTTCGTAACCGAACTCGCCGTACCAGGAGATGCGCGCGCCCGCGCCCCACTGCGCCGGCATCCACACCATCTCCTCCCCGCACAGCGCCTGTCCCTCCCGCAGCTCCCGGCGGAACGCGGTATATTCGGCCGCAACATCAAATTGCGCCTCGATGGCCTCCGCCGACGGCATCGCCTCGATCTGCGCCAGCGCCTCCTCCAGCGACTGGCCGGTAACCGCGTGGGCGTAGCTGCTGGCATCGACGCAGCGGAAATCCGTCCGCGTCGCCGGAACGAACACGCCGATCAACCCGTCCATCCCCAGCGCCTGGTAAGCGTGGATGGACGCGAGCTGCGGGTCGGCCCAGTAGTCGTCCAGCGAAATGCCGGTGATCGCGCAGATATACTCCGGACAGGTGATCCACCCGCCCAAAACCGGTGTCCGGTCCGGCACGCCGCCAGTGAAGACCGTCTCCAAACGTTTGCGTGAGGTCATGTAACCCTCCTGTTCATCGTTTCGCCGGCGTGCCCGTGCGCGAAATGCGTGTGAGAGGAACGAATTCGCTTACCGATCCCCCTCGGTCTGATATACGATCACCTTTGCCTGCAGCGCGCTCTCCATCCCCACCGGCAGGCCGGCTTCCATCAGTTCCGTGCCGGTCATTTCGACGGGCTGCTCAGGCGCGTCCAGGTCGGTGACGGTGTATACCGCGTCCGGATCGAGCCCGCGCAGCGTGAATTCGGTGATGGCGACGGAGCAGTCTGCGCGTCGGAAGGCCTGTACCAGCCCGGCGTGCAGGTCGGGACGGTGGAACTGCCAGGCGAGCCAGGCGTCGTCCGCGCGGCTGAAGGGCGTCAGCGGGTAGTAGTCGCCGTAGAAGAAAGGGGCGATCCGCCGCCACTCCGCCGTCAGCGCGCGCAGCAGGTCGTAATCGAGATCGTCCCGCCGCATGTCGAAGCCTATTACAGTGCAGAGGCAATAGGCGCTGCGGAAGGCGTAGGCGTCGATCTCCTCCACCGGCAGCACCGGCGCGCCGAAGAAGGGGAGCCAGCGAAAGAGCGTTTGGTGGAAGGCCTGCTTGGTCGGCAGGTCGCTGTAGTTGTAATCCGTCTTGTGGATGGGCACGCCCAGCCGCATGGTCTCCAGGTCGTTGCGCCGCCCGCCGCTGGCGCAGGAGTCGATGAGCATGTCCGGGAAACGTGCACGCAGCGCCTTCCAGTAGGCGAGGTAGCCCTCCACGTAGTGGTTTTCGGTGATGCCCTGGCGGTCGGGCGGATCGTTGGCGCGCCAGTAGGGCAGCGGCTCGAAGTTGAAGTCCTGCCGGTAGAGATCGATGCCCTGCTCCGCGATCGTGTTCGACACGTGCTCGATCAGCCACGCCAGCGCCTCCGGGTTGCCCAGGTTCAGCAGCTTATTCTCGCTGACGCCGACGGTGGCGAACCACTGCTGGGCGGCATCCCCGGCCACGTCCGCCCTGCTGGTGCCCAGCAGCCACTGCGGGCGCTCGGTGTAGAGCCAGGTGTCCGGCGCCACGCGCTCCGGCTCGAACCACACCAGCGTGTCGATGCCGTACCCCTTCGCGTGGTCGCTGATGGCGCGCAGGCCGCGGGGGAAGCGCTGATAATCCGGCTCCCAGGTGCCGGTCTTCGGCCAGTTGCCCTCGCACGGGTACCAGCCGGCGTCCATCCACCAGTAGTCGATGCCGATCTTCTCCTGCGCGTAGCGGTCGATAAACAGCATCTGATCTTTGTCGGTGGCCTGCGTCATCTCGTTGAACCAGAGCGAGGTGTTGCCCGGCATGAAGGGCGCCGGCAGACGGCCGCCCGGGCGCGGCAAATTGTGCGCCAGCATGAAGCGCCGCCAGAGGTTGGTGGCGTGCGTTTCATCCCCGCGCCAGAACACGAGCAGCGAGATGGGTGTGCGGATCGATTCGCCAGGGTGCAGCGTCAGGTGGGTCAGCTCCTGCCCGGCGGTGACATGCAGCGCGTCGTCACACGCGAATTCCGCCGCCCACTGCCCCGACCAGCCGACCACCACGAACGTGCCCGCGCCGGCGGCGGCATCCTCTACGTTGAAGTAGGGCCACGCCCGGTTGGTGGGCCGTCCGCCGTCGGGGGCAAAACGCGCCCGGACACCCGGCGCCGGCGTCAGCGCGTGTGGCGCATACCCGTCGATATCGCAGTAATCGCCGGTGAAGTGATGCAGGACACTGCCGACGCTCACCGGCAGCCGCAGGTCCAGCGAGCGGATTTCCTCCAGCATGGGCGTGTCCGCGGCGCCGGTATTGGTGAAGCGCAGGGTCCACTCGACCGCCGGGAAATCGGGATAAGTCGTAAACTCAATGGTAACCCGCAGCCCGGTGCCCGGATCGGTCCAGGTAAAGCGCCGGACCGATCCCTCCCGCGTTTCCCGCGGGCTCCAGCCGGGCAGCAGCTCGCCCGCCGTCTTCCCGCCGTAGGTGAAGTCGAACGGCAGCGATGAGCCTTCCCGAATGCCGGCGAAGGCCCGTTCCGTCCACGCCCGCGCGTCCGCCATCTCCGCCGGGGTCACGATGTCCGCAAAGTCGATCGCCAGCATCTCCATCATGATAGAGCCTCACTTCGATTGTCTAACCGATTTCGTGAAAAGCCGCCCGCACGATCTCGATCCCGGCCGCATGCGCGGGGTGGGGCCGGAAATCGGGCGGCGTGCCCCAGGCGTAGCCGAAGAGATCGCACCCGCGGGCGTGCCATTTGCGCCAGGAATTGGGGTCGCACCATTCCCCGTCAACGCGCCCGACCACGGTGGTCATCACGCGCTGGCCGGGCTTGCGAATATCCAGCAGCCACTCGACGATCGCGTCGTCGCTGCTTTCGGCAAACAGCCCGTCGCTTTCGTTGAGCATCGGATGATCCCGCCAGATCGCTTCAGCCGGCGCCCAGTAGGGGACGTTGAAGGTGATCTTCGTCGCCGGGCTGGCCGTCTTCACTGCGGCGCGGATGCGCCGGAATTGCCGGGCCAGCATCTCGCGCTTGTAGCGCAAGCTTTCCGCCGGCGCAATCTCCTCTGCCGTCGCCGGCAGCGGGCGGCCGAACAGCTCCTCAAACGGCTCCCGCATGTACCAGGCCGGCTGCGGGGGGTATTCGTTGGTGTGCAGGTCCCCATAGACGAACCAGTCGAAGAGGAGCCAATCGACCGGATATTGGCGCAGGAACTCGTCGATGCGCGCGCACAACAGGTCGGTCCACGGGCTCTCCGGCGCCAGGAACCAGCTCTGCGGATGGCCCGCGGCCGACGGCACCGTCCAGCCCGGGCGCATGTTGCCCATCACCAGGTTGGCGCCGACGCAGAAATAGGACCAGAACGGCATGCCGGCCGCCTGTGCCAGCTCATACAACTTTGGCAGCAGCAGGCTCCCCGGCCCCGGCGCCACCGGACCGAGCCGCGACGGATAAAAGGCATAGCCGCCGAACGCATACGCCTGGCAGAAGGTGACGTTGTTGCCGATCTCGCGGTGCCAGTCGAAGTACGTCTGTGGATCGATGAACGCCCAGTCCTGCGGGGCGGACGCCGCCACCTCGCCTACCGGATCGCCGGTATGCGCCCAGTTCAAATCGCAGCAGCAGCATTTGATTGTCATGCTCGCACTCCGTCAGGGCTATCGGGTACTGTCCCCGATTCTAGCGCTCGGTTGGAAGAAAACAACGCCGCCGCAGGGACTGTCCCTTGCGGTACAAATTCGATCAGCCGCACTTCCTGCGCCGGAACCTTGAACCGCCCGCCGAGGGTCAGACGGCCGTCCTTCACCGGCAGCGTCGCTTCATGCCGGCGGGCGCTGCTGTCCAGCACGCGCGCCTGTACCCGCTCCGCGCCGGCCAGCGCCGGGATGGTCAACTTGTAGCGGTCGGCGGCATCCAGCGAGAAGTTGGCCAGTCCGAGGACGATGCGGCCCGGCGCGTGGCGATAGACCAGTTGCAGGTCGGGCGCGCCCTCCACGGTGACGGGCAGCGGCGCGCCGGTCAGCCACGCCAGCAGCGCCTGGAGTTGCGCCTTGCGCAACCTGTTCATGATGGCGTTCTCCGACGCCGACTCGTTCAGGCTGAAGGGCAGCACGGCAATCCGCCCGCCCGCCCATGCGCGCGTCCACACGCCGGCGGACAGGTCCATCCCGTCGGCGTCCATGAATTGGGTGAGCGCGGTGAATTCCAGCAAATCGGGCAGGCGGAACCCCTGCAGCAGCGGGCGCACCGGGATGGCCAGCTCCATCGACATTGCCTTCCCTGCCGCCTCTCCATTTCTGGCGTCTTCGAGGAAGCGCTCCTGCACCGGAATGCCGCCCATGGGCGCCGAAGCGGCGCTGCCGAGGATGTCGTCACGACCCATGGCAGCCAGGGTGTCGAAGGCCGGGCGGTCGAGGATCATCCCCTCGCGGGCAAAGCCGGCCAGCTCCTTCGCGCGGACCAGCGGCGCGTTGCCGCAGACGATGCGCCCGCACCCGCCGTCCGGCCACAGCGGCAGGCCGACGCGCGCCAGCAGGCGGCAGGGCAGCGTCTGGAAGCTGGGATAACCGGGCGCCGTCCGCAGGCCGGTGACGTTCTCGCCCATCTCGACGCTCACTCCGCGCGGGGTCAGCGCCGGATCCTCAACCGTCTCGGCGATGGCGGCCACCTGGCGCTTGGCCTTCGCCAGTATGCGGAAATATTCCGGGTTGTCGCTGACGTTGATGGTCGAGCTGGTGAAGCCGTGCACCGCGCCCCAGGCCAGCTTCATCTGCGCCACGATGCGGCTGTGGTTGTAGCCGGTGCTGGGCCAGGTTTCCAGCTCCGGCCACGGTTGATAGCGGTCTCCGAAGGAGCGCCGGCTGCTCCACAGCGGCAGGTAGGCGCTCCACGAGGCGCGGTCGACGTCGCTGTAGGAGCCGTATTCCGGGCGGATGAGCAGCGGTTTCTCCGGACTCAAAATATCGGCGATGCGGCGCTGATATTCCGCGCCGTACAACTGCACGTTGCAGATGATGCCCATGAAGGCCAGGCGGATGTGCGGGTTGCCCTCCCGCGCACCGCGGGCGATGGCCTTCGCCGCCAGAAACAGGCCGTGGTTCTGCAGCGCATCCCACTGGCGGGCGGTGCCGGTGGGCAGCAGGGTGGGGGAGGTGAGCGCCTCCGCCAGCGTTTCCCGCGTCCACTCGCGGCCCATCATCTTCGCGAATTCCGCCAGGTGCAGCGGGCAGAAGCACTGGGCGGTGCCGCTCTTATACCGGAAATCGTCGTCCACCCACACCTCATCGCCGCCCAGGGAGGCGCAAACGCGGTAAATGAACGCCAGATAATCCCGGAATTCCTCGTCCAACGGGCAGAAGGTTTCGGTGTAGGTGCGCCCGTCGGGGTCCACCAGGTTCTGAAAGGGGAAGCGGTGCTTGCGCGGGGGCGAGAAGTTCATGCCGATGGTGGCCAGGTTGTTGATGCCCACGCCGAAGCCGGCCGCGCGGAAGGCGGCCACTGCCTTCTTCATCACCTCGCCCCGCCGCACCATCTCCTCGCGATCCAGGTGCGCCGGCTCGTTATGCCCGCGCGAGTTGAACAGCATCACCCGGTCGCACCCCGCCTTCTTCGCGAGGGCGATATACCGCCGCAGCCCCGCGGGCGTCTCATACGCGCTATAGATGATACGGAGGACAAATTCGGTTGGCATGTGGGCTCCTTTAATGCGTCGGTTCTGGTTTATCAGCGATTATTCCTTACGAAACTGTCAACACGCTCGCGTCCATCGGCGCAAATCCCAGCCGGTAGAACTCGTTGGGGTTGTTGAACAGCCAGTCGGCCGCCACCTGCAGCGCCGCTTCTTCGTCTAGCCAGCCGGCATCCACCATCTCCGCCAGCGCGGCGGCGATGTTGTCGCGGGCGATGGAAAGGTGGGCCACCGAGTATTCGATGCAATCGTAATGATCGCCGCCGTAGCCGTGGATCTTGCCGTGCGGCAGCACGGTCAGCGTGTCGGCCAGCACCCGCTGCGCGTAACGCGGATCGATGATGTGCAGCCAGCAGCAGTCCAGCACGACGTTTGGATACCCCTTGCCCAGGAACAGCCACTCGCCGGCGTATGGCCAGTTGCCGTGGAAGAGGGAAAAGCGGATGTCCCGATACATTTCCAGCACGGGTGTCAGCAGCACGGCGTTGGTTTTGCTGATCTCGTTGTAGTTGCCGGCCATCGCCCCGGTGTGAAGCTGTACGGGCAGGTCCATCTCGCGCGCCATGCGCAGGAACTGGTGGAAGAGGAAATCGTCCAGCGGTTTCGCCTCCGGCCAACCGAGCGCGCGGCGCGGGTCCGCCATCATGAAGTTGAACAGCCGCTCCGCCTCCGCGCGGGAGGGATTCTCGTAGGCGAGCGTGCGCTCGTAGGCCGACTGGTCCTTCATCGCCACCGCGCCCAGCGCCTTCGCCCGCTCGAACTGCTCCCGGCAGACCGCCAGGTAGTCGTCCAGCGACGTCGCGATGCGGTTGCTGCGGGCGGCATGGGTGTTGACGGCGTCGGCGCTGCGCACGCCGCTGTGATACATGGGCAGCACGATCACCGGCCTGTCATACGGCTGCAGCGCGTGCTTGCCCTGCAACAGCGCGAAGAACAGCGAGTTCGTCCCGCGCGGCAGCGAGACGATGCGGCACTGCATGCCGTATTGCTTCAGCAGCGCCCCGTATTTCTCGGGATCGGACAGGTCGAGCAACCGTCCGTTCATGCCTTGCAGCGCCTCCAGCGTCACTTCCCGGACGCCGTAGATCTCACGCAGCACCCATTTTGACACGTGGGCGTAGCCGGTGTGCTCCAGGCGCTTCCACAGCCGCGCGAAGGTCGGCCATTTCCGCTCGGTGGATACTTCCGGATCGTTGAGCAGCGCGAACTCCGCCTCGCCGCCCGCCGACACGAAATCGCTCTGAATATAACCCTGGATGATGGCCTGGATCGCTTCCCCGTATTTTGGGTAATAAGCCGGTCCGGCGGTATGCTCGTGCGTGTTGATCACCGGCAGCGCTTCGATGCGCGCGCGCAGGGCGTGGTAGAGATCGCGTCGGTGCATGGCTGGTGTCCCCCTGTCGGTGCCGTCCTCCGATAATTTCCGCCCGTCTCGGGGCATTACCTGCAACCAGCACTCTGGTCCTTTACACAGGAGTTCAGGTTCCCGGCAACGAATTACTGATCGAGCGGAGCTTTTTCGGTATTTCTTGCTCTTACTCTTTTTTCTTGCTCTTGCTCTAAATACGACCGATCGGTCCGATCCGCCGGATCCGTCGGATTTAGAGCAAGAGCAAGAAAAAAGAGCAAGAGCAATAACAGGAAAACCGAATAAGATTGATTCCCGGAGGAAGCGTCATGCGTGAGCACGGTTTCTGGGATTACACCACCCCCGGCGCCGGGGGGATGGAGCGATATGGGGCGGACGATTACCGGTGGCTGCTGGACGACATGGCGGGGGCGGGGATGAACTCGCTGCTGGTGGTGGTGAAGTGGTTCACCACCGGCTACCGGTCGCGGCTGCCGTTTCTCGACCAGGTGGCGGACAACCCGGTGATCGCTTCTGACAATGAGCTGCTGCGGGAAGTCATCAGGGAGGCGCATCGTCGAGGCATCCTGGTGCGGCTGGGCGCGGTCGGCACGGCCTACGAGACGCGCTGGGTGGACGCGCCGCCGTTGTGGGTGCACGAGCAGTTGAGCGGCTTCGTCTTCCCGCATCCCATCGGCTATTACGACGGTGATACGCCGGGGTTGCAGCAACGTTGCACGGCGATGTGCGAGGAAATCGTCGAGCTGTTCCCGGAAGCGGACGGGCTGATGGTGGAGCTGGAGTTCAGCGGGGTGGAAGCGCCGCACCGCATTCCGCTCTACAACGCCTGGGCCGCCGAGCACGGGTATTCATCCTTCGCCGAGCTGGGGCACCCCATCAACCCGCGGGGGCTGGACGTACCCGGTTGGCGGGATTACACCACCGCACGGCGCCTTGACTGCCTGCGGGCGATCGAGCGGGCGGTGCGCGAGCGGGGATTCACCGGCTCGCTGTGCACCATCACCGAAACCGGCCAGACGGAGTATACCCTGGCACACGAGATGAACCTGGCGATGCTGCGCGAGCGCTGCCCGGAGTGGTTCGCGGTCACCTACGAATACGACAAGTGGAAGCACCGTTATGGCATGATGGACCTGAACGTGGCGACTCCGCAGCAATACGGCCTGCCCACCTGGTACCTGGCGCGCGGAGTGATGACCTGGGGCTGGCCAAGCTGGCCGCTGCCCATCAGCCTGCGGCAGAGCTGGGCGATGGACGTGGAAGATGTGAAGCTGTTCAAACCGGACGGCCTGTGGTGGTTCGGCACCGGGACGAAAAACGAAGGCACCCACGTGGCGGAGTCGCGCCTGGCGCAATCCGGCTTCGCCGATGGACGCACGGCGCGGAAGGCGCTGCTGGCGCAGGCGGCGATGTTAAAAGAGATGCTGTAATGTGGAGTGCGGCGGCTCGACACCGCTTTCACTGCGCGTAAGGCTTACGAAAAAGTATCAACGGTTATCGCCTTTTTACAACATATTTTGCTTCTGTCCGGTTATACCCCAAATCAAATTGTCAATTCCTGCATCCTCTGTTACATCATTCTTAAAACTCACTTGAGTAAGACCCCGTAGAAACATAAGTTCCGCTGGAATCGCGTGTGCTCCAGGGAGTAACACCGGAATAACAGGTATATTGCTTTCTACACAACGACTAATAAATGCTCGCATTTCGACGGCCTGCCATCTTCCGATCCCAGAGGTTCCAATGATAATTGCAGCAGACTTGACCGTCCTTATCGCAGATTGCAGCACATCTTGAAACCACCTTCCAGGTGGAACCTGTTCAACATCAATCCACGGGTAAATGCCACGATCCCGAAGTCGGCTCCCCAAACACATAACACTTGCGCGATCCTCTGAATTATGGGCCAGGAACACATCGAAGTTACCGTGGCTTGCTTTTTCCTTTAACAAGTCGGCTTGACAACGGTCATCGTCAACAGGTTGCACGCTATCTGCCAAGCCGATTGCAACTAAGATGGACTGAAGAATCCCATCCTTCGTATCTGGCTTGGCAAATTTTAACCGGGACGCTTCCAAGCAGACGGTGTTTTCGACAGCCACCAACTCCTGCAGGTAGAGATGGTCAAGAACCTGTACAATCTGCTGTCGGTCCGACAAAGCAACAACCGCTTCTTGAATATCCTCCGAACCCAATCCCGATAGCAATTCTTCCATTCGTGAAAGGGGAAGGATATCCCGCAGCGCTTGGTAGAGCCTACCTGCAGGACTAAACTCAATGGATTCAGACCTTACCGAGTTCCATTGTTCCATCGCCTCTTCTGCGTCAGCAGTGGCTGATAACAACCTGTTCCTGACTTCGACAGCAGGAGAGGTTGCCGGTGTTCTCGCTTTAAGACCCGAGATGTGACTCAAAGGAATGTCGAGTGAAAGTCGTAGCACTTCACTATCGTTTTCAAAGGGCATTACCAGTGATCTTACAGCTTGATCATACTCGTCAAGCAACCTTAATAAACGAGTCGTATCTCCGCGAAAAACGCGTTTTGGAAATAATGCTGACTTACCTTCTTTTATATGGGCAAAGACCTTTTCTTCCAAATCCTTTCTAATTCCAGACAAGCTCGAAACAACAGCAAGCCAAATTGATAGTTTATCACTTTCAAGAGAATTGCCTGCTGAGACCCACTCCATGACGCAGGAGAATATATCTGTGAGAGCATTATTTTGTTGTTCCAGTTGCCTTCTTTCAGCAGCACGGGTCGTCGCATCCCAGTCACGCGCCGCGCGTTCGATTATAGCATTCAATCGCGGCAGAAGCTGAAGGCATTGATAGGCTCCTTTCTTTTTAAGTTGATCATCCGTAGGTATACATTCTCCCCAACACAAACATGGAACTAATGCGTTACCGAACTCAGCAATCCACTCCGGGACATGGTTCTTTAGCCTGGTGAAATATTCAACCAAGTTCCCCCGGTAACTTGATACGGCTTGCCGCCATGCAGCATCCTCTGCTGATACACCGAGGTGTTTAGCAAGTGCGAGGAGAACTTCATCGGCGGCCGATTTCGAATCAATACCTACTGGCTGTGCTCCAGCGGATTCCTGAACCACCGCAAATTCTTCTCTGAGAATCTCCCCCACATGGTCGAGAGCGCTCACGCCATACTTAGCTATAGAATATGCTGACCATGCGGAACGATAGTGATCATATAAGCTCTTTGTCAGTCGTATCCCCTCTTTTGATCCCCACCACTGGAACACACACACATCCGGTGAGCGAGGAAGAGGTGGAGCTTTGAATACCTTCCTTGCTGCGATAATCGCATCGCGCAGCGATTCTGGCATCCCCACGCCTGCCTGATCCTTGAATTGTAGCAATTTTTCGTAGATGGTCTTTGGATTTTGCAGCGTTTTCAGATTCTCGATCCATTCCATGGCTTCGTGTGCTTTGGCGATCCTCTGTTCGATAGCGCACCACTGTTCACGAAATGTGCGAATCGTTCTTTTTATCTCCAGCGCAATGTCCTTGTCAGCTTCAATCTTTTCTAAAAGGGAAATATCGGGAGAAGTACGCTTCAGCGCATGTTGATAGAAAGCTAGTTTACGCAAGGTCTTCCACTCCCCCAACCGTTCTCCTTGCCATCGAGACATCGCATAAACCGAAGACTTGAGTTCTTCGCTAATCTTCTTTACCGATTCTTCAGTCTCGGCCCAGTGCAGTAATGTGGGATTGTTGACTTCGTAGAACGTGTCGATCCATCTGCGTAAGCGGTCAAACACAACATCTGGTGATCTGCCGGCCATAGGGAAAAGGTACACCGAGGGACTCCCGACGTCCGAAAACAGAAGAAAACACGGAACGAATCGGCCAATTCCAATTCTTTGTGCCAGCCTAAGTGCTTCTTCAGCACCCGGCATCACGGTGTTGATTTCACATTCCATGTCAAGGTGACGGTCAATCCGCTCACGTGAATCGAGAGGGTGAAAGGCAGCAGGACGTAATTCGTCCCACTGCTCACGTTCCCATTCGAATTGGTTATGTGGACGCCCCATTGCCTTTATAATCCTTGGGAGAAACCCGATTCTTTGCCGATTGCCCCACTCGGTATTAGCCTTGCCGGCGAATTCGTTGGTTTCCTCTCTTGTAAGGCCTGAAAAGAAAACAAAGCGCACTCGATCCGCTGTGCGGTAGCACAACTCGGTTGCATATCGCATAAGGAAGTCCTTACAAGCCTGAGAACCGTCATTGACGAACAAAATACTCCACCCGAAGCCATCACAAAGGCTTTGGGGAGCGTGGCGGTTAACCCGAAAAATGTAGTCGTATACTTCTTCGGCGCTTGGGGCATGATATCCCATATTATCCTCCATATGCCGGTGATGATTGAGGAAAGTCTTTATTTCTCCCTGGGTATGCAGTTGACGGCCCCAGACACTATATATAGCGCAGGGGAACTTGGTCTCCCCCTGAACATATCAAGTCTTACGATAAGCTGATTGCTATAAATCGGCATGTAAACCGTGGATTATTGGCCTGCTGAAATCGATTGTCCCAGTATATTTCATATTTTCGCATGGCAACTCGTATCGTACTGAGACCCTACGGATAGTGTCCGGGGCCGTCAACTGCATACCCAGGTATTTCTCTATGTGATAGACTTCGTCCTGCCGTTTGGATTGCCAGCAAGGTTTGCAGAGTAGGTTGCGCATCCCTTCACATGTAAATGCGCGTCCACGAGGAATTTCTGAACCATAACGTCTCCATCGAGCGATTATTCACAAACATGCTCATAGGCCCATCGTTGATATTATTGCGATACCCTTGCGCGCAATGAAAGCGGTGTCGAGCGCCGCACTCTGAAAATTCCATCATCCGGGCATTACCGCTTCCGCTTCAGCGATTTATACACCTCGTCATCGTTGCGGCGGTCAATCAGCACCACTCGCAACAGGTTGCCTTCCACGAAGAAGACAATGCGGTATTCACCGACGGTGGCACGCCGGTATTCCCGCAATGCCCCCTTGAGCGGTCTTACGTCCTGCGCATCGGGGACCGCCAGCAGTTGCAGCAGGCGCAGGGCGATCTGTCCAGCATGTTTCCGTTCGATGTTTTGCAGAAATTTCAGCGCATCGACAGTGAATTCAAGCCTGAGCATCGAAAATTTCCTTCAATGCGCGCTCCGATTCCTCGACGCCGACCCAATTGGCATTGCGCAATGCCTCATCGGCGCGTCTGGCGAGCAATGCATCTTCGGCTTCGAGCAATCGCTCGTATTCGTGCTGGGACATAACTACGGCGACATCACGCCCATTGCGCGTGATTGAAACCGGCTCGCGCTGTGCGGCATCGATCACCTCGCCGAAGTGGCTATGCGCATACCGCGATTGCATTCGAACCATGTGCGTATCCTCCAGATTGCAATGATTATACGCATTATACCCACAATCAGCATTTTTATCAATATTTATCGCTTCTCTTTCGGCCGCGGCCCCACATCTGATAGATCAAACGCCTTAAATCCAAGCTCAACTGCCGGCGAATCCTCTGCCAGCGTGAAGTCGCGTTTTGCCAGGTCCTTGCATTTCGGATCGGCGACCAGTGAGTGGCGGTCGTAGCCGAGGGACTGCCATTGCGCGAAGGTGTATTGCTGGTCGGTCCGGCGGTCCTTGAAGGTGATGGGACGACCCTGCACGTCGAAATACAGGTTCAGATCGACGATCAGGTTGCGGGCGCTGAGGACGCCGGAATAGCCGCTGGTGATGGCGGGGGCGCCGTCGGTGATGATGACGTTGCGCTCCAGCGTGAAGCCCTTGTGCTCGGGATCCACGCGGCTGTGCGTTACCTGCGCGTCCTCGCCGAAGGCGAAGATGTTGTTGCGCACGATGTTCTCGCGGCCGTAATGCTGGTGGAACACCTCGCCGTTGGTGCTGTAGCAGATGTTCTTCTCGATCAGGATGTGGCTGGAGCCCTCGTCCGGATAGATGCACCAGCCGCCGTAGTGCGTGCGGGTCACATCGTGGATCAGGTTGCCGCGCAGCACGGTGCCGGGCTGCACGCCCAGCGTGTAGATGCCGCCCATGTCGGAGAGCATGCCCTGGCCGATGTCGTGGATGTGGTTCTTCTCGATGACGTTGTCGCGCGAAACGCTCTCCGTGTATCCCCAGATCCAACCGCAGGAGATGCCGGTGTAGAAAAGGTCGTAGATGTGGTTGTGGCGGATGGCGAGCTGCGACGCGTGCATGGCGAGCACGCCCACCGCGCTGTGGAAGATGCGCCCGCCGGCGTGGATGACGTTGTCGCTGACGCGGCAGTTGCCGGTGCGGCGGAGGACGGGACGGCCCGCGTCCGAGCCGTTGATCTTCACCCCGCCGGCGCCCATGTCGTTGATGGTATTGCCGACCGCGCGTACCCCGCGGCAGGCGTCGGCGATTTCGATGCCGTACCAGCCGATATGCTCGATCGTGCAGTCCTCGATGGCGATCTGGCTGGCGCCCTCCAGGTAGATCACGCCGGGGACATCGGACGCCGCCTGCGCCGCCGCCGCCTTGTTCCCGCGCGAGAAGATACGGGGCGTGCTCGCCCCGCGCAGGAAAACGGCGCCGTCGCTCGGGTCCGGGTGGCGCCAGTCGGTGTGGCGGAAGGTGATCCCCTGGAAGCGCAGCATCTCCACGTACCGATTCTGTTCCGGATCGCCGACCAGGCCGATGAGTTGCAGCAGCCGCGGGGCGTATACTTCCGCCGTCTCCGGGTTCTCGCCGGGCAGCGGCAGGTAATACAGCCGGCCCTTTTCCCGGTCCAGATACCATTCTCCCGGCTCCTCCAGCGCCTCGAAAACGTTGTCCAGGTAGTAATCGGCAAGCTGGCTTTCATGGGCGCCGGTCAGCCGCATGGTGCTGGGCCGCGCCATGGTCACCAGGCGGGCCTCGGGATCATACGAGGCAATGGTCGAGCGCTCCTCCACCCAGAAGTGGACGTAGACCACCTCCACGTCGTTCAGGTTGGCGAAGGGCCGCACGTCCCCCGCGGCGGCGACGAACAGCGTCTGCCCGCCCGGCCCCCAGCCGCCGACGGACTCGCCCATGCCCGGCGCCTCCGCCATGCGGTACAACCCCTGCTTCGGCAGCCGCGGCCGCACCGCCCGGCGGCCGTTGACGAACAGCGAGCGGAAATGCCACGTGCCTTCCTTGACTTCGGGCAGATCGACGATCCACGCCGTCTTCCCGTTGACCTGCTCGGCCCGCCAGCTGGTGATGCGCTCCCCGCCATCGAGGATCGGCGTTTCGCCGGGGTAGGCGGCATAGGTCACCGCCGTGGTGTCCTTCGGCTCGAACACCACCGGCTCCCGCATCGGGTATACTCCGCCGCGCAGCCACACGGTGAACGGCGCCGCCGGCCCGCCCGCCGCGTCGGGGTTCGGCTGGATATATCCCGGCTGCTTCAACCCCCGGATCTTCCGCCGCGCGCCCTCCAGGGTGGCCAGCGGCCCGTCGGTCTTCTCGCCGTTCGGCTCCGGCAAGCGGCCCGACCAGGCATCGTTGCCCTGGGGAGAGATGAAGAGGTCGTTTTCGCTGAACATGGCAATCCCTTTCGCGGGTAACTAAACTCCCCCCTCTTTCCGCGAGAAAACGTGGACTCCTGCAGAGACATAGTCAAAGAAGGATTCATTTTGTCTTTGCGTTCTTTGCGTCCTTTGCGTGAGAATAAACGTTAAGAAGTTTCTCGTAAAGGCGCAAAGGACGTAAAGAGAGACCTTTCATGCCGTTATTTCGCCGATAAATTGCCGATATTCCGCCGATAATCGATAGGCGCGATTCCGCCGTGCCGCGCTCGTCTTCTCCAGCCACCCTTCGGCCACCCATGTTGTCAGCAGATCGCGTGCCGAGCGTTCTGAAAGACCGAGGATGGCGGCCACGTCCGTCGCGGTGATGGTGTCCTGCCGGGTGAACAGCGCAAAGGCCGTGCTCGCCCGG
>Ga0315284_10006809_pt1 | contig 16289 bp, 10 predicted proteins | sample YL17G09_16_MG_FD_203696 | JGI IMG/M metagenome (GOLD analysis project Ga0315284, IMG submission 203696) | Sediment microbial communities from Yellowstone Lake, YNP, Wyoming, USA - YL17G09_16 | ecosystem: Environmental > Aquatic > Freshwater > Lake > Sediment | place: USA: Wyoming | collected... | reverse complement strand
TGTTCAAAATCAAGAAAGTCAAATGTGCGAATTTGAAAAGAAAAAAATGACGCTTTCAAATCAATATTTTAAATAGTATTAAAGAGTTTCATTGAGTTAATACTATTGTTGTTGCTATTTAATAAAAATGAATTCAGAATTAGAGCAGGTGGTCGATTTACTGCAAGAGTATGTTGTTTGTTTGCAGCCATTGCAAAAACCGGTTGTAAAAACGGAAACAGTAGGAGCAGTAGGAGCAGTAGGGGCAGTAGAAGCAATAGGAGCAGTAGAAGCAATAGGAGCAGTAGAAGCAATAGGAGCAGTAGAAGCAATACAAGTAAATAAAAAACAAATCTGCGAAGATAATCGAGTTAAGCCAGACGCTGATAACGAAAATAACAATTCAATTTCTTATTTATTTAACGTTACGAGAGACAAGGATAAATTATTTTGGGCATTTTACATCATGTTGAATGGCGAAGATGCGTACAAGTATTTGAAAACAAAATTCGTGACAGAAAAAGAAATAAAAATCGGCGCAGTTGAAAAAATGCGCAAGTTGCCAAACGTGTTTAAGCAACACAAGCTGAATAAAGTTCGCATTGAGAACGAGCTGTCTGGAGATGTTTCGCTGACATTGGAAGGATTTTATGGACTCTGCATTATTTATAACATTTCGGCGATTTTTATGAAAAAGAATTGTTATTGCGAACTGTACGGTCTAGGAGATTCATCCGTAACGCACATTGTCGAGGAACTAGAAGGTGGACTAGGCGTTCACGTTTTTAAAAAGAAGGAGGCGTCACTGGACTATGCAAAACGGGTTCGAGAATCAAAATGGAAGATGGAAAACGTTTTGACGCCGATTAAATCGATTTCATCCTATACGCATGCGGAATTGCTTGAAATTTACAATAAAGTAACGTGTATCCATAAAGACACAGGTTTTACTGAATCATTTAAAGAAAAAAAAACAAAACAATTTTTATACGATCGTATATGCGAATTCTTGAATTAACTTTGATTTCATTATTTTAATTTATTTATTTATTTATTATTTATTTATTTAAGATTTTTTTCGGCCATATTTGCAGTATTGGCGCTGTGAAAATCCGCGTGGTCGTTTGCAGTTGATGCTTTTTTTATATTTTAATGACCACCTCTTTTTCGATTTCTTGTTTTTATTTTTATTTTTTCTCGTTTTCATTATATATTTTTTATGTGTATGATTTTTTTTTCCACCTGTATCGGCGGCACCTTCGGGTGGGTCTACGGATGTAGAACGTAGACGAGAAGAAGGGTCGGAACTTTCCGGGGATCGTGATGATGATGCAGATGCAGAAGAAGTAAAAAACAAATTCGGTTCATTACTAACTGATGAAAAATATGCTTCTGCTGCTGGTGGCTGTACTCTTGCTGCTGTTGTTGCTGCTGCTGCTCTCGTTGCTGCTGCTGGCGATGGTTCCGGTAATGATTGGTAATCTTCCGGTGAACACGCAAACATTACTGTTTCTATATTTCCATACATTAATCCCGGAACTTCATCAACCCTATCTCTAAATCCTAATGTTGTATAATATGCCATTAATTTTTGATCATTTGAAGGTAATTTTTTTCCATCAACCACTCGTTCTTTACTCGCTGCGAGCAATGTAACATGTGTTTTTTTTCCTTTTATACTTCTTACATAGTTTAAAACTTCGAATAATAGTTTTTTTCCTTTTCCTTTTATTGTTCCGCTACAAGTAAAATCATCAATATAAACAATATGATCAAATGCATCAAAAATAAACATTTGTCCATAATTTTCAAAATCGTTTAATGTTATTTTAATGGAACATGAACCTCTATGATCGTCACTATATTCTTCATATTCACCTTTAAGGCGCTCGCCGTTTATTGTTATTGTTATTTCATAAGTTAACTCTTTTGTATTTTCGCTTTTTCGAACTACAATTTGATCGGTTTGCATATTTATTATTATTATATTAATATTAAAAAAATTATTATTAAAAAATTAAAAATAACATTTTTATAATAATTAAATTATTATAAAATTGAACAATATAGAATTATCTAAATAAAGTATATAATAGCAGAGAATGTCTTCTTCAAAGCGGCATGAAGAAAGAGAAAGAGAAAAAGGTAAAATAATAACGACAAAAGATAAAGAAAAACAGAGCGAAGAAAAATTAAAATTCGACACAATCGTGAAAACATATTTAGATGAAATTACAAAAGCAAAAGGTGAGTCGTCGTTAGATCCAGAACTGGAGGTTCGTTTTGGAACCATGAGACAGTCCGCACCGCTAACCAAAGACAATGTTACGAATGTAATTAAAAAGCTAAAATCGCTCCAATTTCAGCAATCCGGCGAAGAATACAGTTTAAGAATCTTTCTAAATGACTCCGATGTCCGTGTTCAACTCGACGGGTTCGCAAATATACAGAATTTCTGCATTGATAATTCAATCGCAGACAAGAATGCCGTCATGGTGATTAAACGAAACATGGAACATAAAGTGATTCGCGAAGACGGGTCCGAATTCGTTTCCGACGTTCGCCCGGTTGACAATACCGATTTTGATTTCAGGGTGTCGCTTCAAACCGAACGAGAAATCGGAAAAGACGAGCGCGAACAAATTGTTGCCAACTGGAAATCCAGCGGGAAAAATTTCAGATACATTCGAAGAACCGCATTTACACACCCCGATTATCCGGTTCGAATCGACATCAGTGTCGTAAAAGACACATTTACACCGTCGAGAAAATCGTATGGCAACTTCAAATCGGCAAATGTGATGCGGGGTGAGGACAAGTATGAAGTGGAAATCGAAGTCGTGAATTCGGAGGTTTCCGCCATGGGATTAGAATCGTTGTTGAAAGGATTGAGGGAATGCATTAAAACAATCTTGTCGGGAATACAGTCGAGCAATTTTCCGATTTCAAATGATGAAATGCGCCAAATACAAGACGAGTATTCGAAACTGATTTACGGCGGAGATGTTCGACCGCCGTCTCGGATTGCATTTATTGGGCCGTCGTCCGTGACACTTCAAATTAAAAATATTGCGCCAATAGGGGCATATAAAATGCCGAGCATTCGTAAAAACTATTCCGTCACAGACAAAGCGGACGGTTTGCGAAAGCTGCTGTTCATTTCGACCGGCGGTAAAATGTATTTGATTGATCCGCTTTTAAATGTGCAGTTTACCGGACTGGTTGTTGACATTAAAGCGTTTCACAACACATTGTTCGACGGAGAGCACGTTTTGCATGATAAAAGCGGCGCATTTATCAACTTGTATCTGGCATTCGATATTTACTTTCTGAAAGGCGAGAGCGTGCGCGAACGGAGTTTTTACACGAGTAACAAGGAACACGCGGACAAGACGCGCCATTCTGAAATGTTGAAATACATTGCAAATATGGATGCGAAACCGGTTTTAAAAAGCGCGAAAAGTTCGCTCACTGTACAGTGCAAGCGGTTTTATTTTGATGACGGAGACACCATGTTCGGCGAAACAGTAACGAGAAGCGAAGAAAACGCATCGGAAAGAATTTTTGCGCTATGCAAACAGTGCTTGGAAAGCGAATTCAAGTATGTAACCGACGGTTTGATTTTAACGCCGTGCAATACAGGAGTTGGCGGAACAACGCCGGGTCAAGTTGGTCCGCTGGATCGGAAATTCACATGGACGCTTTCATTCAAATGGAAGCCGCCGCAGTACAACACGGTCGACTTTCTTGTGAATACCGTAAAGGACGATAAAACCAATCGAGACAAGGTGGTTGAAAAGATAGACGGCGGATCAATAAGTGGAATCAACATGCTGTCGAACAGACAAGTCGAATCGTATAAAGAACTCGTGCTTAAAGTCGGGTTTGATCCGTCCAATCGGTCGAATAAAATCATTCCGAATGCGTGCGCCATAATGTATGAAGGCGCCATTGATAAAATCGCGGGCGGTTCGGGAGAATACAAACCAATACAGTTTTTGCCTTCAAATCCGTATGATGCCAGCGCCGGACTGTGTTTAATGAAACTCAACACCGACGGTGACATGGTGACGGAAGAAGGGGCGGAAGTGTTTGAAGATTTGACGATTGTGGAATTCAAGTATGACAAGCCGGAAAAACGATGGATTCCGTTGCGCATTCGGTATGACAAGACGGCAGATTTGCGAAAAAATGGTAAAAATTTTGGAAATGATTACAAGACGGCAGACAGCGTTTGGTATTCCATTCACTATCCCGTTACGGAAGACATTATAAAAGGCGTGGATAAAAACATAAGTTATGACGAAACGAGCACTTTAGAAACTAGCTCTGGATCTATTTCAGAAGTGTATTACAAGTCGAGCGGCGCCAACGCGGAAAAGCTGACGGAGGGACTGCGCGATTTTCACAACAAGTTTGTAAAGGCGGCGCTCATATACGAAATGAGCAAGGCGGGAGACACGCTCATTGATTTTGCGGTTGGAAAAGCGGGCGATTTGTATAAATGGAAGGAATCGGGACTGTCGTTTGTTTACGGAATTGACATTTCGAGAGATAATATTGAAAATCCGACAAACGGGGCGTGCTTGCGGTACGTGAATTTTGCCAGGGAAAATGCAATGAAAATGGATGCCGTGTTTGTGGTTGGAAACACCAGCAGAAATGTGAAAGACGGCGCCGCATTTTCGGGGTCAAGCCAACTTACGCGCGAAATATCAAATGCCGTATTTGGAAAGGGCAGCGTGGATGCTCTAAAAAAGCTGGGACTTAATGGCGTTGTTTCAAATTACGGAAAGGGTGAATCCGGATTTGATATTTCGTCCATACAATTTGCGGTGCATTACATGTTTGAAAATGAAGACACGCTCAACGGGTTTCTGAGAAACGTGTGCGAGTGCACCAAAGTTGGCGGAGTTTTCATTGGAACTACTTTTAATGGAAAGAAAGTATTCGATTTACTGAAACGAAACGGTGTGAAAAAGAGCGAGAGTTTCATATTGTTCAAGGGCGGAGTTACAGAATCGTCCAAAAAAATAATCGAAATTGTGAAAAAATACGACGACGACCTGCGATTTCCACCGGATGAATTCAGTTTGGGATATGAAATCCAGGTATGGCAGGAATCCATTGGCAACTACATTTCAGAATACTTGGTGAATTTCGAGTATCTTGACGGCGTGATGTCGAAATACGGGTTTGAACCGCACCATTTGGACAAGGGCGTCATTTTCAGAAAGGGTCGCGCGTCATTTGAAGAGCTGTTTAGAATCATGCGCGAGCACAATTCTTCCAATTCGCTCTACGCAAAAGCGCTTGGAATGTCGAATGAGGAAAAGACGCTGTCCTTTTTGAATGATTATTTCATCTATAAAAAAGTGAGGGATGTGGACTGCGCCAATCTGAGACACACGGTGGTTGTTTCGAAAACGGAAAAGCAAAAGACGTTTGCCATTCACGACAAGCAGGGGCTCAATCATATTCGCCTTGTGGACATTTTAACAGACCATAAATGGAAACAAGTGGATATTAAAACACCGAATGCCGATTTTGCGTGGGTGGGCACGACGACAGTTGGCGGCGATTTTGAAGACAGCATTTATGAAATCAAAACCACGGTAAAAAATTTATTGAAAGGAAACGGCGTCAAAGGGTTTAGCACGTCTGATCCCGATTACCCGTATACGAAGAATGTGATCACAGACAAGGCGCAGCTTTATATGGAGATGCGTAAAAAGTGCCCCGAAATTTGCAAGAAATACATGGCAGAATCGTGGCTGTTAAGCGATGAAAAACGTGTGGCGGAATATAGCGAAGCCGATGACGGGGTGCTGATTATTAAACCGCTGGGAATTGGTGCAGGCGGGGGCGAAGGAATCGTCTACGTTGCAAACAAGGAAGAGTTGGCGGAGTTTACAAATGCGGTTAAGCGACGAAAGCAGTCAAAAGATAAAGGGACAAGGGAGTATTTGGTTTCAAAATACATCCGAAATCCGATGTTGATTGAAGGCAAGAAGTTTCATTTGCGCATGTATTTTATGGTTTGCATGAGACCCAATCACAAGTCGGACTGGTTTTTGTTTGAAGAGGGTAAAATTATTACGGCTGAATTACCGTACAAGGATGCGGATTACATGAATAAAAAAATCCACGACACGAATTTCAAGTCGACTAAAAAGAATCGACTGTTTCCGGACTCGAGAGAGCTGGGAATAGGCGACAAGGAGGCCAAAAGCATCATGCAACAAATGCGCGAAGTGTTGCGGTGCGCGTATGACGTGTATAAACCACACATTGCAAGCACGCGCGAATCCAAATACGGATTTGAAGTGTTTGGCTGCGATTTCGTGGTTACGAGTGATGTTGGAGTAAAACTGTTGGAAATTAACGCGCGACATGACTACGGTGTAAACGATACGAAAAAGGAAGCGCCCGAAGTGTACGAGCGTTTTTGCACCGACTTTTGGGACTGGATATACAAGCACGCAATTGAACCGGTATTTACGATTGATTTCGAAGGAGAAGAAAAATATGATTCGGAGCACGATCGGGTTGTATCGATTATTGAAAAGGGGTTTCCGTTTGTTTCACGATTTTGGACAAAGGATGATGCGCAGTCGGCGTTTGATCTCATTAAAAGCAAGGTGGCAGATGCTTCGATTGCGACACTTAGAAAGGAGAATTACATACAAAATACGCCGTATGATGTATTAACGGGGAAAAAAGAAACTGAAGAAGTGAATAAATTTATCAGAGAGTATATTGGTGCAAATGATAATTTGAAATTTAGAATCGATAAAAGCAAGGGCGAATTCGTTTCCATTAAATCGCCGGACGAGGTCGTATTGGATAAAGATTACTTGCTCGTGGATTATTTTACGGAACCTTCAAAAATTATGGTGCGCATAGCCAAAGGTGAACCGTCGCTGGAAGAACATTTTACGAAGGGAACGCTGGTAGAAAAAGCGGTGCGCGCACTACGACGCAAGTCGCTGGAAATCACGGATGAAAATCTGCATGATATCATTGTGAGTCAATCGGAAGGAGACGAACGTAGAGAAGAAGCGTTTAATATGAAAATGTCAAAAATCGACGGAAAAGAAAAGAAGGTGTATCTGGCGAGTGCAGAAAACACGTTTGTTTATGTTATGATTTGGAAACTGTTGTTTCCGTTGCTGGAAGATTTATCGAGTTTGAAGATACTGGATGGAGCGGGAGGATACGGCAGTCGTTTGATGGCGGCGATTATGCTGAATGCAACGTATGTTGGAATAGAGCCGAATCCACTTTCAACGCCCGGGTTTCAAAAAATGATTGAAATGTTTGGTTCGTCTGAAAAACAGAAAATGTTGGAAGACGGTCTTCCGAATGCAGCGGGGGTTGACAAGCTGCCGCCAGGGTGGGCCGATGTTGTCATGTTCAGCCCCCCAATGTGGGGGAAAGAAGTGTACAATGATGAAACAGTGGAGAAACAGTCGACCAACATGTTTACGAATGAAAAGATGTGGCTCACCGAATTCTTGCACGCATCGATTGAAGTGTTGTGGAGTCGGCTTCGCGTTGGCGGGTACATTGTGTTTCAAAGCGTTCGCTACGATTACATTGGCGAATACATGATGAGAGAACATTTTACGAAAAGAAAAGATGGCGAATTCATGGGAATTATATCACGCGTGACAAGTTCTGGACGATATAAACCGAATTGGGTATGGCAAAAAGTAGACCATTCAACTACAAGTAGAACCGAATTAGAACTAAAAAAGGGCGAAGAAGCTGGAAAAGGCGAAGAAGCTGTAGAAGCTGGAAAAGGCGAAGAAGCTGGAAAAGGCGAAGAAGCGACGGTGTTGGAAAAAAAAGACAATCCAAACCCTCCCCAAAAAAAAGTTATATTCGTAAAAAGAAAAACACTGAAAAAGCAACCTTCTCCACCTTCTTGATCAGCCGATTAAAATAAACCTGTGTAATAAATAATTTTATAATAGAGAGAAATAAATACAATTTAAAAAGATATAGACAATATATTTAATATATTTTAATATAGTTGAATTAAATTAAATATAGGTTTACAAAATATGAGTATTTTTTTATTACCTAAGATTCTAGATGGTATTGGAGATCGTGGCCGCGAAATTTATTTTAAAATGTCGAAAACAATTCCAGGTGTGATGGTTTCTCATTCATTATATGATTCGCTATGCCAAACAAAGGTTAGAATAGAAAAAAATGATACTGGTTGGGACAATTACAAGAAAATCACAAATCCTTTTGAATTTATTCACACCATCATTCCAGGTTATAAAACTCAAGTGAGTAAATTAACACCACTGTCGCGGTCTTTTTATAAAATGATTGAAATGTCTACTATTTTCAATTTATGTAGTAAAAATATAGATGCGGATATTGTAAACAATAACGGGTTACTAAGTGATTATGTTCATAATTTATCGAATTTATCGCATAGTGTGCGCCATATAAACGATTTTGAATGGTATTTTAACGACAACTATTATTATGATGTTACCGGAAACGGAAACCCGAGTGAAAGTGTAGTTAGAGATGTAAATTCTTTTAAGAGTGCGTTTAAAAGGACATTAAAATCTATAAATCCTTTCGAGTTTAAAGATGGTGTTTGCGATAATAGTGTTTGCGATAATAGTGTTTGCGATAATGAAAATGAATGTAACTACCACCATGATTCAGAGTTGGAGCCAAACAATCTAGAATTAAACGGCGACGATGCCGATTCAATAAATGCATTTAAATCATTCCATTTGGCAGAAGGACCGGGTGGGTTCATTGAAGCCATTGCACATATTCGAAAAAATAAAAACGACCAATATTACGGTATGACACTAATAAACAGTGACACAAAGTGTCCTGGATGGAGAAATAGTAAAAAATTTTTGGATAATAATCCAAATGTAATTATTGAAAAAGGCGTTGATCAAACAGGCAATTTATTGTCACATGATAATTTTGTTCATTGTTATAACCAGTATAAAAATAGCATGGATCTTGTTACGGGAGATGGCGGAATTGATTTTTCCGAAGATTTTAATAACCAAGAATATAGTGCAACAAAATTAATTATTGTTCAAGTAGTGTACGCGTTGGCAATGCAATCAAACGACGGAAATTTTGTATTAAAGGTATTTGATACATTTTCAAATGCCATTATCGACATATTATATCTACTTTCTTCATTGTATAAAAATGTTTACATTATGAAACCGCAAACAAGCAGGAATGCAAACTCTGAAAGATATATTATTTGTAAAGGATATAATTTAAATGAAAATAAAGAAAAAATTGATTACATTATAGAAAAAATATATGATAATTTTGATAACTTGAATTCAAATTTATACATTGATACAATTTTTAGTTTCAAATACAGTCGAACGTTTATTTCTAAAATAGAAGAAATCAACATAATCATTGGAAAAAAACAAATTGACAATATAGTTATTACACTTAATTTAATGATGAATAAAAAATTTGATAAAATCGATTACTTTAAAAAAAAGCACATACAAAAGTGTATAAAGTGGTGTGAAAATTATAATATAAATTATAATAAAAACTTAAAAAGTACAAATATTTTCTTATCGTCCATTTAAAAATATGATAAAATGTTTTTTTTATATTTTTTTATAATAAAAACAATTAGTTAATAGGACAACAGTAAATTAATAGACAACAGTAAATTAATAGACAATAGTATAATTGTTCTTTTGAAAGATAACTTAAAAATATATCATGAATATAATTAGCATGCAAACAACAATTCAGCTTTTATATAAAACAATTAGTGGAAATAAGAAAAAGGAGCGATTCGAAACAATTCTTGAGCCATTACAAGCATTGATTCAAATCGCGCTTTTATCTTATTATCCCATTGGATCAAAGTTAACGATACAAAATAATATTTTACATATTCAAGCACCATCTTACAGCCAATCTGTAACACGATGGTATAATAATGATACGCAAGAAGATTTATTTTATTTGTTCAATATATTTTGCAGATTTAAAAAATTTTACACGGATGTAAAGGCGGGACACACCAAATTATTTGAGCTACTCATCTCTCTGGCCAAAAATGGAATTAATAATTTGATTCGAACATACAATCAAACGGATAAAACCCATGTTTTACACACGCTTCAAATGTATAAAAATATGTTGGATGGTACAAATCATAACAACCATCACGTGGCAGCAACTCCGATTATCATTCAAGAAACAATTCCGGCGAATGTCGCCGCCGCGCGTCCAGATAATCATAATCACGACAAACATAAAAAAAATAAAATTACTAGAACCGAAAATACAAGCGGCGTTTCTCTAGATTCGGCGGATAATGATGGTGAAAAACAACCAAAAAATAAAGAAATGGCGAATTTCGCATCTCCTGAAATCGACATGGATACAATATTTATTAAAATTTCGGATTTATATACAGACGAAGTATTTCATATTATTTACAATGCACTTATTGAAATGGAGCGCGATGAAACAAACTATATGGATTATGCAAACGGATTAAATATGATACTACACCCAATCAATATTCGAATTAAAAAATGGATCGATGAAAATATAGTATTTTAATTCATTATTATTATTATTAAATTATGAAAAAAATAGTTTTCTTTTATTTTCTTTTGTTTTCTTTTGTTTTCTTTTATTTATATTCGCCTCGCCTTAACTCACCTATTAACTCGTTTCATTCATTTATTTAAATCAGGTCAGTTGATCCATTTCCAAGTCGCTGCTGCAAACGATGCCATGCCGTCTTTGCTTCAGGGTCGATTTTGACCCTTCTGTGTTGCTCGTATTGCTCCGGAGAATCGTAAAAGTAGAGTTTGGGCTCAAATCGTGTGGTATTCATGACCTTCCACAAGAAACTTTCACCGAAAGATCCAACCGTCCACGGATACTTGACTCCCGTGATTGCATTCACAATCGGCGTATTGAAAACGTTGGAAGAATACGGACCGTGAAACTTCTTTTTATCGTGAGATCCTTGACTGTCATTGTCTCCATTGTTGGTCTTTCCGGTCTTTCCGATCTTGCTGTACATTTCAACGAGTTGTCTGATTTGATTGATTCACTGCATATAAATACATTATGAAATAAAAATTCAATTTATGTTTTTTATGTTTTTTATTAAAAATATAAAAAACATAAAAAACATAAAAAATATAAAAAATATAAAAAATATCATTAATAAATGCAACAGTCGTTGTTGAAAACGAAAACAAAGTTATATATTAAAATTATTCTAGTTCATAATAACCCTTAAATATTACAAATATAAAATTTATGAAGCGTGTTTCAACATATTTTTTTTTTCAATATTATTTATTACTAAATTAGTTCTTACCTTTTAACATTTGAAACGCCGATTTAATTTGGCAGAATGTTTGGGTTTATATGAGATAAAGATACTCTTGGTAAAACTCGTTTGTCGTTAAATGTGACATTGTTGCGAATAATTTGTATTTTTCTTCCAACAGGTCTAAAAGGCGTGTCCCCTTCATTTGTTACTTGAATTTTCCCATCACGCATACTTGTAAATAATCCAGTATCAACACCATAGATTGGTTCTGAAACTATTCTCGCAAGAATACATTCTCTTAATCCTGCGAATGGAATCAAAATAATATCGCCAATATTCATATTTTCAATAAATTTGCGGTCTTGTGAGTGCGATTGTTCCTCATTATACACACCATTTATAACATTATTTCGTTCATTATTTAAATGTCCAAAAGGACAAGTAACTATATCTTGTGAAATAATAAGTTCACGCATTTGTATTTGGTTTGTATTCGCATAAGGATTTTGACGAAGCGACCAAAATTGTTGACGATACATTTCTTTGAAATTAATTATAAATTGTTTATCGGTTAGTAGTATTGATTATAATCAATACACAAAAAGCATTTCAATTTTATTTTATTTATAATAAAAACAATAAATAAAATCGGCGTTTTAAATGTCCAAAGGTGTAATATACACGTATAAATTTTTATTTCTATTTCTTCTTTGAATTAAAATCATTAAACGATTCAAACAGCGACTTGAAAATTGAGATGCATTCTATTACGACTTTGGAAACATGCTCTTGCACTTTTGAAAGGTCGGCTTCCTCTTTGAATGCGACAAGGATAAAACTGTCAAGCGCGTGCGGGTGCGGCTTTTTAAATCCGCAAAACGATACAATCCCATCCGGTTTATCATAATAATTTGAAAATAGCAAGAATTCGACCGCCTTTCCCAGCGTGTAATCTTCTCCAACGAGATTAATGCAAAATGCATTCTTCATAGTTGTCAGCTCATTCGCCGGCTCAATTATATTTTTAATCCCAATTTTACTTTCAGTTCCTCCATCGCTATTACTGCTGCTATTACTACTACTATGTTCCATATCGGCCAACAATTTTTCACATTTTTTTATCATAATGTCGCACGATTTGGTAACCAATTGAACATTGGTATAAACGCCGACCGTCTCAATCACAAAGTCAAAACTGTCGCCAACAAATATGCGTTGCGCTTCAAGCAGTTCCCAGTTCTTCTTTGCAGAAGCCAACTGTTCGGCCACAGTAGATCCGGATGCATGAGCTGAAGCAGAAGATCCAGATTCAAACCCTTCGCGCAACCCCTTTTCCTTGGCTTTCCATTGTTTTTCAATTTCCTTTTCGTCGGGCGTGCAGTTATAAGCACACGTGTGCGCCACATTGTACATGCCGTCGAATTTCGCATTTGAAATTTCAATTGTGCAAGTGAATGCAAGCGCTTCGCCGCACGGCACGTTTGAAGACAGTTTGGGCAGCAATCTTGCAAATTCAATGTATTCGCCGGAAACAGAGTCGGGGGGGAATATCTTTCGAACTGTTGATTCCGGTAAATATTCATACACGACGTCGTCATCATCATGAGAACCGCCCGACTTTTCAATATTTTTTGCTCGTTTTACTTTGAAATCTTCGGTAGTAACATAACGCATCGTGTCCGATTCATTTCTTACATCGACTTCCACGACGTAATTTTTGTAGTCGTTTTGAAATCCTTCAATTGTGTGAACGTGATGAATTGGAATGCATCCCAAGCGCTGTTTTAAAAGTTCATTGTGCAAACGCGTCGTATTCACAGTGAAATTTGCCCTATTTTCTGCGTGCGGAAATGTTTTGAATACGTATGTGTTTATATCAGACAGCACGATTCTTCTAATGGCATTTGCAATCGACACGTTGCAATTTTCCAATGTGAATGTGAGTTGTTCCTGTTTATTGTTATTGTATGTGGAAATTGTTGGCACACGAGTCATCTTCTAAATTCGAGTTTCGTTCGTTGGTTCCCTTTTATTAATTTTATATTATTAATGTTATTAAATCAATTTTTAATTTAATATTATTTCTATAAAATAATATTTGTATAAAATAATATTTGTATAAAATATTATTTCTATAAAAATATAATTAAATAAATAATAAAAATACTAATTACTTTATTTCAATAAAAATTATGTGTAAAAAATAACTTAAATGATTCTAGTTAAAGTTAAATTATAGTATAAAATTATAAATTATTAATTTATTAACAAATTTATTAACAAATTTATTAACAAACTTATTAACCGTTATGAGCAGCATTATTTATTACAGCAACTTTTGTGAAAAATCAAAACGATTGTTGCAAGTTCTTGCCAAAAGCGCGTGCAGTAAAGATATACATTTTTTGTGTATTGACAAGAGAGAAAAGTCGCAAGACGGAGTTACGCACTTGATACTTGAGAATGGAGACAAGATACTGCTCCCCCCGCAAGTGAATCGAGTTCCCGCACTGCTTTTATTAAATCGCGGGAATCAAATTTTGTATGGGGACCAAATTTTACAGCATCTAACTCCCATGGAAAATGAGATGAAACAAGTCGCGACAAATAATAATGGCGAACCAGCGCCGTTTTCACTAACGAGCGATTTTATGGGACACGGTGTGGCATCGGATACATATAGTTTTTGGGATCAAACCAGCGACGAGTTGCTCGCGAAAGGAGACGGTGGAATGCGACAACTATACAATTATTCGACAATCGACTATTCAAATACAGGAAGAATAGAAACGCCGCCTGATAACTATACTCCGGATAAAGTTGGCCAAGTGTCGTTGGAGCAACTTCAAAAGAACAGAAACATGTAAACTGTATTTTTTATATTTATAAAATTTATAAAATATATAAGTAGATCGATTCATGTATTTCATTAAAAAAAAATTGAAATATATGAAATATTATATAAATACATTAGTATATACTAAACATATTGGCTGATTGTCATTCAAAAAATGAGTGAAAGCGATGTTGAATTTAAAAGCGACGACGATGACGTTGAATCCGTTGGCTCTGGTTCTGGTTCTGGTTCTGGCTCAACGGCCGATGCTGCTAATGACTCTAGCAAAAGCGTATATTTTAGCGACGATGACGACGATGGAGATGATGAGGAGGGTGGTGTTCGCGATGTAGAAGAAACGGGATCGAACGATACAAGCGCGGACAAGGACGATAACGACGAAGAAGGCGATGATGACGGCGATGATGACGGCGATGATGACGGCGATGATGACGATGACGACGATTACATGCTTCAAAAATTTGACCATGAAACAAAAAAAAAATACATTGCATCTCACCACCCCGAATGTTTATCGTTTAACCACGAAGAAACGGAAACACTGTCTCGCGTCGTTCGAGACGAAAATGGTAGAATCGTTGACCCGTATCATAAAACGCTGCCGTTTTTAACAAAGTATGAGAAAACGCGCATTTTGGGGATACGAACAAAACAACTGAATGAAGGCGCAAAACCGTATATTGACGTCAATCCCACAATTATCGACGGCTACATTATTGCGCAGCTGGAACTGGAACACAAACGGTTGCCTTTTATTATTCGAAGGCCGATACCAAACGGCGGGTCAGAATTATGGAAACTACAAGATCTTGAAATTATTTGTTAAATTTTACGAATCATGATAATAATGTGTCATGATAGTGTCTAAAGTCGGTTAATATTTTTTCAGTAGTAGAATGTAACTCAAAAAAAGTCCAAAAAAGTTCTTTGCAAACAGGTCTAATATATTATATAGACCATTTTTTAAATAGTACGGTAAAAGAGCGACAACGCCGTAAAGAGACCAAAAAATAAAAAAGTACCAGAAAATTTTGATTCCAGTTGATGATGACTTGAGCGCATATTTTTTATAAATAATGTAATAGTAGAGTAAAAATGGGACAAATCCGAGTAGGACTCCTGTGAGCGTCGAAATAACATTCATCTCTCCCAAATATCCGAAAAATAACATTGCCCAGTTTAAAATAAAAACATTTGAAATTGTGTTCGCATTTTCAATTGCTAAATCGAAAAAATTAAGCCCAATCGTATCTTCATTTTTATCTCTTCTCTCTAAAAATATTAAATAAAATATTAGCGTTACCAACATGGTTGGCGTTGTAATCGTCCAGTCAATGTAACGTTTTGGAGTCACGTTTGTTACGCTCGTAAAATTGAAAAGTAACCAAACATAGAATAAACCTTCAATTGCCTGAACCACTATTTCTAAAAAAAGCAACTGTCTTATAATATTGAATTCTGGAGAGACGGATGCAAACAATGCGGTCCCGATTTCAATGATGCCCGTTATAATTTGAACTATTACCGACGCGACCAGTGTTGAATAAAAAAATGATTTTGTATTCATTTTTTTCTTCTTTTTTATTAATATAATATAATTTTATTAAAATTGTAATTATTTATTTATAAAAAAATATAATATAAAATCAGTATTATATACATAAAAAAATCTCAACGACGTTTAAATTAATAAATAACAATAAATAACATATTTTAAGAATATGGATGATGTGAGTTGTTATTGTATTAATTTGAAAGAAAAAACAGATAGAAAAAAACATGCATATAAAGAGTTTAAAAAAAATAACATTGAACCAAGCGATGTTACATTTTTAAATTTTAATAAACACAAAAGGGGCGGACTTTATGGTTGCTATGATTCTCATATGAAAGTGTGGAATGATTTTTATAAAAATCATTTAGATAAAGAATTATGCATCGTTTTTGAAGATGATTTTGAAGCCACCGAAAATAGTATTTACTTGAAAAAAGCTATATCATTCATTAAAAAAAACAAAGATAAAGTAGATATTTTATTTTTGCATAATAAATTTATTGAATATAATGATAACCATTATAAAAAAGATATAAATAATGCATATTTTACACGTG
>Ga0315284_10006808_pt1 | contig 16290 bp, 27 predicted proteins | sample YL17G09_16_MG_FD_203696 | JGI IMG/M metagenome (GOLD analysis project Ga0315284, IMG submission 203696) | Sediment microbial communities from Yellowstone Lake, YNP, Wyoming, USA - YL17G09_16 | ecosystem: Environmental > Aquatic > Freshwater > Lake > Sediment | place: USA: Wyoming | collected... | reverse complement strand
GTCATTCTGTTGCGACCCTTCTCTCCCCATAAGACCCCTCAATCCAACCTAATACAATTTATTTTTCGGGTCATAAAAATAATTCTTGATTTTTAGAATTAGCTATATTATCCTTATGACATAAGTAGTTGAAAATGCAACAAATACGAAACATGACAACAGAAGCGAGATCCTTTTTTTACAATCCAATCCTACTTACCCGATGTGTTAAGTCGTTAATAAGTCCTGACCGCAATGGCAGGCAAATCGATAAGGAGAGTGGAATGTCAACGAAGAACGGTGGGACGGCTACCGGGAAGGTCGTCAAGGAGAAGAGCAAGGCATTGATTGCTCGGGAGGCCAAGGAGGAGGCATCGGTTGCCAGGTTCAAGGCCACAGCGTCGAAGGTCATGGATGTCCTGAACAAGAGCGTGGATGCCGGCAAGGATATCAAGGTGAACGGCAAGGCCAAGCCAAAGGCCAAGGCCCCAGTGAAGCCAAAGGTCAATCGCCAGACTGAACGGCTGGCCTTCATCAGGCAGAACAGCGCGACGATCCTGAAGGCTTGGGACGCACTGCCGGAGGGCAAGCGATCGGGAGCCGCCCTCAACCGAGTGCTTCCGAAGCAGTGGCACAACAAGTTCATCGACGAAGTGCTAATGCTCAACGGGCTTCGGCAGAGCGGAGAGCAGGTAGTCATCAAGGCCGTCAACGAGGACAAGCCCCTCTTGAAGAACGGCAAGGCGAAGGCGGACAGTGAAGCGCAGGTGCAGGCCTGACACTCAACATAGGCGTGAAAACGGCCTCATGGGAGGCCGTTTTTTATGTGCCCTCGTTGAGTTGAGAATGAAAATGATGAAAAACAAAAAGCCTAAGCTGAAGTTGATCGGCGAGGACGGCAACGCATTCGCCATCCTGGGCCTGGCAAGGAGGGCCGGGTTAAAAGCTGGATGGTCGAAGGAACGACTCGATGCGTTTCTGAAGAATTGCATGGGCGGCGATTACAACCACCTGCTGAAAGTCGTGCAGGAGTACTTCGATGTTAGTTAAGGACATCACGCTTTATCAGTGCTTGGCTTCCCTGCCGTGGCTCTGCTGGGGACTCGTCCTGGCTGGCTTCGTGGGCTGGGTCGTCCAGTGGGTCGCCAACGGGAGGAGGAAGCCATGACTCTCAGAATCAAGATGGTGGAAGAGGCACGTTGCAGGAAGGCTGTAATCAGTGAGGACGGCCTCTGTATCGAGTTCGTTTACAAAGGGCACGAGTGGACGGCGGACACGCTGGCGAGGTGTTCACGGCCCGACAGAGCGAGGAGAACAAGGACTTTTTCTCGTTTAGTCTGCGGGAGAAAAGATGATTGAAACCGACCTCCATACGAAGAACGGCAAGCTTTACGCCGGGCAATACAAAGTCCTGAAGGGCTGGGAAAGTTTCTCAGGCTGGTTCTGGTTCGCAGTCGAGAGGGTCGAGGAACGCAGGGTTGCCGATGGCTCCGGGAGCGTCATGGCCGACGGTTCGGTCGTGGACGATGTGATTTGGTTCGGGCTCGTTCAGGGCCACGAGGAGGAGTGGGGCAATTTCAGTGAGGCTGAGATTCACGCACTGGGAAACATGGCCTGGCCGATCAAGGCTCAAGACCTGCCCTATGCTGGAAGGAGAACAAAATGAACGACAGGAGAGCGACACAAGCAACCGCTGATCGGCGGGACCGATCACTCTACCAAGGGAAGCATTTGGGGTACGAGGAACACGTTAAGGAGAGTAAAATGAAAAAGCTTTTTCTGGGCCTACTGGCCCTCCTGGTGCTGATGATGCCAGTCGTCTGGGCCGACTCGACCTCATCGGCATCAGTCACCATTGCGGCCACCTGGGAAGGCGGGGTGATATTTACGGTGGACAAATCGTCGCAGAGTTTTCCGGTCATGAAATTTCCTGCTGACAATGTCTGGTATGACGCTGTGGGCGGGAAGGTTACCGGCTTCATGACATACTCCGTGACGCAAGGCCACAAGATCCGGCTCGCCTTTAGTGCCGCTGCATGGTCGCCGCTGATGAATACGTTCGGGCCTCCGGACACCATTCGAGTAGTGTCAGTAGAGGGTGGGACCCAACCTGCGGGACCCGCAGGTGCGGTGGTGACCATTTTCACCAGTGGCACCGACTTGGGAGCGCCTGTGAACGCTCCAGTCGACTTGAACATTCAAGTGCGGAATGTAGGTGCCAAGCCGGCGGCTTACACGAACTCCATCACGTTCATCCTCTCTGACGTACTCTGAGAGACTGACCATGCTAAGACTTACAAAGGCGACAAGAAAGATTGTAGGGGGGCGGCTCATCCCGCCCCTCCTCTTCTTCCTGCTAACACTTAGTGCTCAAGGTCAAGTGGCGGTGAGAGGAGATTTGTTCAGAGAAATTTTGGCCAAGTCGGGAACCACAATTAATCTGAACCTTGGTGTTGCCAATCAATCTGATGGAGAGGCTACGATAGTCCTTGCCAAGCTCGACTACACAGCGGGCAAGTCGGCTCCTGCCGGGTCCTCACCACGGTCACTGGCTTCCTGGATAACGTTGCCAGCGGAACGAATGACTTTGGCTGGGAAGGCGCAGTCAGAGATTTTACTAAAGCTCATAGTGCCTGAGACAATCAAGCCAGGGAGTTACTGGTCAGCCATCACTATCTCCAGCATGGTAACGGAACCAGCACCCGAAAAAGGAATTCGAGTAGGGATTCGGACTTTAGTCATCGTGCAGATTTGTGTGACGATTCCTGGAGGTGTTCGAGATGCCCGAGTCGGAGAGCCGGAGGTCAAGGGTATGAAGATGATTGTGCCATTGATCGGAACGGGCAACGAGTGCTTCGTGGTAAAAATAACTGCCACTGGATTACCTGAGCAGAGCATCAGAGTCTTTCCAGGCGTGACCAGGACATTGGAATACAGTATTGAGGAATTTCCTGATGGTGAGCATGAACTCCGCTTTCTCCTTGACGACGGTGCCCATTTCATCCTGCCCACTTGGAAGAGATTTGTTAAGGTGCCGCCTCCGCCTGTCGCTCTTGCCGCGTTCAAGGCCGAGGAGCGGAGACGTCGTCAAACACTCAGGGGAAACATCTACGCAGTATTGAGTTATGGGACGATTCAAAAAGGGTTCTCCATACAGGGTAGTGCTTCGTATCGCTTCCTCAAGCTATCGTCGGGGACGGACCAAATGATTTATCGCGACAGCGTTTATCAAGGCTACAGCACGAAAGCTGGAATCAACTTTGGTCCTGTCACAGTCACAGCTGGCCGAAGTTGGTATGGCCCTATAACCTTGACGACAGCTAGCATTGCGTTGAGCGTCCGGCGTTTGAACTTGCAGGTCGCGTATACGCCGGAGTACAAATTGATAACCACACAGGCGGGGTGGAGGATATGGAAAAATATATCCGTCTCAGTTTGGGGAACTGCCGGATTCGAGACCGGGAGAAGGGATTGGAGAGCATCGTTGCAAATCCCGATCATATAGGAGGGAGTAATGAAAGTTGATCGAAGGCACGAGAATCGTGGTCGCCCAGGCGGTGGGGTGACCGCATTGGCGGGCGTCACCCGCACGCTGACAAAAGAGGAGCTGAAACAATTCCTACTTACCTCCAAGAAGATAGGCAAGAAATTCGATCTTATGTTTTCGCTGATCTTCTATTACGCGTTGCGGGCTGGAGAGTGTGCCGCCTTGAAACTCGCAGACTTCCGCATGGTGGATCAGGGCGAAGGGGCACGGCAGGTGGTCGTAATCAAAGGGCTCAAAGGTGGACGAGTGATCGAGCCTCCGGTCCCTGCCGAAATCACTGAGAAGCTCATCGGCTGGCTGAAGCAGAGGAAGCACCTCCCGCACGCTGACAAGAATCCCTGGTTGTTCCCGTCGCGCACGAAGCAACTAACTGCCCCCACGACTGCCGAAGGGATTAAGGCGGCATTCCGCAAAGTGGCTAAGACGGCAGGCATCGAGGGCCGACATAGCGTCCACGATCTCCGTCACACCCGTGCCCAGTTCATGGCGCTCGACGGACTCCCGCTGGTGAAGATCGCCTCGTGGCTGAGGCACACTTCGGTCGATTCGTCGGCCCGCTATGTCCACCCGCTTGAGATGGCCGCGTTGGCCGATACGATGGAACGTTCCTGGGAGGAGTTGCTGAAGTGAGGAGGAGAGAATGACCAACGAAGAGCTTGTTGCCATGTATTTGGCACGCCTTAAATTTGTCAAAACACGCATACGAGCGCACAATATTGGTCTGGGGCATTGGTACGGTGACATGAAGTGGCTTGAGAGCCGTATCAGGGAGCTTGAGCGTATTAAGAAGCTGGCAGGCCCGGATCGTGCATATCAATCCGCGAGGATGGATGAGGCGCTGAAATTGAGGAAGAGATGAGCACTGAACGCCTCTCCAAATTACAGAAGTGGGTGCTCCTAGCCATCTATGACTCTACGCTTCTGGTTCCTGAGAGCAGGGATGCCTATTTGAATTGTCATCCGGGTGAGCAGTATATCGAATCGAAGCACATCTACGAAGGATACTATGGGCTCACTGACTGGCGGGAGGGCATGAGGGCTCGCCCTGCAGTCTGTGAAAGTCTCCGACGATTGAGGGAGAGTGGGTTGATCGTTCAGGGTGCTTTCTGTTGGTATAGCCAGGTTACCAATACCATCCATCTGACAGACGAAGGACGTAAAAAATTAATTTTTTCACATTAAGAATAAGACCATGACCAAGGACCCTCCCCCCTCTGAGAAAGTAGGCGTACGCTCGTTACACAAGGGCGAAAGGGGTGGGCTATGACCGATAAGGAAAGGAAAGCGATCGCTGATATCTTTAGGCGAATCCGCCCAAACTCAAGGCTCTCCTTAATAGAAGCACGACCAGCGGTGAAGTATCTGCTCCGTCTCAAAGGATTCTCAAAAACGGAAGAGGATGTCGTGCGTTTCTTTGGTCACCACTTCAACTGGTTCTGTAAGAAAAAGGCAGTGTTCGCTAGGGCATCGGACGAGGAGGTCCTTCGTCAGGTGAGAAACCTATTCCGAGCGTACATGGGGTATCGGAATAAGTCGGAGGCAGAAAACGAAGAGGGAGTCTTGTCTTTTAGCGATCTTGACGAGGGTAGAATCAAGTGCACAAAGCCTGAGACGTTAGACGAGACCGATTACCAAGTGGCTCGGGAAAGGACGGAAGCGAAGGGAGAGTTGAAGCCTCTCCAGCGGTTGGTTCGGCGGTTGAAAAGGGAGAAGGATGAAGTATCCATAAAGGTTCTCGAATACCCCTATAGGAGAGAAGTGGACCGCCAAAACGATCCAGCACTTCGGCAAGAGGATGAGTGGAAGCTGAAGGACGCTATCAACTCTGCTATTGAAAAAGCCCACCGGAAAAAAAGCACTCCTAAAAAATAATTTCTGTAAAACTCCCAAAATCCCCGGAACTTTGGTTTGCATTTCTATACATATAGTGAAGGAGGAAAAGTGATGACAGAGCAGACGTACGAGACGCTTATCAGGAACGAAAGAAAAACAGGCATAGTTGTATGGGATAATCGGGGATCGGGAATGATGGTCCTCGGTCCCGGACAGTCTGAAGTTCTAGAGAGCTGGAATCTAGAAACATTATTCGCTCCTTACTCAGAAGTTGTCTACAAAGAGGATGGCTCCATCGAAACTAAAGCTAACGCGTTTTATCCAGCACCGAAGAGCCGCTGGTTGCTGACCTGCCTAAACCGGGACGGTCCCGATCCCTCAAGGCGTATCATAGCGGGGCGAGAAGTCTGCCTGCCGAAGGGCCTCCACAGGACTTTTGAACTTGAGGTGGAAGATCCGATGGCTGTCTATGCCAAGATGGAAATCCGACTAGTTAGGGAGCGCATTCCCAGTTCGCTCTTCCAGGATTACAACGAATTCTCGGACGAGTTGCGGGACGTCTTCTACGACAGGTCTGAGGACGAATTGAAATTGCTTGCGATTGAGTTAGAAAAATTAGCTACGGATATTGAGGGCGTCGAACATGTTCTGTAAACCAAGGGCTGGCGCGGGGCCAATGCGGGCCATGTGGTCCCATCCACTTCTTCCCTGCACCAGCCCGAGGGTTTTGAAGGGCCGACGCATCTACGGTCCTTCTTTGTTACCTCTCGTATTGTCGAACCAAGGCGGGGGGACGGGTGGTTATCTGCGGGAACACTCAGATACTCATTCGCCTGTCCCCCCTGCTGAGGTCGCCTCTGCTGATAAACGATCGGCATGAGGCATTGCAGAGTTAGGAGTTTCATATGAACAAAGTATTGCTGGAAGAGTTTACAGATACAAAACCTATTTTGGTGGAGGCCAAGGATGGCTTCAATCTCAGGTTTCAGTTTATGGAGGCGGATAAGCAAAACCTCAATAAGAGAACCTATCCGCTCCCGATCCTGAGTCACGCGATCGAGGAAGCTCAAGCGAAAATCGATGCCGGAGCTAGCCTCTATGGTAGTACGGACCATCAAGTCAAGATGGGTCTCGATGATGTTAGCCATAGGTTGCTGAAGCTGGAAATGAGAAACAAAGAAGCGTGGGCTGAGGCAGCTGTCCTCCCGACTACCAAGGGCAAAAATCTTGCCGTCCTTATCAAAGCCGGTGGTAGCGTGGGCGTAAGTGCCAGAGGACTGGGCACGGTTGAAAAGGGCGTTGTTCAGGAGGGCTATATTCTACACGGAGTCGATTGCGTCCTCGATCCGTCGTTCAATGCGAGCGTCTCGAAGGCAAATATCTTCGAAAGCGAAAGCTTCTCTGGTGACGAGATTCGAGAGGGGATTTGGTGGGCCAGCGAAATTTTGGGGGACCTGCTAAAGGATGGAAAGCTTGACGAGGCTTCTCTCAAGCGACGTTACGAAGAAGCCGTCATCCATGCTGGCTTTAAAGGCACCTTGAAGGAATTCGTCGAGGCCATGGCTCCCAGCAACGTCGATGAAAAAGCGATCAGTGCACTTTTTGAAAATGCAATGAGGTCCGGGTTCAAAAAAAGCTACGTTGAATTTCGGAAGGAATATCTTGCTAGGAGGAAATCATGAAAATCACAAAAGTTGAGGGCGGAACTCTTTACGAGAACGACGGCACGATTCCAGAAGGTATCTACGATAACACTAATCTTATCGTCCTACAACCGGGTGACAGCCATCTCGTTCTCGCCATAGCGGCACCAGAAGGCGATCTCGGGGCTGTCGCCGCCTATGGCAAGGCGTATAAGGATGGAGATATCTAATGGCCGCTGACAGAAGTTTCACTTACAGCGTAAGGCTAGACATCAACCACTCGTACGGGACAACTGCGTTCCCGACAGAGGAAGATGCACAGTTCCTGAAGTCTGCGTTTGAGCGCCGGGTAAGAGAGCTGAACGACCGGTGCGGTAAAAGCTGTTCGGTGGTTTGGATCGAGGAAGTGCCTACCAAAGCAAAAGGAGGATAATGATGCAAGTTTTTGAAACCAAGTTTGTCAACAAAAGGAGCACCAGCGTGGATGTCTTTGAGTACGGCAAATTGCTCACCCGCATCGAGCCAGGCGAAACGAGGCACGTAGAAAGCCGCAGTCCCAAAACTTCCTGGGCCAGATGGAGTGTTGTCAAGTTCTCAGGCGATGACAAAGTTAGCTTCGATGAGAACAAAAACTGGGAGTGGCCGTACCCGGGCATGTTGGCTTTAGAAGCACTGAACATCGACGGTAAGATGACTGAGAGCTTCCCAGTGGCCGGTGAATACTATCACTGCTACCGAGGCATTCCCAAGCTGGTCCCAGTGGACATCCACGACACCGCGTGGGCGTTCGTCGCCCGGCTTGAGTGGCGGCTGGTCGAGCACAAAGTAAAGGACGGCGACTACATCGTCAAGAAAAACGTTTTGGAGATGGTCAAGACGATGAGGAGCAAAAAGGAAGTCCGGGATCTGCAAAAGCAACTCCTTCTTGAAGTCTCCGAGAAGGCAAAGGAAGAAATGAAACGCCATTTCCCGAAAGCTGAGAATGGTGAGGAAACGCTAGAACCGGCGAAATAAGGAAAACGATGACGACCCCCTATATAGTCCCCAATTCTCCGAGGAAACCCGGCTACGCTCGTTACACACGGGAAAACATAGGAAGGACGGCCCTTCCCAGGGGACAAATGAGAGATTCCGATGAAACGACCCGCTAACATCATCGAGGCCTTGGATAGCCCTTCCTACTTCGGACCTGCGTTCCGTGACCTGAGCACCTGGAGGAACTGGCTGACGTTCCTCAAGGTGATCTACGGCCTCCCTCTCGATGCCGAGGAACTGGAGGTATTCCGTCAGTGCACCAAACGTTCCGCTCCTCTTCAGCAGGGCTTCAGGGAGGTCTATGCGATCTGTGGACGAAGAGGTGGGAAAAGCAGGATCATGTCCACTATTGCCGTCTACGAAGGGCTCTGGGGCAACTGGGCCGAGGGACTGGCCCCAGGTGAGCGGGCCTTCATCTTCCTGCTTGCCACCGACAGGGTTCAGGCGGGCGTGTGCTTTCGGTATGTCAAGGGTCTGCTCGAACTCTTTGAAGATGAAGTCGAGAGCATGACCGCCGACATCATCGAGCTCAAGAACAAAACAACGATCATGGTCAAGACCAGCTCCTACCAAACGAGCAGAGGTTTTAGCACGGCCCTAATCATTTTGGATGAGCTGGCGTTCTTTCGATCCGATAACTCGGCTCAGCCGGTCGATGAACTTGTAGCGGCCCTCATGCCCTCCCTGCTCCCGAATGGGTTCATCATCGGCGCAAGTACGCCCTATATGCCTAGCGGCTATCTCTATGATCAGTACGACGAATACTTCGGCCACGATGAAGCAGAGGTACTATGCTGGAAAGCAGGCACGCTTGTAATGAACCCTTCATACTCGGATAGCTTCATCAAGAAGCTTTTCCGAAGAGACAAAGTTAAATATGAAGCAGAATACAACGCCGAGTTCCGCTCCGATGTTGACAATTTTCTCACCAGCTTCATGGTCACTGGTGCTATGACCCGTCAGCAGACGTTACCCGAACCCGGCCAGCATTACGAAGCATTTGCAGACGCAAGTGGTGGGCGGGTGGACTCCTATACGTTGGCTATCGGGTATCGGTCGGGAGAGAAGTCGGTGGTCTCAAGGGTGGAGGAACGGGTGGCTCCTTTCGATCCTGCGGAGGTGACAAGGGAGTATGCCGAACTCTTGAAGGCGTATGGCGTCAAGTCAGTCAAGTCGGACCGGTACGCGGGGAACTGGGTCAGCTCGGCGTTCGAGAAACAAGGCATTAGAACCGAGATATCGGAGCTTACGGCAAGCGATATTTACCTTGAGTTTCAACCTCTCCTGAGCATGGGCCGCGTAGAATTGGTTACGCATGAGAAGCTCTCCGTCCAGCTTCAGCAATTGGAGAGGCGAACAAGGCAAGGCGGACGGGACCAGGTGACTCATCCCGATGGTGGACATGACGACGTAGCTAATGCTGTAGCCGGTCTCTGTGTCTTCCTTCATCAGAAACGAGCGTGGACAATGGCAGAGATGGAGAAGGCAAGGATGCCCATGATTGGCGAACACAAAGACCCCAGGCGTAGGGAAGCAGACAAGATACAGTCGATGGAAGACGAGATGCGAGACTTCATGGGTGGGTCACGCATTATCCCGGAAAAGAAATCTGGGTGGGGAAATGAGTGATGAAAATTTTTATTGAATTTACCTAAGTGATACTATATAATATCATTATGAGCAAAGCTAATGATATCAAAACGCAATAGTAGCCCGCCCCCACAACCTCGCCTTACAAGCGTCGTTGGCTTTGCTCATAACAAGGGGCGGGCTTTTCCCATTCAGGCGATGATGAATACCTGAATATGATCCAATGACGAAGTCAAAAAAAGCATTAATTGAGTCACAGGAGATCCCTTCTATAAAAAATTTTACTATAGAATCCCCGGTCTCGGCCTTTCCTGACATGACTAAATTAGAAGGTTTTGAGCAATTTCGTCAAGCTCAGCTCCAAGAGATTATAAGGACATATGATCTATACTCAAGCGAAACAGAAGGACTCCTGAAGATTCCTATTAAAGAAATACAAAAGCTACTGGAAAGGTTATTTCAACAGACTTCTGAATTTTTTGCCACTCATAGCAATCTTGAACTCACATGCTGGCTTTTTCAACGCTATTATGACGCGATGGGCATTCCTTTTGATCTCGAAGTTGCACACCGGGTGAGAGAAAACGTCCTCCATCTTGCCCATAAACTCTATGAAATTCATCAGAGGAGAGCAGAGAACGATCATGCCTGAGCTTGGCATTGGCTACATTCGGGTTAGCACGGAGGACCAAGAACGTCAATCCCCCGAGACTCAGCTCAAAGATATCACTCGTTATATATCAGCTAAAGGCTGGCAATGGCTCAAGAAACGCCTGAGAGACACAGAGATCAAACTGGATGACCGAGTAACGGGAATAATCCGGATTGATGATTCACGTCAACAATTTGAGGTTCCTGGAATTTTTGCTGAGTCACATTCGGGCTGGACTGAAGAGACCAGACCAGCTTTTTATCAAATGTTGGCTTATGTAAAGAGGGAAAAAATAAATCATGTAATTTTCTGCTGGACTGATCGAGTTGCGCGCAACCTTTATGACTACACAAATTTCTGTAAGAAGCTGGAGAAAAGCAATTCGAATCTTCACCTTCACATCATCAATGAAAGTTTAGCTTTTTCGCCTTACCTCAAAGAAGATTATGAGGACCAAAAGCGTTGCGAAGGTCGTCTTGTGGAAAGTAAGGCTGAATCTGGCCGAACAAGCCAGAGAGTCATAAAATCAAAAGAAGATAAGTTCGAGACCGGAAAGTATACCTATCAGTTGCCCTATGGATTAATAAATACCGTTGACCGCGAAACTCGAGGATTACGTGCAGTGGTGGTTGCTGAACAAGCTAAAAAAGTAAAAGATATATTTAAGCTCATGAGTTCAGGGAAGCACTCACTTCTTTCGTTAGCAAATGAATTGGAGATTAGAGGTTGGAAGAAAGAACGATATAATAGAGTACTTGGAAAATCGATCGAGGTCCCTTTTACCCGTTCTTACCTCTACTATATGCTCACTAACGAAACCTATCTTGGAAAAGTAAAGTATAAAGGGATGACAAAACTCTCATCCGCCATTCCGGCCATCGTTGACCAAGCTACATTTGATAAAGTGCAGACTATTCTAAAAAGCCAATGTAAGTTCCGGAGGGACGAGGAGGGAAAAGAAGGTAAATATAGATCTCCATTAGCCCGCCTCTGCCGATGTCACTTTTGTGGATGTCAAATTACAACCGACTTTACTATCAATCCCTATGGGCAAAAATACGTTTATCTGCGATGCACTAATGGCCGCAGACTCAGAGATATCAATTGGTACAAACATCGGTTTGGCAAAACAAGTTGTATCCAGCCCTACAATACGGAGGAAGGATTGGAGCAGGCATTTGACGCTGAGATCGAAAAATTCCAATTAGATGAATACTTCATCGCATGGATAAAAGGCGAATTGCAGGCATCGTACAAAAGCTCTAAGGATACCGGCATCCAGATTAGAAGAAGCCTTGAAGAGCGATTCCGAAAAGCGAGCGAACGGAAAGCCCGACTGAATATAATGCGGGCCGACGGAGAGTTAACAAAAGAAGAGTTCCTTGAAGCCAAGAGCAAGACTCTCAAGGAAGAAGATTCGTTAAGACAACAAATCCAAGAGACCGCTGCCTCCTCCGGCAATATTGAGGATGAAATCGAAATCACTATTGACTTATTAACTCGCTTGCGGGAAAATTGGGCCGAGTTCTCAATTGAAGAGAAGGCAGAGGTTCTTAACATCATGACAAAAAAAGTTGTGCTTGGCGAGCACGGTAAAAATAGACCCGATCTTCAATGGGAAGAACCCTGGGCCATGTTAATTCAGCCAGAGGAAAAGTCTGAAGCTGGTATTCCTATAGAAAAAAATTGGCGGGGTCGACGAGACTCGAACTCCCGACCCGCTGCTTAGAAGGCAGCAAGGTCGTCTTCATAACTGACGCAAGATGAATGAATTGCGAGTCTTCTTCCGGAGGATGTGCTCAGAATTGTGCTCACGGACGGCTCCCGGGGGAGCTTTCATCCCCGGAGTGTCCAGCACCTCGAAACACCGTCTTGGAGCGGCAATAAAAGGGCCATTTTTTAGGCAGGTCCGGGACGGCCCACGGCTCGCAGGAAGGGACATGCAGCCCTGATAATCACGTGCCCGTCAGCCCTGCCAGCAGCGAGTCGTCGATCCACGGGATCTTATGGAAGACGCCCGCCGCGTCCACGCCGCCCTCGGTCACCAGGAAATGGAGGTGGGCGTTGAGATTGTAGCCGGCCCCCTTCCCTCCAGCTCCCCTCATAGGCGAGGACGTTGGTGAATCCATAGTCGAGGAGTCTCTGGGCGGCGATCCGCTTGGCTGGGCAGTCCTTGTCAAGCCACTAAGTCACGATGAGATCGTACCTGGCGAACATGAACCCGGCTTTTCCCGGGCTCAGCTCGGCGATGAGAAGGTGGATGGCGCTGACGATGTGCTCCTGTTTGAAGTCCGGGGTATCTCGAACATCGACCAGCCGGAGTTTTTCACCACGGTCGATCTTGGACTTCAGCTCTTCTTTGGTGATTGTCCGAACCAAAACGGAACCTCCTCAAACACTCGAGCTTCGAAGGGACAAAGCATGGTTGTCTGCCACGATACGGATACTCAGGCAACCAATCCCGCCGATTTAATCAATTAATACAGTTCGATTAAACGCCGGCATCCCATTTACAAATAAGCGGGATTCATCGATAATAAGGGGATGAAAGCGAGAATGCACTTGGACGCCCGGGCTGTCATCCGGCGGCTTCTCGCCGGCCAGAGGCTCGGCGTTCTGGCCACCCGGGAGCCCCGCTCGCCCTATCAGAGTCTCGTGGCCTTCGCGGTATCCAAGGACCTCAAGCGCGTCTACTTCGCCACGGGGGTGGACACCCGGAAGCACGCCAACCTTATCCGGTTTCCCGAGGTATCCATGCTCTTTGACAACCGCAGAAATGCCGCCGCGGACTTCGACCGGGGCATCGCGGTGACCGCCCTGGGCAGGGTCGAGGAGGTCAAGACCAGGTCAAGAAAAGAGGTCCTCGGCCTGTACCTGAGTAAACATCCCACCCTGGAAGGTTTCGTCAAGTCGCCCTCCTGCCGGATATTCCAGGTCAGAGTCAAAACCTACATCGTGGTTACCAAGTTTCAGCAGGTGCGGAGAATCCAAGCATGAAAGAATCCGCTTCTTCCATACGGACGATCAGGCTCTTTGTCGTGCAGCTATGAACATCCTCTTAACGGGGGCCACAGGATATATCGGAAGAAGGCTCCTGAAAAAACTGCTCACCGACGAGTCCGTCCGTCTTCGGTTGTTCGTGAGGAATTCCCGGAAAGTCCAAGCCGACCTCGAAGACCGGGTCGAGCTATTCGAAGGGAACACCTTGGAAAAGGAATCCATCCAGAAAGGACTTGAAGGCATAGATGTCGCCTATTATCTGATTCACTCCATGGGAGCCGGCGCGGATTTTGAAAAGCTCGACCGCTTGAGCGCGCAGAATTTCCTCGAGGCCTGCATCGCTAAGAAGGTGAAAAGGATCATCTACCTCGGCGGTTTGGGAAAGAAAGATACGGCCTCTAAGCACCTGAGGAGCCGCCTGGAAACGGGAGAAATCCTGAGCTCGAGGCCCGACCGGATCCAATCCGTCTGGCTCCGGGCCGGAGTCATTATCGGCTCGGGAAGCGCCGGCTTCGAAATCATCCGCCACCTGGTCCAGAAGCTCCCGGTGATGACCACACCGAGATGGGTCCGGACGCAAACACAACCCATCGGTGTCTCGGACGTGCTGGAATACCTCTTCCAGGCCAAGGATATCCGGGCCGAGGGGAGCGTCACCGTCGACATCGGAGCCGAGAAAATGAGCTTCAAAGACATGCTCCTTCGGTCGGCCGGCGTCATGGGGCTGAAAAGAACGATCATTCCCGTCCCGCTTCTCAGCCCCCGTCTCTCTTCCTACTGGCTCAAACTGATGACGCCTGTTCCTTTTCCTATCGCCAAAGCCCTCATCCAAGGGTTGAAATCGGAAACAACGATCCAAAATGATAACGCCCGGAAATATTATCCCCGGATTCATCCCCTTTCCTATGAGGAATCCTTCCGGAGGGCCCTCGATGAGATCGAAAGGAGCCAGGTCATCAGCCGTTGGTGCGACAGCAGCGCCAAGAAGACATGTGATATAGAGGGACTGGACCGATTGGAATCGGCCGTTTACAGGGAAAAGATCTCAGCCGATTTCGGGGCCATTCCAGCGGATAGGGTTTTTTCTGTCGTCGAATCCATCGGGGGGGACAACGGCTGGTTCACCTATAATTGGCTGTGGCACCTGCGAGGTTTCATCGACATTTTATTCGCCGGTCCCGGGTTGAGCCGGGGACGCCGGGATCCCAACAGGCTGCGCATCGGCGACGGCCTGGACTTCTGGAAAGTCGTCGACCTGAAGCCAAACAAAAGACTGCTGCTCGTCAACCAGATGAAGGTCCCTGGAAAGGCCTGGCTGGAAATTTCTATAGAAGGCAACCGGCTGGTTGTCACAGCGCACTATTATCCGAAAGGACTCTGGGGAAGGTTATACGGGCTCCTCACCAAACCCGTGCACAAGCTCATTTTCCCCGATATGGCCAAAGGAATCATCAAAAAGGCGCGGCAAACCGCCGCCTCATAGAACTTATCGGGAAGGATTGATCGCTACCGAGGCGTCGGCCGAATATCTTTCATGGCCTTCTTTTTATCCGTCAAGGAAAACGAAACGTTGCGGGTCAGCGGTAGAACTCCAGGCGGGAGACGGCGACATCCGCCTCAAATTCTTCCCCGATAGCCACTACGGCGATCCGCTCGAGGCCCCGGGTGTCCAGTTTGGCCTGTAGATTTTCCGGTTTAAACCCGTCAAACGGGAGGTCGACCGGCCGCCAGCGGGCGGTGGAGTCGAACGCCGCGCTGAAATATTGCCAGGGGAGCCCGGTTTGGGCTGTGCGCAGATGGATATGATAGGTTTTACCGTTGCCGCGGACCCATGCCCTTATTCCCTTGAATTCAGAAGCGTCGAAGGGACGGCCGCCCTGGGCCAGCGGAAGCGCGACCTGGATGAAACCTCCGTTATTTTCCAGGGAAACTCGCCCCCGCAGGCGCAGGCAGCGGCGCCCCTCGATGGTTTCTAAACTTGAAGTGGCGTCGGAGACTCCGCCCATGACCCGGTCCGTAAAAAGACGCCACTTCGTTCCTATAACGGAGGGCCCCTGTTCACCGGAAAAATCATCGATCAATAAAGTCGAAGTCGCCTGCATGGCCGCCTCCTTCGCTCTGGAACCGAAGCCGGGATCCCCAGAGACGTTTACTAAAGCCAGCCCGGCGAGGGCCACAATCATCAGGCTCGGCACGGTCCGTGTCAATTGTGTTTCCATGCCTGTCATCTTATCAAAACAACAGCCTTGAATCCACCCGCCGGACCGGTTGACTTAGGAAAAACAGCCTGATATACTATTATTACTCTACAATCTATATGTTTAGGAGGTTTTCTACAATGAGAGCAAAGCTTCTCAGCGGTTTTATGGCCGCGGCTCTGGTTTTCGGAATTTCTTTTCTGCCCATGACCGGCGAAACGGCCGTTGTGTCAGAGAAGAATATCGTTGAGACCGCCGTCGGCGCGGGTCTGTTCAGCACGCTGGTGACCGCCGTCAAGGCCGCCGGGCTGGTCGAGACCCTCAGCGGACCTGGCCCTTTTACTGTTTTTGCTCCGACCGATGAGGCCTTCGCAAAGCTTCCCGCCGGGACGGTCGAGAAACTTCTCCAGGACAAGGCGAAGCTCGCTTCGATTCTCACCTACCACGTCGTGTCCGGAAAATACATGGCCGCGGATGTCCTGAAGATGAGCTCTTTGAAGAGCGTTCAAGGGCAGAACATCACCATCAGCCTAAAGGACGGTGCGCCGATGGTCGACAACGCCAAAATCGTCAAGACGGACATCGTCTGCTCCAACGGCGTCATTCATGTCATCGACACCGTGATTCTGCCGAAGTAATCCCGGCACAGTCTGCGTTTCGTTTTTCTGGATTCCTCGAGGGCAGCCCCCGGGCCCGGGGGCTGCCCTTTTTTACCAATCTGTTATGATCCTGAAGCACCGTTTTGTCTCGTTCTAATCTGGCGCAGCTCCCTTATGACGGCGTTTATCTCATCATTCAAACTCCCACACCAAA
>Ga0315284_10006807_pt1 | contig 16291 bp, 10 predicted proteins | sample YL17G09_16_MG_FD_203696 | JGI IMG/M metagenome (GOLD analysis project Ga0315284, IMG submission 203696) | Sediment microbial communities from Yellowstone Lake, YNP, Wyoming, USA - YL17G09_16 | ecosystem: Environmental > Aquatic > Freshwater > Lake > Sediment | place: USA: Wyoming | collected... | reverse complement strand
CGTTGTTTCATCCGGCCGCACCACAGGACATCGGTTCATGGGCAAGCCCAGGATTCCAATCACTGATCTGGCTTCGCTGCGCGATGTCCTGAAGGAAAACGGCGTTATCGTCGACCCGGCCGAACGCAAAGCAAAAATCCAGGCGGATTTGACCCGCGCCGCGGAAGCTGCCGGCGGGCGTCTCCTGGCAGACGATGATCTGCTCGAAACAGTCGTCAATCTCAACGAAAACCCTTCGGTCATCTGCGGCGCCTTCGACCAGCGTTTTCTTGGACTTCCTGAAGAGATCCTGGTCACGGTCATGAAAGAACACCAGAAGTATTTTTCGGTGGTGAACTCGGAAGGCCACCTGCTTCCCGCATTTCTTGCCGTCATTAATCTTGGCGCCGATCCGAGCGGCAAAATCCGCGGGGGGCATGAGCGCGTTTTACGCGCCCGTTTTGCCGATGCGGAATTCTTCTGGAATACGGATCGCAAGACCAGGCTGGCCGCCCGCGAAGTCTCGCTCAAGAGCGTCATGTTCCAGCAGAAACTCGGCACGTACCTGGACAAGACGCAGCGGGTGCTGAAGCTGCTGCCCAAAGTGGCCACCGCGGCCGGTTGCACGCACGAGCTTCCCTCTCTGCAAACAGCGGCCATGCTGCTCAAATGCGATCTCGTGACCGAAATGGTCAAGGAATTCACCGATCTTCAGGGAATTGTCGGTGGACTGTATGCCAAGGCCGAAGGTTACCCTGAACAGATCAAAATCCTCGCCGACGTGGATGACCCCATCGTCCGGTGCGCTGCCGGTTCTTTTCTCGGCAATGAGGCCATTTGTGGGTATTCCTACGAGATCTCCAGCTGAGGGTATGTCCTTCGCACCGGTCCATGCCGCGACGCGTCCTTGGCTGTCAACCATGGCGACCTGACGGACATTCCTGGATCCGTCTCGCTGCAGCAGTTGGGCCAGCGCTTCCGGGGCACTCACTCCCTTGCGCATCAGCTCCAGTCCGTCTCGACCGTAAGCCGGTTCCACGAAAGACTGCGTCGCTACCGCTCCGACGCCGGCCTCTGCCCACGTTACGATGCAGCCGACGCAGAACCAGTGAGACTGAACGGCAACACCCATTTCACCCGTCTGAGCATCTCGCGCCACGATGGAAAACGTGTTTGCGAGCGGCCCATGTTTGATGGCCGGAGATTGCGCGCGGACGGACGAGACCATCAAAGCGAACACCAGCACAGCAGGAATGCGATTCATAAGTTACCCCCTTAAGTACTCGATTTTAACACCGGACAGCCGCAGTAACGCATGCATTCCGTTCGACGGTGCTGTTTTGGTAGAATGCAGTCGTGTGCGGAAAACGAAGAGCAGATATCAAACTGGGAATGCGGGTTGCGGTCGTGCAGAAACAGGATCAGCGGTCCGGGAAACTGACGGAAGGCATCGTGCAATTGATTCTCACCAGGTCTCCCAGACATCCTCACGGAATCAAAGTCCGGCTGGTCGGCGGGATTGTCGGCCGGGTGAGGGCCATTTTGGAGCCGCAGTAGCAGTCGGCAGCAAGACGTCGACTTCGTTTGGCATCCAAACGTCTCCGTGGGCACTACGAAAAAATCGACAGAGACAAGGTCCTTACAATGATTGTCCAGGAATGCGCGCCAGGTCTGTGATGGCGGCTTCTTCCTCTTCGGCATGAGCCGGGCGACAGTCTGCTCTGAGATGTCCATCCCGAGTTTCAGCACTTCGCCGTGAATTCGCGGGCTCCCCCATAATGGATTAGAAGAGGCCATCCTTCCGATCAGCTCCCGCATCTGACGGTCCTTTCCGGGCCGATCCGGTCGGTTCTTCCCGGACAGCCGGGTCCAGTAGGAAGCGAAACGCTTTCGATGCCATCGGAGCACGGTTTCAGGCTTCACGATGAGGAGTGTTTCTTTCCAGCTCAACCAAGATCGAGACAGGAGCAGCCAGAAGTACCGATATTGTGTGCCGAACGCGCAATAACCCGCCGAGTTTTTGTGTTTGACGCGATGCTCCGCTATGTTGGCCGAATCTGTTCTTCTGCTCATCGGCTCTAGGGCACGCTTTCCCGCTCATACTGCAAATCTCCGGGCTAGCCGAATCGAAATGACTGGGTCTTTTTCTGTTAAAAAAATAAAATATTGAAATATTCTTTAATTTGTATAAAAATATTTCTACAAAATAGAAAAAGGCATGAGTGCATTTAAGAGAGGCAAACCATGAACATTGGCGAACGACTTCGCTATGCTCGGGAGCGAGCACGACTGACGGGTGCTCAGATTCGGGAGCGGACGGGTATCGGGGAATCCTCGCTCTCAGAGTTCGAAAATGGTAAGAGGGAGCCGAGTCTGAGTCAGTTGCGGATGCTGGCGCGTGCCTACAGCCGCTCGGTATCGTTTTTTATGTCAGAAGGGCCAATTCCCACCGAGATCGTGCTATGGCGTGAGCAGCCCTCTGCGGGCGCGGGGGCGATCGAAGTGGAGTTCCTTCGACTCTGCGAGCAATACCACAATCTGGAGATCTGGACGAAGGAGAAAAGTCCAGTCCGGTTGCCGGTTGCGGATGCAGACGCAGACAAAGATCGCTTTGGATATCCCCATGCCGAGGAACTGGCAAAATCGTTCCTGCGTGAATCGCAGCTTGGTGATCATCCCGCGCATGCGCTTTTGAACATACTTGAAGAGATTTGCGGTGTGAAGGTCTTTCATCTTGAGTTCGAGCCGACGGGAACTGCGGCGTCAACCTTCAGCGAAACCTTCGGACCTGCGATCCTTTTGAATTCTCACAATTGCCAGTGGAGGCGCAACCACGACCTTGCACATGAGCTGTTTCATCTGCTCACATGGCGGCTGTTCCGCGACAGCGGTCAGCCAGATGTTCGAGCTGCTGAGGCAACGGAGCGTGAGGAGAACCTTGCAACTTGTTTCGCACGCCATCTCCTGATGCCGGCCGAACCTCTTCGCACGGCAGTCAATGCCCGTATGAAAGAGGGCAAAGTCCGATTCGAGGATCTGTTCGACATCGCCAGGGAGTTCGATGTATCCACTGAATCTTTGTTGTGGCACATGCATTTTCTTTACGGGCGTTCGAGCGCTCAGGCCGACAAAACGCGGGAGGATATTGTGCGCGCGAAGACTCTAGCGCTGATGTTCGAAGACCGCTCGCAAGCCCCAGTGCCTGGCCGGCCAGCACGCTTTCACGCGCTGGCGATAAAGGCCCTGCGTCGAGGCGAAATCTCAATTGGACGCTGTGCAGAGTACCTTGGCACCAGCCGTCAACAAGTCATGAAATATGTCGAGCAAGAGGCAATGGACAATGAAGAAATTCAAGTTGCTCCTGCTTGACACGAACATTGTCATCAAAGCGTTCGAGCTTGGTCTGTGGCAGAAACTGGTTGAGCGATGCGAAATCTGGCTGGCATCTACGGTCGTTCAGGAGGCTGAGTTCTTCACCACTGACGACGGGATTACGCATCCCATTGATCTCTGCACTGACCTCGCAGAGAAACGGGTGTCGGGTTTTGAAGTGCCACTTTCAGAATTATCAAAGTTCAGGGCGTCATTCGATCCGAGCTATTTGGAAAAGCTCGATGATGGCGAGGCCGAATCTCTAGCCTTCTTGATCGATTCTCAGGAGCAATTCCTCATCTGCTCAGCGGACAAGATCGTTTACCGGATCCTGGGCAATTTGAAACGAAGCGAACAAGGGATTTCGCTCGAAGAAATTCTCCAGCAAGTAGGTCTCGGAATCAATCTGCCTTGGCAATTCAGCAAATCCTTTCGGCAAGAGTGGACAAGAAGGGGATTCGAAGAAGGCCTCGGTGGCATTGAGCACAAGGCTAAGACCAGGGGAGGCGAATGACATTACATATCTAGCCGATGTGGAAGAGGATTACCAAGCTTTCAGTGAGTTTCCAAGAACCGCGGTGACATAACCATTTCCTTCATACGATGCCGTATCATCTGCCGGGTGTTCAGTGTGCTGCCTGATGGCACAATGCGGGCACTTTCTAAAGGCTCACGGGCAAAGTCTCGGGCCAAGTCGACCTATTTGTGGCTCTTGGAATATCACTAAGAGGCTGTAAGTTGTGGAAAAGATTGGCGCACCCGGCCCGACTCGAACGGGCGGCCTGCGGATTCGAAGTCCGACGCTCTATCCAACTGAGCTACGGGTGCGCTTGTTGCAACGGATTGATTCTACAGTGTGTTCGGTGGGGATTGCAACTTCCGCTTGAGGAGCATTTGACCTGACTGTGCCTGCGGCCTCGTTCAAACGCTTCGCGGCCTGATCAAGGTCGCCTGTACTGACGATGTTGTACCTGTCCCTGCCAAAAATTCCATCCGAGCGTAATTCGTTAAATTCAAGTGAGGTCCTGGCGTCTACCGGGACTCCAGGATCAGCTGAAACCTGCCCGACAGGAGCGAATAGGGAATCAGGGATTGGTTGTCAAGGGACAGGCAGCCGAATCCTGTAAGTGCAACAATTTCAATCTGGACCAGATTTCCGGCAACCACAGGTTTTCCGGGGGCTTCATTGCGACAAATCTCAATCGCTTGTGAAGCCCCCGGCTCAGGCTACTTGATGATCGGCGAGTCGCGGTTCGCGTCCTTCTGCAGGAACGGCACGCCCTCGGTTATCCATTTCGGAGCGGGCGCGTCCTTCAGATAGTGATCGAAAAACTGGAAAAAGCGGATCGTCAGATCCTTGCGATTCGCCAACCCGGTAAGTGAGTGGCCTTCGTTCGGGTACGCGAGCAGGATGACACTCTTCTTGTTAAAACGCAGGGCGTTGTAGAACGCCATGTCGTTGTTGAACGACACAGTCGAATCCGCCGTGCCCCCGTAGATGAGGAACGGCGTAGTAGCTTCCGGAACATGCACCAGGGCGGATTCAAGAGCGTACATCGCGGGGTCCTCCCAGGGTGATACGCCCTCGCGCCCCTGCCCGTCGAGGTAGTATTGCATCTGATTCTGGCCGTTCCCAGTCATCACCTGATAGTTCCATCCCCAGTTGATATTGAAGTCGAAATACAGATCCGTGACCCCCGAGCCGTCGGCCGCGGCAGCGAAGAGCTTCGAGCGGCAGCCGATCAAGGCGGTCCCTTCACCGCCGTAGCTGTGGCCGTTGAGGCCGATACGCTTCGGATCGGCGTAACCCAGCTCGATGACTCTTCTCGTGGCGGCTTCCACGCATTCGAGCATGTCGTTGTGCGACGCGCCGGTGCGGAAGTGGATGTCGGGCAGCATCGTGAGGTAGCCCTTGCTCACCGCCATGACCGGCGACGATCCGAAGCCGCTCAGATACGAAGGCGCCGTGTAGCGGTGCAGATTCTGCGAGTTTTTCTCGTAAAAGTTCACCATCATCGGACGCTTTTCACCCGGCTTGTAGTCGTCTGGCAAAGCAAGGATGCCTTGCAGCCGCAAGCCGTCCCTGTTCTTGAAGTCGAACAGAATCCGATGACCCCAGAGATATTCCGCCTGCTGCGGATTGGCGTCGGAAATCTTCTTGATGTCTTTAAAGTCCGGACCTGAAACGCGCAGGTCGGGAAACTCTGCGAATGTCTCGCGTATAAACAGATACTTGTCTGCCTTTGCAGCCTTGACCGGATTGGTGAAATAAGCATCGTCGTAGACAAGTTCCTTCAGCTGTCCGCCCGCGAGGTCGTAGAACCCCGCTTTCTTGGTCCATTCGCCGTAGGCCGAGAGCAAGACGGGCTTCGACAGATCGATGGTCAAGCGCTGTGCGCCTGCTCCGCCGCCACGGCCACCACCGCCGCCGGGGATTCCTGGGCCGCCCATCTCGGGCCGCTCGGTTCGCACGTAGCGGAATCGAATCTCGTTTTTGGCGCCGATGCCGTTAGTGAGATTGCGAGGCGCCGACCCGTCGAGCGGGACTTGCCACAGGTCGTATTTGTGGTTGACTAGAACTGATTTGTTGTCGCCCGCGTAGCCCGCGATGCCGAACGAAGGCTTGGTCCCGGGATGATCGAAATCCGTATCCACGAAACTCACCTGGCTGTTGGCTGCGAGGGTTTTCGCGGTGCCGGCATCGAGGTCATAAGCCTGAAACTTGTTATCCTTCCAGTACAGAAAGTAGTGTCCGTCGGTAGAGATGCCGAAGGTATGATTGTTGGTCAATTGGCCTTTCAGCATCAGCGTGCGTTCACCCGTCGTAGTGTTGACGCGATAAATATCGGCAGTGGGGGCCTTGTAGTCGGAGATGTATCCGCGCGTGTCGCGTCCCGCCGCCCAGCGGCCATCCTGCGCGACGTCGAGATCGCGCATGGTTTCGTCCGCAAGCTTGACGAATTTCACCGCGGACACGTCGAATGCCTGGCGGAAGGTAAAGTTCCGATCGGTGTCCGCCCGCATCATCTGCAGCGACTGGATGCGTTCGTCCGCCGAGTTCCATATGTCCACGTTTGCGACCTCGTCAGTGCCCCTCCGCGGAGTCGTGCTGGGAGCGGCGACTTGCTCCTTAGCGCCGAAGAAGACGCGCTTCTTGTCATCGCTCCACGAGAGCGTTGCACGGTCGCTCACGACCCAGCCTTTTGGAAAACCCTCCGCCTTCGACGGATCGAGGGTCGTGGGCGCTGCCGGCGGATCGGCGCTAATCGCCGCCTGCGCATTCGGAAACGCAAGCAGCACGTTATCCCGTTCGCGCATCTTGTCCACGTCGAGTCCCTTGAGCACTGCCAGCGAGGCGCCGTCCTCGCTCCACGTGAGGCGGTTGTACAATTTCGCGTCGTTGTCGAGCGCGATCTGTCGTCCGTTGCGAAGATCGAGAACAAAGAGGCCGTTGCCGGCTCTCAGATTTGCATCGACGGTGTACGCGAGGAGTTCGCCCGCCTTGTTGAAGGCGATGTCGCCGACGCTGCCCAGGACCTGATAGCGGCCGGTCGCCAGGTTGAGAAGAATGACGTCGACGCCGCGGGGACCGGCCGGCGTGGCTGCGGCCTCGGTTCCTGCGCCTCCGGCCGCTCCGCCCGTCGCTGCTCCACGCCCTGCTGCGCCGGCTGCCGCGCCCGTTGCCGTTGCCGGGCGGCACCGCAGGATCAAATGACTCGAGTTCGCGGAGAAGGTAAACGATTCAATATTCTGCCAGGACTGCACTGCGCCGGTCGCAAGATTGCGCAACTCGACATGTCGGGGAGGCGTTGCTGTTTCCGGGGTCGAACCCCGACCCTGGGCGCCCTGGCCCGCGCCTGGCGCCTCGCCGCCCGGCGGTGTTGTGGCGCCCCGGCCCCGACCTCCGCGTCCGCCGCGTCCGCCACTCGGATCGACCTGATAACCGATCCAGCGCGAATCCGGTGAAAAAATTGCACCAGTTGCGATCGCCACCTCTATGTCCTGATTGGTCTCGAGATTGAGGATATGCAGAACCGGTTTCGCATCGGCGGGAAGAGTGTTTGTAAACGAAAGCCCGTAAGCAACCCACTTGCCATCGCCTGAGATTTCCTGCCCGCTGATGGTGCGCCAGCGCGTGTAATCATCGATGGTCAGAACTTTCTTGGACGGTCCCTGTGCCTGTGTGGGAGGCAGTAAGGCCGATGCGGCCAAAACTGCAAGTGCCAGGACGAACGTAGTCAACCCGCGGTTCCAATGGGATCTCACGCGTTTGTGGTCCATATATGTCTCCTCGTGTGTGCTGCCGCCTTGCCGGCGCACACGGATCTGATGTCTTCAGAGCCGCAATGCCGGCAGCAGAGCTCTTGGTGTCGGTTTAGTTTCTGCAGCCAGAAACGCACTTCATCCGGCGTGAATCACGTTCGCGGGACTGCCCCGGGCTGTAGCGGCCTATCTTACAGCGATTCCTTGCTTCAGGACGAGAGTTTTCCGGAGGGGAGCTGCGATTTGAACACAGGGAGGCAATAAGGACAAAGGAAAATCATCTTTCTTAATCGGGCGATGAATCCCGCGTCATTGAGCACATTCTCCGCTTATGGTGATGGATAGGAAGATCGAATTGCAGTTTTGGGCTTGATCCGTTGTCCCTGCCAAGAATTCCATCCGAGCGTAATTCGCCAAATTCAAGTGAGGTCCTGGCGTCTACCGGGACTCCAGGATCAGCTGAAACCTGCCCGACAGGAGCGAATGGGGAATCGGGGACTGGTCGTCAAGGGACACCTCGGCCTGAAATGAGCGAAACGAGCACATCATTCATGAGCCTGAAGGCTAACTGCCAAATCCTGTAAGCGCAACAATTTCAATCTGGACCAGATTTCCGGCAACCACAGGCATCTGGAAAACGGCCATCTGGCACATCTCCTGGGCCGGGGGCACATGGTTAACCTGGCGGGCCCCAGACCTCTTGGAAACTCGATCGAGTCCATGGATCTGGGCTTTACGCTTCAGGCCCGTTGCCTCGAGGCTGTGGCGAAGCACCAGGTCGGCCCGGAATCGTGCGTCGTGCCCGTTCCCAGGGTGATCGACGCCACGGTTGCGCAGGCGTACCTGGAGTTGACTCGATGCCCCTGAGCAGAGGGCGCGAATTATTTTTTGGCGGGAGGTGTGCCGCTTTGAAAATAGGCGACCAGATCCCTTACGGTGAAAATACTCAGCCGAGCCGCAAACGACTGTAACGGCATGTCTTGCCGCGGACGCCGATGAGGCTAAGTTCACGCGCGACAGGTAGCCAACGATCCCGGATGCTGCGGAGCATCACTTTGCATCCGGAGGAACGTAAAGGCCCAGTTGCATCCATGGCAGTTGTTGCTCGTGATCCTCGCCGGCTGGATCAACCGCGGACAACAGGACGCCGTCGAGTATCTTCTGACGGAGAACCGCGTGCTCAGAAAAAAGCTCGGGAAGAAGCGAATCCAGCGTAACAACGGCCAACGGCGGCGGCTGGCAAGATCCTCGGGTGGAAGATGCTCACCGAGCTACGGGTGCGAATGAGTGGGGTGAGCGAGGGGATTCGAACCCCCGGCCGCTGGAGCCACAATCCAGAGCTCTACCAGCTGAGCTACGCTCACCATACTTCCAGCGAGACTGAAAAACCACCACGGCGCCCGGCATGTGGCCAAATCTCCGGACACGCAATCGGGCAAAATCATAGCATTTCCCCGGCCTGCACGCAGCCCAAATTTTCGCTTCGTCCGGCGCGAGTGAACTCGATCACGCCTCGGTTTACTAAAGGGAAAATCACACCATTTGGGGAGTGGTACGCCCAGCAGGACTCGAACCTGCGACCCTCTGCTTAGAAGGCAGATGCTCTATCCACCTGAGCTATGGGCGCACACTATGTAATGTCAATCGTTTAGAGTCTTTCACGGTTGCGGTCGCTTCAGAGGGTGGTGTGATAAGTGATGTGGAATTATTCGCGAGCAGCTCCACCGCCTGCCGCTTGTGATCCTGGCTGAGATGCGCATACCGCTGAACCATATTCAGACTCTTCCAGCCGACAAGTTCCTGCCCGGTTCGCAGGTCAACGCCCAGCATGACGAGGCGGCTTGCGAATGTGTGCCGTAGAACGTGCGGCGTAACGTCCGTCAATTTAGCATGTCGGCAGGCCGTTTCAAAGGCTGTTCGGAAACTTCTATAGGGCTTCCACTGCCCGGTTTTTCTGCGGCCCCGCGTCATGAATACCCAGGGCCCAGGGACGCGGGCCTTGAGCGACTTCTGAGTTTGGAGTGCGATCGAGTTGAGTGGAACGGTCCGGGTCTCGCCGTAGTGATCTATTCGGGAATCAAACGCTCGTCTACCGAGTCTCTACTCCTATGCCAAAACGCGTGAGTGAGATTGGCTCGCGGACAGTGAAAGCGACCGTTGCGGTTTGTTTCTTTCCGGTCCGAGAGACAAAAATCAGGGACACGCTGGTATCGCCTTTTGTGTCGCTCCGGCTTAGGCCGCGCACGCAGATCTGTGGGCCCTTGGCAGACCCTATCACTTTAAGCTTGGGTCCGACCGTCCAGCGCAATTTGCCGGTACCTGCCATCCCTTTGGCCGTCAGCCTAGTCGGAGTCGTCGGGATCTTGTCCAACACAACGGAACCGCCGCCCAGCCAAGCCTTGCCTTTCTGGACCTCGATGGTAAGACTGCCGGGGGCAGGCTTCTCAGCGTCGCTGGGCCAAGCCGAATCGTTTTCCACTATGAAATGGGCCGGCCCTTTTCCGATGAAGTGAGCATAGTTCCTGCGAGACACGCCGCGGGTTGACCAGTACTGGAAATTGAATACATCGTAAGCCTGCATACTGCGATTGTGGTAATAGGGGGAGACTCCGATGCGTGTCGAGATCCGGATTGTGGCGCCCGGCACGGCAGGCGCCCCGACTTCGGCGATCAGATATTCGTCGTCGCTGCTGTTGACTGAAGAAACGTCGAGATTTTTGCCGTCCCTCAGCAACAGCGTGGTATCCATCGCCGCTTCATAATAAAACAGGACATCATAAGTAGTGATCATGGCGAAATAGCCATGGATCTCATAGCTCTCCTCATCGAGAGTCAGGAACGTGCTCGAATAAACGTCAGCCTGCGCATGCAGCACCGGCGCTGACAGGAATATCAGTGCACAGACTGCAATAGGGAGTAAATTACTTTTCATAATGACCTGTACTCCTCGCAAATCGTGTTCTCTTGGAGAATATTACCTTTGCGGCATTGGGACTGATGCCATGCCGCCGGAGCTCAAGCCAGCTACCAAGGGGAGTGTATGTCAAAGCAGTGGTACCCAATAGGGAATATTCTCTAATCCCTACCCTAATTCCCGCATGAGAAACAGGATTTTATCCTCTGGCGGATCGTCCGTCAGCCATCAAAGAAGGAGTTCCGGACGTATGGAGGCGTATCCGGAAACTACCATCTGATCCCAAAATGGCGGTTTTGGGAGTTCGTAACCTTGCATGAATGCCATTATCAGCGCTCGCGCTTCCCATCCCCGTGGTTCCGCAGGTCTCGGGAGTGTGCGTGGTCACAGGCACTTGATAGCTGCTGGATGCAGCCCTAACGATGCTTTAATACGAAGAGATGTCGTCGCAATCGTCAATGGTCTCTGCGACGAGCTACAACAAGAAAGCAAACGGGTACCGGGACAGATTCTGTACGAAGCGGACCGACTCGAATGTCTGTTTTTCTCAGGGTACGATCATGACCTGGTCGCCTCGCAGATGCTTGGCAACCCGCTCGTCAGAAACTGAAATGAAGGCCTGGTTCCGGCACTCCCCGCAGGTCGCGCGCCGGCCGGCATTCAGCCCCTTTTTCTTCTCGCACAGGTCGTACACCCACTCATTGTCACAGGCTGGCGAGTAGCCGAACTTGCGCTTCTTTGCGTTTTCCCAGCGGCGAGGGAAAACGTCTTCACGGCCCCGGAAGAGCGACCGGAACAGGGCGACCTGCGCCTCCATCGTCCAAGGCACTTGTGTGCGCCACTCGGTGATATAGTCAAAGGGGATCACAAGTCCGCCTCCACCGATTCGTTCACGAACAACCGCCAACGGGAGTCGCGCATGGCGCGCGCGACGGACTTTCTCGGCCGAAGCGGCACGTACTCCTTGGCATGGACGGCGACATGCTCAGCCAACGGAGCAGCGAGGCTCGCCGCTTCGACGCGCTCGAGCAGGTAGCCGAGGCGCTGGGTCCAGGGGAGCGGCGAGCGCTCGGTCTCGGCGAGGAGTTTCTCGGCATCCATGTTCTCCGCGAGCTCGGAGAGGACCGTCGCCACGTTGGACAAGCCGCCCGCGTGGCCCGGATATCCCACGAGGTCGAACGCAGTCGCTTCCCGCGTCGAGATGCGCAGGACGCCACGCAAGGTGTTCTTCTGCATGGTCGGGATGTCGGTGACGTTGCGCCGTGCCACGAACTCGACGCGCAGCTGACCGCAACGGATCTCGGGACGATTGTCGGCCACGATCGTCTGAAAGACCATGGGCGCCTGGTGGGCCGCTCCATGCAGGCTCGCCGCGGAGAGCAGGCCCACGTAGTAGGCCAGCCCAAGGTGCTCCATGAGCTGCGGTACAAACTGGTCCGCGGGCAAGCACCCGAGCGCCCGATACTCTGGCGGGACGATCAGATGGAAGCCGCGAAATGGCATCGCCACGCGGGCTTTCCCCCGCAGCCGGCGGATCGCAGCTCGAACCGCGATGGGTGACGAGCTCAAGGCGGCAACGGCCTCCTCTGTGGTGAAGTGGTACCGCCTCCTGGCTGCCAGGTCGTCTATATATGAGCTGATGTCCACAAATTGATCTCCGGAATTACATGGCTAAAGTAACGCAATACGTAGCTTTAAGCAACCATTTCCGGAAGCGCACCTTGGTGGGTAGGAACAGAGTTTATTGATGAGATGTTGAATCAGAAGCTTCGTAATGGCCATTATTCAGGAACAAGCATGGGTTTTGACCGAGGGGCTCACACTCTTAACGAATTGCTGTCCGAGAGGCGGCCCACGACGCTCAATAGTTCATGGATTTTACGGCACGCTCCGGCTTGTTATCGCTTCATCCGGAAATGGATCAGAACGGAGGTCGGAGGCATCGACTGGGATCAGGTGACTTATGTTCTGGACTTGGCATATCAGCGGCGATGGAAACCGGGAGGGCGAAGAAAGCCCGCCACATATGCGAACGCTGATGAAGTAGCCCTCATCTTGAATCGATATCGGGAGAAGCTGTACGTCTTCCTAGCTCCTGCTGATGCTTACGACAGACGTGTGAGGGACATGATAATCATCGCTCTTGTTCGAGTTGCCTGGAATGGGTGCGAAGCACCGCCCTTCCGGGCCAGCAAAATTTCATACTATTCGTGACATTCGTGGCTGCTTTTGCAGTTTTGAGGCGAGTTATTTTCGGAGCAGATATCGAGCATCCTGCTCACGTCACCTCATGCCACTGCCCACAATTCCGACAAGACCTCCGCCTGTTCAAGAACCGTCTGCGTCGCCCGCTCCTGCTTGTCGGGCGGGTAGCCGTACTTGCGCAGGATGCGCTTGACCACGACCCGCAGCTGGGCGCGCACGTTTTCACGGATCGTCCAGTCGATGGTGACGTTTTTCCGGACGATCACCACCAGCTCGCGGGCGATGGTTTTCAGCGTCGGCTCGCCGAGCACCTTGACAGCGCTATCGTTCGTCTCCAGCGCGTCATAGAAGGCCAGCTCGTCTTCGGACAGCTCAAGCGCCTCACCTCGTGTACTCGCTTCCCGCATGTGCCTGGCCAGCGTGATCAGCTCCTCGATTACCTGGGCCGTCTCGATTGCCCGGTTCTGGTACTTGCGCACAGCCTGCTCCAGCATCTCAGCAAAGGAGCGCGCTTGAACAACGTTGCGCCTCGACCGCAACTTGATCTCACCCGCCAGGAGCTTGCGCAGCAACTCGACCGCCAGGTTCCGCTGGGGCATGCCGCGCACCTCTGCGAGAAACTCTTCGGAGAGGATCGAGATGTCCGGCTTCTTGAGCCCGGCCGCAGCGAATATGTCCACCACCTCATCGGACACGACGGCTCTCGAAATGATCTGCCGGATGGCGTAGTCGAGCTCCTCGTCGGTCCTCTGTTCACCAGGCGTACTCTTCGCCAGTACCGCCCGCACGGCTTGGAAAAACCCTACGTCATCGCGGATACGCAGCGCCTCCACGTGCGGCACGGCAAGCGCGAAGGCCTGCGAGAGGTCCGTCACCGCGCGCAGCAGCCGGCGCTTGCCGTCCTCCTGGGCGAGGATGTGCTCCTGCGCGGCGGGCAACATCGAGAGGCGATCCTCTGGTCCGCCTGTGGTCCAACGCGACCAATCAAAGCCGTGGAAGAGGCCGCGGCAGATCTCGAACTTCTCCAGCATGACGGACACGGCCTCGGCCTGATCGATGGCGGTCTTGCCGGTGCCGCCGCTTTCCGTGTAGATCGCAAGGGCTGCTTTGAGCTCGTCGGCCAGCCCCAGATAGTCCACGACCAGCCCGCCCGGCTTGTCCTTGAAGACGCGGTTGACCCGGGCGATCGCCTGCATGAGCCCATGCCCGCGCATCGGCTTATCCACGTACATGGTGTGCAGGCTCGGCGCGTCGAAGCCGGTGAGCCACATGTCGCGCACGATGACGATCTTGAAGGGGTCCTTCGGGTCACGGAACCGCTGTGCGAGCGCCTCGCGCCGCGGCTTGTTGCGGACGTGGAACTGCCAGTCCAGGGGGTCGGACGCCGAGCCCGTCATCACCACCTTGAGGGCGCCCTGATCGTCGTCTTCGTGATGCCAGGCCGGCCGCAGAGAAGCGATCTCCCGGTACAGCTCCACGCAGATGCGGCGGCTCATGCATACGAACATGGCCTTGCCGTCCATCGCTGCCAGGCGGTTCTCGAAGTGGTCCACCATATCCCGCGCAATCAACTTGATCCGGTTCTCCGATCCGACCACGGCTTCGAGCTGCGCCCAGCGGCTCTTGAGTTTCTCCTTGCGCTCGACCTCTTCGCCTTCGGTGGCTTCCTCGAACTCGGGATCGATCTTGGGCCGCTCGGACTCCTTCAGCTCCAGCTTGGCGAGCCGGCTCTCGTAGTAGATCGGGACTGTCGCACCGTCCATGACCGCCCGCTGGATGTCGTAGACGCTGATGTAGTCGCCGAAGACGGCGCGTGTGTTGGCATCGGTCTTCTCAATCGGCGTCCCGGTGAAGCCGATAAACGACGCGTTCGGCAGCGCATCTCGCATGTGCCGGGCGAAGCCATCGATGAAGTCATACTGACTGCGGTGGGCTTCATCGGCGATGACAACAATGTTGCGCCGATCCGAGAGTACCGGGTGCCGGTCACCCTTCTCTTCGGGGAAGAACTTCTGAATCGTAGTGAAGACCACCCCTCCAGAGGCGACCTTTAGCTTCTCGCGCAGATCGGCTCGATCTTCGGCCTGCACCGGGGGCTGGCGCAACAAGTCGCGGCAGCGGGCAAAGGTGCCGAAGAGCTGGTCGTCCAGATCATTGCGGTCGGTAAGCACTACGATCGTCGGGTTGGCCATCGCCGGGTGCAGGATCACGCGGCCCGCATAGAAGGCCATCGTCAGACTCTTGCCCGATCCTTGCGTGTGCCACACCACGCCGACTCGCCGGTCACCGGGATCGCCCCCTGGCTTGCGTCCCGCCTCGTAGTGCGCCGACGTCTCCGCCGCCATGGCAACCGCAACCGCCTGAGCCGCCCGCAGTGTTTCCTCTACCGCCACGTTTACCGCATGGAACTGGTGGTAGCCCGCCATCTTTTTGGCGAGCTTGCCGCCGCCGGCGTCCTCGAACACGATGAAGTGCCGCACGAGATCCAGGAACCGGCGCTTCTCGAACACCCCTTCGAGGACGACTCGCAGCTCAGCCAGGCTCGGGGCCGCACTCCCTTTCCCTGTAATCGTGCGCCAGGGTTTGAACCATTCTTTTCCTGCACCGAGCGTGCCGATGCGCGCCTGCACCCCGTCGGAGACGATCAGCGCCGCGTTGGTGGTGAAGAGCGCTGGGATCTGCGCCTGGTAGGTCTGGAGCTGCTGGTATGCAGTCCAGATGGTGGCGCTCTCATCTGCCGGGTTCTTGAGTTCGATGACGGCCAGCGGCAGCCCATTCACGAACAGCACCACGTCCGGTCGCCGCGTGTGTTGCCCTTCGGCAACCGTGAACTGGTTGACGGCCAGCCAGTCGTTGTTGTCCGGTCTGTAGAAGTCGATCACCCGCGCCTGCGCACCGGCAATGGATCCATCCGGCCGGCGATACTCCACGGTCACGCCATCCACCAGCATCCGGTGCACCGCGCGGTTGCGTTCTATCAGCGAAGGTGCATCGGTGCGCGTGAGCTTGCGGAAGGCGTCTTCCAGCGCCTCGGCAGGTAGGTTCGGATTGAGGTGCAGGAGAGCATCACGCAGCCGCGCTTCGAGCACCACCTGCCCGTAATCCGAGCGCTCCGCGGCACGCTCGCCGGGAGCGATCTCGGCACCATTGCGGACCGACCAGCCGGCGCCTTCAAGCCAAGCGAGGGCGGCCTGTTCGACGACGGATTCGGTGAAGACGATCATGCGGCCTCATACCCCCTGTCGCGACAAGAACGCAACCGAATGGTCGGCTTGTTGTTCGCGACACGATGGGGCGATTCATGTCGCGATCCGCAGGTCCTGCGCTCCAAATCTTGCGCATCGCGGCAAAATGTCGGGATTACTGTCGGGATAGCAGCACCAACTACTTGCGGCGATTGCATCCGGAGTTGAATCCCGCCATTTCGGCGAGATATTTGGCGGATTGCTTATTACTTTGACTCCGGTAACATGAGTTCGTGAAGCGTCACGGGCTTTTTCTGGGCCGAGATCCCCAGGAGAGTTTGAAAGGCCGCCATAGGGGTCTTGCGCCGATTGT